>SESF01004455.1_pt1 | contig 19203 bp, 18 predicted proteins | sample 3171521 | NCBI WGS metagenome assembly SESF01 (sample SAMN10866945, study PRJNA518727) | freshwater metagenome | biome: subpolar coniferous forest; feature: holomictic lake; material: water; isolation source: holomictic Lake 227, 6 m and 8 m depth | place: Canada: near Kenora, Ontario | collected...
GCACTTTAAGGAAGAGCCCGTGCAGCAGCGGCGCAAGGCCTTTGTCGAAAGCGCCCTGGCCGATGGCCGCGTGGCGCAGGAAAAGATAAAGCGGGATGAAAGCGAAAAAGGGCAGCAGCTTAAGATAATCCTTCTTTTCGCGTTTCAAATACCACAGGCACAGGGCTATCAGCGCCGGGGTAATGACGCCGTTCTCCTTGAAGCCGGCCGCCGCCAGGAAGAACACGAAGGACAGCGCGGTCCCGCCTTTAAGGAAGAGCAGCACGGCGGCCAGCATGCACGCCCCGGAGGCCAGTTCGGCCCTGCCCGCGATTATCAGCAGCTGCTCGACGGCCGCCGGGTGGACGGCCAGCAGCACGGCGCTCCAGAAAGCCGCGGGGCGCGCGAAGCCCAGCGCCAGCGCCAGGTAAAAGAACAGCGCCGCGCCGGCGGCGTGGAACAGAAGGCCTGTAAGATGGTAGCCGGAAGGCCGCAGGCCCCAGACGGCGAAGTCGGCCATGTTGCTGAGGGTCTGCAGCGGGCGGTAATAGTTCAGGCCCTGGTCGAAGGGGTCTGACCTGAAAGCGTGCGCGAGGTTCGCCGCCGTGACTGCCAGGCGCGGGTTCTGCTCTATCATCCGGTGGTCGTCCCATAGAAAGCCCGCCCGCAGCGTAAGCCCGAAAGCCAGGAAAGCCGCCAGCGCTATCAGCGCCGCGGGCAGGAACCGCCCGGCCGGAAACAGGCTCCCGTCGTGTTTTTCCATTCAGACGATTATATTAATTTTGCCGCTGGAGCAGTCTTAGTCTTCCTTTTTCAGGGGCGGCCACGGGGCCGGCGGAAAAATCCTTTATCATGGCGTCGCGCACGGGGAGCAGGGTGTCCTTTACTTCCCTGCCGGCGGCGAACACCGGCCCGCCGCCGCCGAAGGCGAGGTAGTTGTTGGTGGCCACCAGGAATTCTTCATCGGGCTTTATTTCGCGGCCGTCGCGCTGCAGGCGTATTTCTGCCGGCTTGCCGTCAGGGCCCGGCCTGAATTCCACCTCAAGCCCGGAAACCTGCATGCCGGTCCTGCCGCCGCGCAGATAGCCGGCCATAAGGCTTTTAAGCTGGGCGCCGCTGAGGCGCATGGTAACGATGGTGTTGTCGAAAGGCATGGCCTGATAAAGGTCGCGCAGTTTAACGGGGCCTTTCTTTATCTCCGCCCTGAGCGCTTCCGTATTCTGGAAGCCTATGTCCGCGCCCGCGGCCTTGCGCGTTACGTCGCACAGCCAGCTGCCTATGGCCGAATCCAGCCCGTCGGGCGCGAAGCCGAGGTCCCCGGCGGCCTGCCCTACCACATTGCCCATTTCGCGCTCCACCTCGGCGTTGAAGGCGGCTATGGTCCTGAGCACCGCGGGGTCTTCGCCGGTCTGGTCCGTCCAGAGCGGCACCAGCGCCGTCTTAACGCCGGTCAGCTTGCCGGTGGCGTCGTCGAAAGCCAGCTCGGCCCGGGTAACATAGGAAAGCCCGTAGCCGCTTTCTCCCAGCCAGGTCCCGGAAACGGGATCGTGATAGCCGCCGAGCAGCGCCGCGTGGTTATGCCCGCCGAGAATAAGGTCAATGCCTTTGGCGGCCCTGGCCACCTGCAGCGTGCCGAAAGGCGCGGCGCTGAAGGTCCAGGTGGAAATATCCGCCCGCTTGACCACCAGTTCTTCGTCCATGCCGATATGGGCCAGCACTATTACGGCGTCCGGGTTCTGCCGCCTGATCTCCGGCAGCCATTTCGCCGCTTCCGCCGCCTCGCCGCGGAAAGCCAGGTGCTTCACGTTGGCGGGCAGGGTGGAGGTGGCGGTATGCGCGCCGAGCAGGCCCAGCACGGCAATTTTTTTGCCGGCCTTTTCAATGAAAATGTAGGGCTTAAGGTAATCCGCGTGCGCCCCGCTCTCCTTATAGTACAGGTTGGCGCCCAGGAAAGGGAAGGCGGCGCTGGAGATCAGCACCTTCAGGTTGGGCTCGGTATAATCGTAGTCGTGGTTGCCGGGCACGGCCGCCCCGTAGCCCAGCTGGTTCATCAGCGTTATGCTGGCCATGCCTTTCGTTAAGATGCCTTCGGGCGTGCCCTGGAACATGTCGCCGGAATCCAGCAGCAGGTAGGGTGTGGTTTCAGTTTTGAGCAGCGCCGACAGCGCCGCGAAGCCGCCTATAGGCCGGGTGGAGTTCTGGCTGTCCCAGCGGGCCGGGCGCGGCGAATACCAGCCGTGCGCGTCGGAGGTGTGATAGACGGCTATAACCGCCGCCGCGGCGTTCAGCCCTGTGAAAGCGGCGAGCAGGGGCAGCAGCAGGAGCGTTCTTTTAATGTTCATGGTAAATGTATTCCTTAAGCAGAGCGGGCGGCTATGGATATTGTAGGCAAAGCGGGCGGCGCCGCGCAACAACGGGCCGCGCGCGGATCGCGCTCTGGGCCTAAAGTACCAGGGCCGTCTGGGTCCTTTTACTTTTCACTGCTGGGCCTTAAAGCTCTTATGGCGCAACGTGCTATTTTGATTTACTAAAGGTAACAGCCGCGCTGTGAGGCGCGCATAGAACAGACTGTAAGGAGAACTGAATGAAACGAAGAGTATTAGCGGAAGCGGGGGTTCTCGCGCTAATGATGTTTTTGGTAGGCTGCGACGAACTTAAATTCAACGGCACGCTCAACGTGCGCGAGATGATGACGTTCGCGCAGGAAGGGGAAGACCCTTATACCTGCCAGCAGAAGCCCGACTGGTACAACTGTAAACCGGCCGGCAACGTTACCATCAACCCGGGCCAGTTCGCCACGAAGATCATCGTGGGAATGGCGAACGGCAGTGAGAAGTCGATAAAGATGGAAGTGTCGAACAACGGGAACAATCCCACTACTGTGGAAATGAAATTCGACAAGAACATCGAGACCGGCGATCATTTCCTTATCACCGGCGCCCAGATCAAGCAGAACTTCGACCTGGCCGGCGACATCGCCACCAAAGTGACCAATTCCCCGGAGCAGTCGGGACAGGATTCCTGCACCTACCAGGTTCAGGAAATGGTCTGCCGCGGCGTGCAAAAAGCCGTTGAGCCTTCCAAAGCCGACACCAAGGTGCTGACCGACCTGACGGCGCAGGTGGAAGCGCTGGACGGGAAACCGTTCCCCGGTCCCGGCGGCCCCGGCGGGCATCCCGGTCCGTTCCCCGGCCCGCAGCCCGGACCCTTCGGTCCTCCTCCCGGCCCGCATCCCGGCCCGTATCCCGGCCCGCACCCCGGCCCCGGCCCCGGTCCCGGTCCCGGCCCCGGCCCGATGCCTCCTCCGCACCCCGTCTGCCACCCGCAGTGGGTTACCCGGTACGGCTATCAGTACGTGCGCTTCTACTACGAGACCACCACCAAGGACATAGCGGCCCGCTTCGTGCAGGCCGATAAAACCCTGGCGGACTACGCCGGAACCACTTCCGACACGAAGAAAGTGTACACGTATCGGGACACCTGCCGCTGACAGCGCAAGTGTTAAGGTAAGTAAAAGAAAGCCGGGTCCTTCAACGGGCCCGGCTTTTTCACGTCCCGGGCGGCCGCCGGCTTGAGGCGCGGGAGAAAAACGGATAATATGTAGTACCTTCCCAGCGGAACAGGAGAACGCCATGTCCGAGAAAAAAAGCGATTACCAGTTCAAGCCCTATGTCGACACCGCGAAGACCATCCCTGAGTTCACCGTGCAGGCCGTGGTGCTCGGCTTCATCCTTTCCATAGTTTTCAACGCCGCCAACGCCTACCTGGGCCTGAAGATAGGCATGACCGTTTCGGCCTCCATCCCGTCGGCCATCATCTCCATGACGGTGCTCAGGATCATCCTGCCGAAGTTCTTCAACCGCACCGGCACCATCCTCGAGAACAACATCGTGCACGCGTTCGCCTCCACGGGCGAATCGCTGGCGGCGGCCGTCATCTTCACCGTGCCGGCCATAATTTTCATGGGCGGCACCATTTCCAATTCCATGGTGTTCATGCTGGGCCTCACCGGCGGCGTGCTGGGCCTGCTGCTGATGATCCCGCTCAGGCATTCGCTGGTGGTGAAAGAACATAAGAACCTGCCGTTCCCCGAAGGCAGCGCCTGCTCGAAGGTGCTGATAGCCGGCGACAAGGGCGGGGCCTCGGCCAAGCCGGTCTTCATGGGCATACTCACCGGCGGCATCTTCAAATTCGTCATGTCGGGCTTCACGCTGTTCCGCGACACCGTTTCCTGGAGCTTCGTTTCGCTCAATAAGGCGGGCTTCGGCTACGAGATCTCGCCGCTGTTCCTGGGCGTGGGCTACCTCGTCGGGCTGCGCATCGCCGCGGTGATGTTCGCCGGCGGCGCTTTCGGCTACTGGGTGCTGATCCCGGCCATCAACGCCTTCGGCGGGCATAATATTATTTCCCCGGGAACGATACCCATCTACGACATGACCACCGACGACATCCGCGTCAACTACGTGAAATATATCGGCGCGGGCGGCGTGGCCTTCGGCGGCCTGATCAGCATCATAAAATCCCTGCCGGACATCCTTTCCTCCATACGCCACAGCCTGAAGGCGCTCACCGTGAAAGCCGGCGAGAAAGAGGGCGCGCAGACGCAGGCCGAAAAAGACTTCGAGCACAATTATATCGTCTGGGCGGGCGGCGCGCTGGGCGCCATTATCGGCATTTTCGCTTTCGAGATACCGTGGAGCCTGGGCCCGGCTTCCTGGGACCCGGTGCTGCGGATGTTCGCCGGCGTGATAACCCGGGTGTTAGTGGCCGGCTCTGCGGGGGCGCTGATCCTGGGCTTCTGTTTCTGGGCCATAGCCGCCGGCGCCGCCAAGGCCTGCCATAAGTTCCTGCGCATCGAGCAGGACACGCCGCTGCCGCTGGTGCTGGCCGGCGTCGTCGCCATGTTCCTGCTGCTTTGGCTGGTGCCGATGTTCGACCTGAGCTTCGTGGAGGCTTTGGTGGTGGTGGTGTTCTGCATGTTCTTCACCGCGGTCAGCGCGCGCATGGTGGGGCTGATAGGCACCACCAACCAGCCGGTGTCCGGCATGACCATAACGGCGCTGCTGGCGCTGACGCTGCTGTTCGTCTTCATCGGGCATAACAAGGACACGGCGAAAGTGGCCGCCATCATGGCGGGCGCCGTGGTGTGCATCGCCATCTCCATTTCCGGCGACCTGTCGCAGGACCTGAAAACGGCGGCGCTGATCGGCGCCACGCCGTGGAAGGTGCAGCTGGCGCAGATCTCCGGCACGCTGGTGTCGGCAGTGCGCTCGGGCTTCATCCTGCTTATCCTTTACTGGGCCTACGGCCTGGGCTCGCCCACGCCGGAGCACCCCAACGCCCTGGAGGCGCCGCAGGCGCAGCTGATGGCGAAGCTGGTGGAAGGCGCCACCGGCGGGAACCTGCCGTGGCTGCTGCTGGGGCTGGGCGGGGGCATAGGGCTTGTCTGCGAGCTGTGCGGCGTTTCGGCGCTGGCTTTCGCCATCGGCCTGTACCTGCCCATCACCAACTGGCCGATGATCCTGCTGGGCGGGTTCATAGCTTACATGGTCTCGAAGCACGCGGGCGGCGCGCCCGAGGAGGAGCACGATCCCGGCTCGCTGTTCTCGTCGGGGCTTATAGCCGGAGACGCGCTGATGGGCATAGGGTTGGCCGTGATAACGGTGCTGAAATGGGACAAGGTCCTGAAGCTGCGCGACCCCTCGGCGGGCCCGTTCAATTTCGAGGCAGCGCTCTCCACCGTGCTTTATCTCGGCGTAGCCCTGGCTTTGTACCTGATAGCGCGCAAGCGGCGGCACAAAGCCCTGGCGTAGCCGGCGGCGTGCCGCTCAACCGGGGTTTCCCAGCTCGAGGCTTTCCCGGGCGAGGGCGTCCTTTCCTATAAGATAAAAGCTCCAGAAAATAACGGCCGAGCCGGCGAGGAAGATCGCTCTCTCCACGCCGCGGGGGTGCGCTATCAGCCCGAGCTCGGTCAGCAGGTAGGTCCAGTCGTGCTCGCCGCCGCCCACCAGCGGCAGCGCCTGGTCCAGCGCGTCCCCGGCGTAAACGCTGATGTTCAGCAGGCTTTCGCCGATCCAGAACAGGCACAGCTGCCAGCCCAGGTTCGCGCCGCGGCGCATTAAATGCACCAGGCAGACGGCGGGGAAGAACAGCTGCGAAAGGGTGCCCGCCGCCATCACGATGAAGCGCGGAAAGAACCCCAGCAGCACGTGGCCCGCTTCGTGGAAGGCCAGATTGATGAAATCCAGCGGCGAAAAATAATTCTTGTGGGTGAACCATTGAAGGTAGAACAGCGCGAGCCCGGCTATAAGGATAAGCCTGCCCCACAGGCGCGCCGCGGGGCGCTCCTCTGCCCGGGTCCCGTTCCCGGCGGGCGCCGCGGCCCCGGCAAGTATTTTTTTTATTTTAACTTCGGCGCGCACTTCGGCCGGGATATGAAGGTTTTTGTAGCAGGCCCCGCAGAATTCGCTGTCGGCGGCGTTGCCGGCCCCGCAGTAAGGGCACTTTACGTTTTCCGGGAGTTCCGCTTCCATAGATAAAGGATTATATTATTTTCGCCGCGGCGCAAAACGCGGGAGCCGGCGCGGCTCCCAAAAAAGGTAAAATAGGTCATGGCGGATAAGAACAACAAAGTTCCCCGGAAAACTGCCCGGGACGGCGTTTATTGGGACGGCCGGAATTACGACGCTTTCAACACGCCGTACCAGGACGATCAGCCCTTCTACCTGGCCGAAGCCCGCAAGGCGCGGGGGCCGGTGCTGGAACTGGCCTGCGGCACCGGGCGTTTGACCATACCGCTGAAAAAAGCCGGCATAGACATAACCGGCCTTGACCTGTCCGCCCCCATGCTCAGGCAGGCCCGGGCCAAAGCCGCCGCGGCCGGCCTCCGCCTGGAGTTCATACAGGCCGACGCCCGCCGGTTCAGGCTGGGGCGGCTGTTCAGCCTTATATTTATACCCTTTAACTCGCTGCAGCATATGGCCACGCGCGCGGATATAGAGGCCCTGTTCTCCTCGGTTAAGGCGCACCTGGCCCCCGGGGGGCGTTTTATATTCGATGTTTTCAACCCCGACCCGTATTGCCTTGTGAGGGATACGGAGGAACTGCTGCCGGTGGCCTATTACCCCGATCCCGCCGGGGGCGGGCAGATGCTGGTGAACGAACAGTATTCCTATGACCGCGCGGCCCAGGTTTCGCGCCTGATCTGGCATTACAGGCGGGAAAAAGACGGCAAAACCGTTAAAAAAAGCCTTGATCTCCGGTGCTTTTTCCCTGCCGAGCTGGAGGCTTTGACCCATTATAACGGCTTTAAGACCATGGCGCGCTGGGGGGGCTTCGACAGGAGCCGGTTCTTGGGAAATTCCGCCAAACAGGTGCTGATATTGAAAAAACGCTCCTGATTTGCTATTCTTATCCTACTATGAACACATATGAGTTAATGTTGCTTATCAATCCTCAGATTTCCGATGCCGAGATCCTGGAAGTTATTGAGAAATCCAAGAAGATCCTGACGGATGCGAAGGCCGAGGTGCTGGCCGAAGATAAACTGGGCCGCAAGAAATTCGCCCACGCCGTTAAAAAGAACCGCGATGGTTTTTACATCTATATGAAAGTAAAAGCCACTCCCGAAAGCCTGAAGGACATAAAGCGCAATTTCGGGCTGCAGGAGCACGTGCTGCGCTCCATGCTGATAAAAGCCGGCGCCGAGCCGGTGAAAAAAGCTTAAGCCATCTCCCTACGGCGGGAAAATGGATATAAAGATCCCGGAGCAGAATTTGGTCCTTATCGCCGGACGGCTCACACGCGATCCGGAACTGCGCTTCACGCAGAAGGGCCAGGGAGTCAGTACTTTTGACGTGGCCGTGAACCGCCGCGTGAAAGACCCGGTCACGGGGGAGTGGAAGGACGACACGGTTTTTGTTCCGGTTACCGTCTGGGGCCCTGTTGCGGAGCGCTGCAAGGAAAAGCTTAAGAAAGGCAGCCCCGTCCATATCGAAGGCCGCCTGACAAGTTCGGAGTACACCGACAAAACGGGACAGAAGCGCAGGATGATGAAAGTGACTGCGCGCCGCGTGCAGATACTGGCATACGGCAACGCGGCGGCGGAAGGCGGCGGCGCCCCATCGGAAGCCCATGAAGCCTCCGAGCCGGCCGAGAGCGAAGTGAAGCACGACATTTCCGGAATGGATGAAGTGCCGTTTTAACGTTTAATTCAGGAGCATAAAACTATGGAGAACAACGAACAGATCCCCCCGAAGCCGCAAGAGGCTCCCAGGCCCGCCCCCGCGGCCGGCGCCCCTTCTTACAGTTCCGGTCCCCGGCGCCCCTCCGGCCCCGGCGGCCGCGGCCGCTTCGCCCCGCGCCGCAAAGTGTGCCGGCTCTGCGCCGAGCATATCGACCTGGTGGACTATAAGCAGTCCCAGATCCTCAAAACTTTTTGCACCGACACGGGCAAAATGCTTTCCAGGCGCATCACCGGCGCCTGCGCCAAGCACCAGCGCCAGATCATGAGAGCCGTAAAGATCAACCGCAATCTTTCCCTCATGCCTTACAATTGAGCCAGGGGAGAACCATAATGAAAGTCATACTTAAAAAAGACGTTTTGAATCTGGGCCGCTCCGGCGAGATAAAAGTAGTGCGCGACGGCTTCGCCCGCAATTTCCTGATGCCCCGCGGGCTCGTGGAAGTAGCCACCGAGGGCGCCATGCGCGCCTGGAAGAACAGCGAGAGCAAGCGCACCAAGCGCGTGACCGCCGAGACCGGCGCCCTGACGGGGCTGGCCAAGCGGCTGGACGCCATAACGCTTTCCTTCTCCCGCCCCGTCTCCGAGGAAGGCGTGCTGTTCGGTTCCGTCGCGAAGAGCGACATCATAAAGAACCTGGCCGCCGCCGATATCAAAGTGGGCAAAGAGATGATCCGCCTCGCCGCTTCCATCAAGGCCGTCGGCACCTTCGAGGTGGAGATAGCGCTGAAGCACGATATCGTGGCCAAGATAAAAGTGGCGGTCTCCGCCCAGAGCAAGTAAGTCCTTTCCTCATAGATCCGGGCCGGTTTCCGGCCCGGTCCAACAGACTGTAAAATATCTGCGGCAGGGGGCGTAAGCTATGGCCTATAACAAGGTTCCTCCTAATTCGCTCGAGGCGGAAATGGCCGTCCTCGGCGCCATGCTCATCGAGAAGGAAGCGGCCGAGAACGTGGCCGAGATCCTCGAGCCTAAACATTTTTACAGCGACATCCACCGCACTATTTACGAAGCCATCCTGGGCCTGCGCCTGCGCAACCAGCCCGTGGACGTGGTCACCCTTTCTGAAGAGCTCAAGAAGATCGGCCGCCTGGAGGACATAGGCGGCCAGAAATACCTGGCGGAGCTGATGGAGAAGGTCTCTACCGCCGCCCATACGCAGGCCTACGCGCATATCGTCAAGGAAAAGTGCCAGCTGCGCGACCTTATCCGCGTTTCCACCCAGGTGGTGGAGAAATCTTTCGAGGGCTCGGAGGACGTGAAGAAGATAATGGATTTCGCCGAGGAGCAGGTGCTGCGCGTGGCGCAGACCAGCACGGACCACGGCTTTTCCAGCGCCTCCGACCTGGCGCACGAGGTGCTGGGCCGCATGGAGAAGCAGTTCTCGCAGCATTCGGCCATTACCGGCGTGCCCACCGGCTTCAGCCGCCTGGACGACATGACCGGCGGGCTGCAGAAGTCCGACCTTATCATCCTGGCCGCCCGGCCCAGCCAGGGCAAGACCGCCATGGCCCTGAACATGGCCTACCACGCCTGCGTGGAGAAAAAATTCCCCACGGCCTTCTTCTCGCTGGAAATGAACAAGCATTCCATCATGCAGCGCCTGATCTGCTCGGCCGCGCGCGCCAACCTGAGCGGCGTGCGCAACGGCAAGCTCGCGCACGATATCTGGCCCAGCCTTACCCGCTACACGGGACAGGTGGCGGAAGCGCCGCTGTACATCGACGATTCCCCCGGCCTCAACATCCTCGAGATCCGCAACCGCACCCGCAAGCTGATGAGCCAGCTAAAGAGCGAAGGTAAGAAGCTCGGCCTGGTCATCATAGACTATCTGCAGCTGATACGCGGCGCCGGCCGCACCGAGAACCGCCAGCAGGAAGTTTCGGAAATTTCCCGCCTGCTCAAGGACCTGGCGCGCAGCCTGGAAGTGCCGGTGATGGCGCTGTCCCAGCTGAACCGCCGCAGCGAGGACAAGGCGCGCGAGGGCAACCGCCCGCAGCTCTCCGACCTGCGCGATTCCGGCTCCATCGAGCAGGACGCCGACGTGGTGGGGCTCATCCACCGCGAGGAATATTACAAGCGCGAAGACCCCACCCTCAAGAACAAGGCCATCCTGATCATCGCCAAGCAGCGCAACGGGCCGGTGGGCGACGTGGAGCTGGCCTTCTTCCACGAGTACACCAAGTTCGAGAACCCGGCCATCGGCATCGCCGAGCCGGTGCAGGACGAGGCCGTTTTTTAACGCAGGCATGGACCCTATCTTCAGGCCCACCCGCGCCGAAGTGCGGCTGGGCGCCGTCAGGAAAAATCTTCAGAAAATACAGGCCGCGGCCGGGGCCGCGCGGGTGCTGTTCGTCGTCAAGGCGAACGCCTACGGCCACGGCGCCGCGGCGCTCTCCGGCCTGGCCGAGCGCGAGGACCTGGCCTGGGGCTTCGGCGTTTCCTCGGTGGAGGAAGGGCTGGCGCTGCGCGCCGCCGGCATAAAAAAGCCGGTGCTGGTGCTGGGCAGCCTTTATCCTTTCGAAAGTTTCGTGGAGGCCATCAACGCCGGCCTGACGGTCACCATAGCCAGCCTTGACGCGGCCCGCCAGGTGAAAGAGGCGGCCGCGCGGCTGGGCAAAAAAGCCGTCTGCCATATAAAGCTCGAGACCGGCATGGGGCGCATAGGCGCGCGCAAGCCGTCCGTGCTGAAGATCTACGACGAGCTCTCGGGCTCCGGCGACGTGTCCGTGGAAGGCCTGTACACGCATCTTTCCAGCGCGGACACCGATCCCGGCTATACGGGCCAGCAGCTCTGCATCTTCAACGAGACGGCCGCCGAACTGGAGGCCCGCGGGGCCAGGGGCCTGGCGCTGCACGCGGCCAACTCCAGCGCCGCGCTGAATTTTCCGGTGAGCCGCCTGGACATGGTGCGCTGCGGCATAGCCGCCTACGGGCTGGCCGAAGGCTTCGCGCCGGCCCTGTCGCTCAGGACGCGGATAGTTTTCATCAAGAACGTGCGCGAAGGCGCGTACGTCAGCTACGACAGGTCGTTCCGGGCCGGCCGCCCCATGCGCATCGCCACCATCCCGGCGGGCTACGGCGACGGCTACCTGCGGCGCTTTTCCAACCGGGCGGATATCCTGGTGGGCGGGCTGCGCTGCCGGGTGCTCGGAAATGTTACCATGGACATGGTGATGGCCGATGTGACCGCGGTAGGCGACGCGGCGGTGGGCTCCGAAGCGGTGCTGCTGGGCCGCCAGGGCGGCGAAGAGATCACGGCGCGTGAGCTGGCGGGCCTGGCCGAGACTATCACTTATGAGATAGTAACGCTGATCACGGCCAGGGTGCCGAGGATTTACGTGGAATGAAACATCCTATCCTTGAAAAGATCGGCCGCGATTTCCTGGGCCTGGCCGAGGCTCTGGGCTCTGCCGCGCTCACGCTCAGGTCCGTGGTCTTCTGGTTCTTCACTTCCAAGTTCGAGCTTATGGAGACCTCCAAGCAGGCGGTCAAGATCGGCGTGGATTCCCTGACCGTTACCGTGCTGACCAGTTTTTTTACCGGCATGGTGCTGGCCCTGCAGATGGGCCGGTCCATGAAAAATCTTTTCAACGAACCTATGTACGTGGGGACCATGGTGGCCTTCACGATGCTCAAGGAGCTGGGGCCGGTGCTGACCTCGGTGGTGGTGGCGGGCCGCGCGGGCGCGGTGGTGACCGCCGAGATAGGCACCATGAAAGTGACGGAGCAGATAGACGCGCTCTACACGCTGGGCACCAATCCCACGCGCTACCTGCTGGTGCCCCGCTATATCGCTTTCATGGTAACGCTGCCGCTGCTCGCGGTTTTCGCCGATTTTCTGGGGATCCTGGGCGGTTGCCTGGTGGCGGTGACGAAACTGGGGGTCTCGCCCACGGTATACATGGACGACATCTTCACCTATCTCGACGTGAGCGACTTCATGCACGGCTTCATTAAAACGTTCTTCTTCGCTTTTATGATAGCCACGGTCTCCTGCTACAAGGGGCTTAACACCAAGGGCGGCGCCGAGGGCGTGGGCAAAGCCACCACCGAGGCCGTGGTGGCCAGCATGGTGCTGGTGCTGGTGATGGATTATTTCATCAGCGCGCTGCTGGTGGCGGTGGGCGTATGATAGAAATTAAAAAACTCAGCAAAGCTTTCGGCGAGAAGCGCATCCTTGCGGATATCTCCGCAGACATCCGGGACGGGGAGCTGTTCAGCGTCATCGGCCCGTCGGGCATGGGCAAGAGCACTTTCATCAAATGCCTGATGCGGCTGCTCAGGCCGGAGAGCGGGCAGATCATCGTGGACGGGGTCGATATCGGTTCGACCATGAGCGAGGTTACGCTGGCGAAGGTGCGGCGCAGCTTCGGCTACCTTTTTCAGGAGGGGGCGCTGTTCGATTCCCTGACCGTGATGGAGAACGTGAGCTTCGGGCTGAAGTATCTCACGGATATCCCGAAAAGCGAGTATCCGCGCATCGTGAAGGAAAAGCTGGCGCTGGTGGGGCTTGAAAAGGTGGAGAACCTGAAGCCTTCGGAGCTGTCGGTGGGCATGAAAAAGCGGGTGTCGCTGGCGCGTTCGATAGCGTTCGAGCCGAAGTACATGCTTTACGATGAGCCTACCACGGGGCTGGACCCGGTCACTACCGGGATGGTGAAGGACCTGATCACGGACATGCGGGCCAAGCTCAACATCACTTCCATCGTGGTTACTCACGACCTGAACCTGGCGCTGGAGATCTCCAGCCGGGTGGCCATGCTTTTTAACGGCGCGTTCGTGGAGGTGGCGGAGCCGGACGCGTTCCGCTGTTCCGCCAACGCCACCGTGCGCCAGTTCATGGAGATCTCCCATCTCCCCAACCCCTGCGATCCCGAAGACGTTCAGAAAATGAACGGCCATAACGGGAAGTAACCCACTATCCTATCCTCCGCTTTTTGCTGGGAAAAGAGCGCCAAAATTGCTATTTTATAGACTTGCGGATAATATAGATATCATTATTCGCCAAGATTATCTATTTGTACTGTTTTCAGCGCTCGGGAAAATATGAACGGCGAGACAAAAGTCGGGTTGTTCGTTCTGGTGGGCTCCGTGCTTTTCGGCGCCGCCATCTTCCTGCTGGGCGATTATTCCTTCCAGAAGTTCTATCCCGTCTATGCCGAATTCACCGACGTGGCCGGCCTGCCGGACAAGGCCATCGTCAAGCTGTCGGGCGTGGAAGTGGGCAAGATAAAGACCATCTCCCTTAAGGACGAAAAAGTGATAGTAGAGCTGGCCGTCCGCGTGGGCGTGAAGATCTACAGGAACGCCAAGTTCCAGGTAGGCTCCACCAGCATGATAGGCTCCAAGTTCCTGCAGGTGGACCAGGGCTCGCCCGCCGCCGGGGTTTTGGAGGCCGGCGCTACCGTGCACGGCGAGGAAGCCCTGGCGCTGGACCGCGCCATGGCCCGGGCCGTCAACAGCCTGGAAGCCCTGGTGGGCGATATCCGCGGCAACGGCGGCCTCGCCCGCGACCTTAACGCCATCCTCAAGAACCTGCGCGAAGTCACCGCCAACGTCAACGAGATGGTGTCCGCCACGCAGCCCCACGCCGAAAAGATCATGGAGCGCGCCGATTCCATCACCGCCAAGCTCGACGCCATACTTACCAAGACCGACGCCATCGTCAGCAAAATAAACAACGGCGAAGGCGTGGCCGGGGCGCTGGTCTCGGATACCAAGATGAAGGACAACGTTTCCGCCGCCGTCACCAACCTGCGCGACGCCAGCGCCTCCGCGAAGGACGCCCTCGGGCGCATCAGCGGGTTCCGCACCTACCTGGTATGGGATTACAATTACGAGCCGCTGGCCCGCTCCTCCAAGAACAATTTCGGCGTGAGAATTTCCCCGCGCCCCGGCCGCTACTATTACCTGGGCGGCGCCAACATGGTGAACACCAAGGACAAGGCCCGCGGCACCGACTACGAGGTGCGCAATACCGTGGACGCGCAGCTCGGCTGGGAGTTCGACGCCTTCGACCTTTACGCCGGCGTGGTGCGCGGCTCCGGCGGCTCCGGAGTGCGCTGGAAGCCTTTCTACAATAATTCCAAGTGGGACCGCATAAGCGTGCTGGCGGAGGCCTCCGAGTTCACGCGCAACCGCGTTATAAAGCGCGGCGCGAACAGCCGGCATTTTAACGACCCGCGCTATGATGTGGGCGTGAACGTGGCGGTGAACAAATATATCTCCGCGGGCGTGCGCCTCAACGACATGGCGGAGACCAGGCGCGTGAACTACACCACGCGGCTGATCTTCGAGGATAAGGATATCGCCTATCTTTTTGGTTTTGCCACGCTCGGCGCGGCAAAGAAGTAGCCGGCCTGCGCGGCATGTTTAACGCATGAAACTAAGAACTATCTATCGCTGCCAGCAATGCGGCCTGGCTTCCCCGAAGTGGTCCGGCCAGTGCTCCGGCTGCGGCGGCTGGAACACCCTCGTGGAAGAGGCTGAGGAAGTGCTTACCAAAGCCGCCGCCAAAGCCCGCGGCCTTACCGAATTTTCCGAGCCCGCGGTGAAACTGTCCGAGGCCGCCGCGCTCAAGGCCGAGCACGCGCCCACCGGCCTGGCGGAGCTCGACCGCGCGCTGGGCGGCGGCCTGGTGAGCGGGCAGGTGGTGCTGCTGGCGGGCCCGCCCGGCATAGGCAAATCCACGCTGACGCTGGAGACCTGCGCCGCGCTGTCGGCCGGGGCTTACGCAGGGAAAAAAGTCCTTTACGTTTCCGGCGAGGAATCCCTGGCGCAGGTGGGGTCGCGCGCCGAGCGGCTCGGGGCCAGGTCCGAGACCGTCTACCTGATGTCCGAGACGAACCTGGCGCGCATCATCGATGAGTTCCGCCGCCTGAAGCCCGCTTTCCTGGTCATTGATTCGATACAGACCATGTACCATCCCGATTTCGTGGGCAGCCCCGGTTCCGTCGGGCAGATACGGGAGTGCGCCTCCGAGCTTTTAAAGACCGTCAAGGCGGCCGGCACGCCGCTGTTCCTGCTGGGCCACGTCACCAAGGAGGGCTCGCTGGCCGGGCCCAAGGTGCTGGAGCACATAGTGGACACGGTGCTGTACTTCGACGCCGAGAAGAACAACGTCTACCGCGTGCTGCGGCCGCACAAGAACCGCTTCGGCCCCGTGGACGAGACCGGCATTTTCGAGATGACCCCGCGCGGCCTGCGCTCCGTGGCGGACGCCGGGATAATGATGGGCGAGTGCGACCGGGACCGCGCGCTGATAGGCCGCGCTTTCACCGTGGCCTTCGAAGGCGCCCGGCCGATGCTGGCCGAGATACAGGCGCTGGCGGCGAAGTCCTACCTGCCTTACCCGCGCCGCACCGTGACCGGGCTGGACCTCAACCGCGCGCAGCTGCTCATCGCCGCGCTGGAGAAGAACCTCGGCCTGCGCTTCGACGAGATGGACGTCTTCGCGTCGCTGCAGGGCGGCATAAAATTCAAGGATCCCGCGCTGGACCTGGCGTTCTGCGCGGCCCTTATCAGTTCGGCGAAGGACATCGCTCTGCCGCCGGACTGCGTTTTCATCGGTGAAGTGGGCATACTGGCGCAGGTGTCGAGCCCGGGTTTCCTGGACCGGCGCCTTGCGGAAGCGGAACGCCTGGGTTTTAAAACGGCGTTCGTGCCGCGCCTGCCTAAGAAGGACGAGGGCCGTCTCAAGACCCTGCGCCTCGAGGCGGTGCGCGATATGGGCGGGCTTTACGCCGCCCTGGTGAAATTGAAGCCCGCCGGCGTGCCGGCGGGTAAAAACAAGACAGCGGCCGCGTAGCGGCGCACACAAGGAGCTATTATGATAGTTTGGATCTTCAGGGCCGTGGCCATAGCCGGCACGCCTATCCTTACCTGGCTGACAGTTTCCAAGGACCTCAAAGGCGTGGCCCTCGGCGTGCTGATAGGCCTGGTGATAATCGGCATAGAATACGTCTTCGAGAACGTCAGCCTGTTCTCGCTGATCATCGGCATCATAGGCGGCGTAGCGGGCATCATCGTTTCGAAGCTGCTCGACTATACCGTCTTCCAGATAGGCAACCCGGGCTTCAACGACGTCTGGAACACCTATAACCCCATAATCCGCTACGCGCTGGCGCTGCTGGGCATGATAGTGAGCATCCGCAAGATCCCCGAGATGGACGACCTCGACAAGAACATCCTGTCGCTGGGGCGCCGCGGCGGCCGGAACATGAAGGTGCTGGACATTTCCGCCATCCTCGACGGCCGCGTGCTGGACATCTGCGACACGCACTTCATCACCGGCGGCATCATAACGCCGCGCTTCGTGGTGCAGGAGCTGCATTCGCTGGCCGAATCCAACGAGCCCATCAAGCGCGCCAAGGGCCGCCGCGGGCTGGACATCCTGGCGCGGCTGCAGGAATCGCGCGATATCCCGTTCCGCGTGATCGACCGCGACATCAAAGGCAACCAGGACAACCAGATGAAGCTGGTGACCATCGCCAAGGAGCTGGGGGCGGCCATCATCACCACCGACTTCACCATCAACAAGCTGGGCGCCCTTGAGAACCTCACCGTGCTCAACATCAACGACCTCACCATCGCCCTTAAGCCCGTGGTTCTGCCCGGCGAAGAGACGCAGGTGTTCGTGATGAAAGAGGGCAAGGAGAAAGAGCAGGGCGTGGGCTACCTCGACGACGGCACGATGATAGTGATAGAGGACGGCCACAGCTTTATCGGCAAGAAGGTGGACGCGGTGGTGCAGTCCATCCTCCAGACCTCGCAGGGCCGGATAATTTTCACGCGCGTCAGGGGCAAGTCAGAACAGCAGGGCCCCAAGCAGGAATAGCCGGAAGACGTACGTAGCGCTACGGTGATCGCGTGACCAGAAAAGAGACCACACACGGCGGAGCCGAGGCCATCATCCTGGCCGGCGGCTCCGGCACGCGCATGGGCGGCGACAAGCAGTACCTGCCGCTGGCGGGCCGGCCCATGCTGGAATGGACCGTGGAAGCGTTCACCGGCAGCGGGCTTTTTTCGTCGGTGATACTCGCGCTGGGCCCCGAAAATCTTAAAAAGCACGGCGCGGCCTGGGCGCGCGCCGGCGTAAAGACGGTCCCGGCGGGCGCTACCCGCATGGCTTCGCTGAAGAACGCTTTCCGCCTGGTGAGCCCCGGCGCGGCGCTGGTGGCCGTGCACGACGGGGCGAGGCCTTTCGCGGACAGGCAGCTGATAAAGGCGTGCCTGGACCGCGCGGGCGCCGCGGGCGCGGCCGTGCCGGCCGTGCCGCTGAAAGACACCGTAAAAAAAATAGCGGCCGGCGGCGGGGCTTTCGAAGGCACCCTCGACCGGGCGGCCCTGGTGGCGGTGCAGACGCCGCAGTGCTACCGCAGGGAAGTGCTGGAAGCTTTGCTGGCCGCCGCGCGGCCGGGCGTGGATTATACCGACGAATCCCAGCTGCTCGAGAGCCTGGGCGTGAAAGTGGCCGCGGTGCCTTCGAGCTACCGCAATATCAAGGTGACCACTCCCGAAGATCTGCTGATAGCGGAGGCCTTTATGAAGAACGAAAAGAACGTCAGGACCGAGCCGGCCAAAGCCGCACCGGCCAGGCTGTGCCGGGCGGGGTTCGGCTACGACATCCACCGCCTGGTGGAAGGCCGCCCGCTGATACTCGGCGGGGTGAAGATAGATTATCCCAAGGGGCTGCTGGGCCATTCCGACGGCGACGTGGTGCTGCATTCCGTCTGCGACGCGCTGCTGGGTTCCATCTCCGCCGGCGAGATAGGCGTGTATTTCCCGCCCACCGACCTTACGCTCATGGGGATCTCCAGCGTGGAGATAGCCAAAAAAACGCTGGAGGTGCTGGCCGCCAGGAAAGCCGGCATCGTCAACGTGGACATCACCATCCTGGCGGAGGAGCCCAAGCTCAAGCCCTACTACGAAGCTATCCGCGATTCGGTGGCCGGGATCCTGAAAATGGACCGCGCCGACGTCAGCATCAAGGCGAAAAGCCGCGAGGGGCTGGGCGACATCGGCCACGGCGAAGCCATAGTCTGCTACGCCGTAGCCAGCGTGGTGAAATGAACACAATGAAGCTGCTCCCGCCGGCCTGCCTCGCCGCCGCGCTGCTCTGCGCCTGCGCGGCGCCCGGCCCGGGCCCCGAAGCGCCGGCGCGGCCCGCAGGCGCTGCCGTGGTCTTCGAAAGGCGCACCTTCAGGCTTTCCAAGACGCCCGACCCCGACCTGGAAGCGGCGCTGGGGGACGTCCTGTCCGCCGGCTATAACGCCGCGGTGAAGCGCCGCTCCGGCGACAAGCCGCTGGAAACGGGTTTTACCTATTCCATGGCGCCCAAAGGGGCCACCTATCCTTTTTCGGAGATAGAGATCTCCTGCATCATGCAGGAAAAATACGCGCGCGCCAAAGGCCCCGGGCTGTGCGGGGACCTTTTTCAGGAGCTGGACCAGCGGCTGAAGCGCGCCGTGGCAAGGACAGGCAGGTAAATACGGGGCGGCAGCAACAGACCGCGCCCGGAGCTATTTATGGAACTTAAACTCTACAACACGCTGACCCGGAGCAAAGAGCTCTTCAAACCCCTCAAGCCCATGACCGCGGGCATCTACACCTGCGGCCCTACGGTCTACAATTACGCGCATATCGGCAACATGCGCACCTATATTTTCGAGGACGGCCTGGTGCGCGCGCTGAAGTTCCTGGGCTACGGCGTAAAGCGCGTGATGAACATCACCGACGTGGGGCACCTGGTCTCCGACGCCGACGACGGCGAGGATAAAATGGAAGTAGGGGCCAAGCGCGAGGGGAAGTCGGCCTGGGACATAGCGAAATTCTATACCGAGGCATTTTTCAGGGATTACAAGGCGCTCAACTGCCTGCTGCCGGACATCACCTGCCCCGCCACGGAATACATCAAAGAGATGATCGACCTGCTGCTGGCGCTGGAGAAAAAAGGCTTTACCTACCGCATCAACGACGGC
>SESF01033705.1_pt1 | contig 19203 bp, 11 predicted proteins | sample 3171521 | NCBI WGS metagenome assembly SESF01 (sample SAMN10866945, study PRJNA518727) | freshwater metagenome | biome: subpolar coniferous forest; feature: holomictic lake; material: water; isolation source: holomictic Lake 227, 6 m and 8 m depth | place: Canada: near Kenora, Ontario | collected...
TTCACCATGCATGCCGATTTCGACATCCGAGTCGGCAACGCGACGCAGGCGATGGCCAAATTCGGTAATCACCAATTCGGCGGTGTCGGCATCGATCGTCTGGGTGATGGTCGCCATCACGCCCATACGCATCAGGGCCTTGATCACATCGGCGCCGCGCTCGGCCATACGGCTGGCCAGTTCCTGCACCGTGATGACTTCCGGCAGCACGACTTCGCGCGTAACTTTCAGCGTTTCCTGCCGCTGGCTAAGCCGCAGTCTCTCACGCTCTCTGGCACGACGCACCGCGGCAAGACTGCGTGTCCGTTCGCCTTCATCGGTATTAAGCGCCTGAGTGACGGTAATTTTGCTGCCGCCGCGCCGACGATCGCCACCCTTGCGCGCCGCCACAACCGCCGGCTTCGGCACAGCAGCGGCCGCAGTTTTGCCGGCACCGCCGGCCTTACGGGCCTTGCGTTCGTCTTCTTCGTCTTCCGTCGGTGTGCGCGCGACGCCGCCGGGAAGCACACGTGCGGGCGCCTCAGCCGGGGCGGGAGCCACGCCGGGACGTGCCGGAGGTCGGCGCGTACCATCTTCCGGCTTGCGTTCCTCGGTCCGACGATCTTCCGGTTTGCGCTTGCTGTCTTCCAACTCGCGCTTTTTGGTTTCTTCTTCTTGACGCTTTCGTTCGGTCTCGGCGGCGTGAGCCTGCTCCTCGGCCTGAATGCGCCGCATCTCTTCCATTTCGCGTCGGCGCAGTGTCTCGGCATCCAGAACCTCCGGTTCCGGTTCCTGCTCCGCAACTTCGACAACCGACTCGATTAGATCGAACTCCGAGTCATCGTAACCTTCGTCGAGCAGATCGACGTCCGGTTCATTGACGCGGCGCTCCTCCTCCTGCCGTGCTCCAAGCAAAGCGCGGGCTCTGGCTTCGCGCTCCTCCTTGGTGAGCTGGCGCACGGTGGCGCCACGCACGCCCCGGCCGGACGCCCCTTTGGCGGGCAGCCCTTCGGCCGCTCGTCGCGCCGCGGCACCGCCGTCGGCGACTCCGGGAGCTGCTCCCTTTTCAATGGTGCGCTTGCGCTTGACCTCGACGGTTACCGTCTTCGATCGACCATGAGAAAAGCTCTGCCGCACCGATCCGGCGTCAACCGTTTTCTTCAGCTCGAGTTTCCCCTTGCCGGTCAGGTGCAACACTTCTTTCTTGCGATCCTGGTCGTTGCTTTCAGTCATTGGTGTCCGACTGGTCCGTCATTAAGCGGTTGGCCGGCAGGCCTGTGCCCGACCGGAATTGTCTTCCTGAGCCCCTTTAAACGACCGGCATCGACCCTCAGGCGGTCAGCCAGTCTACCACGCGCCAACAGCGCATGGACGGCATTATCGCGACCAAGCGCCGCACCCAGCGCCGACGCCTCGAATTCCTCAATCAACGGCAGGTCACCGGCCAACGCCCGCAGCTTAGACCGGCCATCCTCCGAACCGTCGCGGGCGGCAAGCAACAGACCCGGCGGTCCATCGCGCCCGACGCGGCCCGTTTTCAGCGACTCGCGAACCTTCTCAAAACCGGCGATCGCCTGCCCGGCGCGCCGCGCCAACCCGACCAGATTCAAGCAGCGCCGCTCCAGCAACATTTCGAGCCGATCCGCCAAACCCGCCTCGATCCGCGCCGAGCGTCGTGCCGCCCTGGCGAAGAAATTGCGTGACACCGCGCGCTCAACGGTCGCTCGTTCAGCAGTGAGCCACAACCCGCGACCCGGCAAACTATTTTCTAAATCAGGAACCACCATACCATCCGGGCCGAGAACAAAACGGATCATATCGACGCGCGGCTGAACGGTACCGGTAACGATGCAACGACGCAACGGGTCGCGTGGATCACGCAGCTCCGCGTCTTGCCCGTCCGGGTCTTCTTTGTTCAGTTCGATCGGCTTCATTCCGTCCATTCCCGCGATTATGCTCCCTTATATAGTCGGTTCATCAAGCTTTGCGAGTCCCGGTTGCCGCAGCACCGCCGGCCTCGTCCGTAAACCAGTGTGCCCGCGCCGCCATGATGATCTCGTTGGCATCATCTTTGGAAGGGCCATCTTTCCCTAACAGGTCGGTTAATTCATCGCCGGCCAGATCGGCCAGATCATCGAGCGTTTTAACCCCGTTTTCGCCGAGCTTCACCAGCAACGCAGGCGCGAAGCCCGTGACTTCCGCCACCTCATCCTCGACACCCAAAGCCTGCCGGCGTTCGGTATAGATTGCGTCCTGATTTTCCAGCCAAACCCGGGCGCGCTCTTTGATCTCGTCGGCGACATCGGCGTCGAAACCCTCGATTTCCGCCAGATCGTCGGTTTCGATAAAAGCGATTTCCTCGAGTGTGGAAAAACCCTCGGCCACCAACAGATGGGCAATCACATCATCAACGTCGAGCGCATCGATAAAGAGTTGGGACCGGGAGCGGAATTCCTCGGTGCGTCGTTCCGATTCCTCGGCCTCGGTCAGAATATCAATGTCCCAGCCGGTCAACTGCGACGCCAGCCGCACATTCTGACCACGCCGGCCGATCGCCAAACTCAATTGATCATCGGGAACGACAACTTCGATTCGGCGGGTTTCGTCGTCGAGCACGACCTTGGCCACCTCGGCCGGCGCCAGCGCATTGACCACGAAGGTTGCCGCATCGCCCGACCATGGAATGATATCGATCTTTTCGCCCTGTAGCTCTGCGACCACCGCCTGCACACGGCTGCCGCGCATACCGACGCAGGCGCCGACCGGGTCGATTGAGCTGTCATTCGAGAGCACCGCGATCTTGGCCCGGCTGCCGGGGTCGCGTGCCACCGATTTAATCTCGATGATACCGTCATAGATCTCCGGCACTTCCTGCATGAACAGCTTGGCCATGAAGATCGGATGGGTGCGTGACAGGAATATCTGTGGCCCGCGCTGTTCTTCGCGCACGTCGAAAATCAAGGCGCGAACACGGTCGCCGTTCTTGAAATGCTCGCGCGGCAGCAACTCGTCGCGGCGCAACGTCGCTTCGGCCCGACCGAGATCGATCGTGACATTGCCGTACTCGACCCGCTTGACCAAGCCGTTGACGATTTCGCCGACTCGGTCTTTGTACTCGTTGAACTGGCGCTTGCGTTCGGCATCGCGAACGCGCTGAACGATGACCTGTTTGGCGGTCTGCGCGGCAATGCGCCCGAAATCGATGGGCGGCAATTCATCGACCAGAAACTCGCCGACTTTGGCATCCTTCTTGAGGCGCTGAGCCTGCTTCAAGGTCAGATCGGTCTGTTCATTTTCGACCGTCTCGACCACCCGCATGTAGCGGGCAAGATGGATGTCGCCGGTTTTGCGGTCGATACGCGCCCGAATATCATGCTCGTGCCCGTACTTCGATCGCCCCGCCTTCTGGATCGCGAGTTCCAACGCCTCGAGAACCTCGTCTCGGTCGATGCTTTTCTCGCGGGCTACCGCATCGGCGACTTGCAGCAGTTCCATCAGTCGGGGTTCCCTGAACTCGTTGGCTTTATGGTTGGACGGCTTAGTCGCATAATCCCGGATCTCGGGGGGTGGTTCAGGTGCTTGCCGCCATCAAGGCGTCGGTAAGCACTAACTTGGCGCGCAGGATATTATCAAAGGGTAAGTCGACGGTTTGAGCATTTTCGATTTCCAACCGTACCATGCCCTCTGACGCCCCTTTAAGTATACCACGAAAACGACGACGGCCGTCGATCATGGCTTTGGTCTCTATGCGCGCTTCAAAACCGGTATAGCGCGCGAAATCCCGCAGCCGGGTCAAGGGTCGATCGATACCGGGTGAGCTGACTTCCAGAGTATAGGCAACGGCAATCGGATTTTCGACATCAAGCACCGCGGAAACCGTACGACTGATATCGGCACAGTCCTCGACATCCATGGGCGCACCATCGAGTCGCTCGGCCATGATTTGGAGTACCGGCCGCCTTCCGCCCGACATCTGCACCCGCACAATCTCATAGCCCATAGCCGAGATTGACGGCGCAATAATCTGTTCTATCCGCTCGGTTCCGTCCATTCCCCGACTGACCTGGCCAACACCCCGTGACGGTTTCGACACCGTCCGATTAAAAAAAGGTGGGTCACCGACCCACCCGCAGAGCGACACGGCGGCTCGCTTGCGCGTGCCGCTCGGCCGTATCGGATACCATCGCGACTATAGCCGATTTCACGGCCGAAGCAAGGGGTTTCGCCCCCTGGGAAAAACATGCGGACCGATCAACGCGCGCCCTCACTGCAAGAAGAACAGGTTGCGCAGAAAGCCGGGAGCCAGCACGGCTAACGGGTTGACGCTGACCTTATAATCGGCGATCGGGCCTTGCAGGCTATAGGTGGCGGCAAAGACCCCTTGACCCTCGCCGCCCGACAACAGATCGCCGACCAGCGGAATCATGCCGATAATGCGGTTAAGGCTGTAGATCGGTACGATGGTGCCCTCCAGCACCACCCGATGCCCTTCGGCAACCTCCATCGTCCCGTTGGTGGTCAGGCCGAGCGCGCCACCGGCGGTGCGAACATTCTTAAAGGTCAGCATAGTGCCGTGCCAGGTCGCATCGCCGACCAGTTGAGAAAAACTTAAGCCCTCGCCTTGCAACAATTCGAGCAGGCCGGTCACCGACAGCGCATTGAGCAGGCGCCCCAGCACCGGCGCGTTGATGACCCGAAATTCCCCCAGTTCAATCCGGGCCGAGACCGGACGGACCGGTACGCCCGGCTCGCCGCTGCCGCTCAGGGTAAATTTGCCGCCTTTTACGGTATCGGTCATGTCGAAGGCGCTCATCAGCGCGCCGATATCGCCGCCCGAGGCATTCAGCCGGCGTTTATCGCCGTCCGGCCGATAGGACAGCAGCAGCGGCTCGGCGCTTCCGGGCAGTCTCGCCTGTAACTCGGCGCTGTCCCAGCCGATTCCGTTGTTGCGCGCCCGGCCGCTGACATCGGTCAGGAAGCGCCCGGGACCGTCGGTTATGACTTTGGCGAGATTTACGGTCAGGTCATAGACCAAGCCGGGCGGAGGCGGCTGCGGTCCGGTCGGCTCGGAGCTTTTCAGAAGCGGCCGCACATCGACCACGCTGCCCTTGACCGCGATGTCGTACCCGCCATCCGGGCGGGGTTTGACTTCGGCGCCGGCGTTGTTGGCGTCGAGCCGCACCTCGTTGAGCATCAGTCGGGCAAGCTTGCCGCCGGGCGCCAGTTCGGCATAGCCCGTCGCCTTCAGTCCGCCGGCATCGATCACGATGTTCGAGACCGCAACCGGCTTGCCGTGATCGAACGCCAGATCGAAGCGTCCGCTGCCCGGTACGCCGGCCGCTTTGGCCCAGCCGAACTCGGAAGTCGCGAGACGGGAGCGGGTAAAATCCACGGTACCGGCCAGTTTGGCTTGTTTGCGGCGATCGACCGTAACCTGAACTTTGGTGGTCACCGGGCCTTCGACATAAGGAGTGATGCGCACATTATGCGCCGCCAGTTCAGCGGCACCGATATCGCCCTTCAGGTTCACTTTGGTCGGAATGTCGACCGTGTCGACGAAACTTTCGCGCCATTGGACCGTGACCGGCACCGCTTCCAGCCGAGCGGTCCCGGTCAACTCCATGCCGGAGGTCTCCAACGCCAGTTTCAGTTCGCCATCGGTCGCGTTCAGGCCGCCGGCAATGCCCTCGACCGCGGCGCCGTGCAAGGCGGCGGTCGCCTTGATGTCGACGGCGTCCAGATCGAGATCGCGCTTCAACGGAAAATAGAAATGCAGCCGGCAGGTTTGGGTGCCCTTGGTCCGGGCCGGGTCGATATCAACCTTGCGGGCATAGCCGAGCGGCGGCATGTCGAGCACGGTCAGCGCCGCCTTCAACGGACCGCTGAGCGGCGCGTCGATCTCGATCCATTCCTGCGGCGTGTCGAGTTTGCTGAAGACGATCCGTCCGTCACCGACCGCCAACTCGCCGATATGACCGCCGGTGGTGGTTATAATCAGGTCGCGCCCGTCGCTGGTGCCGCGGCCCGAAATGCCGACGATCGGAGTCAGGGTCTTGAAGTAATTGACGGTCAGGTCCGAGCCGCTGATCCCGGCATCGATCGTGTCGGGGTGAATCTCGTCCGGCATGGCCACCGGGGCGGAGCCGACCACTTTAATCCAGGCTTCATCGATCACGCCGGAAATGACGTTGCCGAGAATCCAGCCGCGCGGCCCCTTGCCGACTCCGGGCGGCCACAGCTTGTGCAGGCGTTCGACCGGCACGGCTTTGACCTTGACCCCGCCGCGGATGGCCAGTCGTTCGCCGGTCCGGGCAACGGAGCCGTCAAAGGCCAGTGCACCCTGGCCGAAATCAACCAGCAGGGTCTTGAGATCGAGTCGCGCCGGCACGGGGTCGAATGGCCGGTCCAGTTTGGCCTGAAGCGTGATCGCGCGCACCGGGACCGGCTCGGGCAGAAAGCCTGCCGGCGGCACCAGGCGGCCCGCCCCGGCGGCAAGATCAAGTCCGACCCGGTCGGTTTGGCCGTCGGCGTTGAACTTGAATGCGATTGCGCCCGACAGCGGAAAGGCCGCGACCGACAGCGGCGCCAATGCCGGATGCAGCCCGGTAAAGCGGGCGGGCACAAAATCTGCGACACGCAGATTCAGCGTCGAGCCGCTATCCTCCGGGACCAGCGTCGCATCGAACTTTGCGATGCGCGCCCCGGTGTTGACTGCAAGTTTCAGTGCGCCGTTGCGGTCAAGCCCGATTTGGCCGCTGGCGCTGAGCGCCAAGGCAAGATCGGTGAAGGACAGCCTGAAGCGCTCCAGCGTGACCCGGCCGGACTCTGGAGCCAGGCTGGCCGCCAACTCGAACCCGCTAACCGTCAACGGCTTCGGCTGCACGCCCGGCAAGGCGAGTGTCCCCGAACCGACGCCCTCAAGGTTCAGCCGCGCCGTCAGCGGCCGGAAGGCGTCGTCAAAACCGGCCGTCAGCGTACCGGAAAGCGGGAGCGTGCTGCCGGCCAGCGGCGCCAGCCCCGGAATCGTCGCGGTCAGTGCCGCCGGATCGAAATCCCGGAAACTGAGGACCGCTTCGGCCGTACCTGCATTGCCCGCAGCACCGCGTTTTTCGGTGCCGGTCAGTTCGAATACCGCGGTGTTGTTGGCTAGCTTGGCTTCGAACCGGGCCCGGGCCCGCATGCCCTCGGGCCGACGGTCAAGCGTGGCCTCGATCCGCGGGATCACCCAGCTAATCCCGGTCACCCGGTCTTCAAGCGCAATCGAGGCTTCGCTGACCGCCAACTCGGTCAGTGCGCCGAACCGGCTCATCGGATCGGGCGGACGGCGCAGCAACTCCAGTAATTGTACGGCAAAGGCATCTTCAGCGGGAATCTCACCGGCGGGGGTGACGGCCACAGCCGACGGTTTGACTGCGACTTCACCCGAAGGTTTGGCCGTGGAGCCGTGAAGGTCAAGCGCCAACCGGCCGTCGGCCGAGCGTTCAAGCCGCAAGGTCGGCCCGACCAGCGTCAACCGTGTCAACGCCAGTTTGCCTTGTATCAGCGCCGGCATCGACAGACCGACCGCAAGCTCGGGAATCACCGCCACCGAGCGGCCATCGGCCGTAGTGACCCGGACGTCCCGCAGATACAAAACGGAGCCGCCCCCGGCAAGCACGGTATCGCCCACCGCAATCCGCACCCCGCCGGCCTCGCCGACCACCGCCTCGAGCGCCTCCGACAGATAAGGCGTGATGAAACCCAGGCTGACCGGGCCGGAGTTCATTCGCCAAAGCGCCAAAGCGGCAAGGATGATGACCCCGACCAGCACGGTGGTGATGGCATGGAGGAGACGAACGGAGGTGCGAATCAAGGGAGGCCTCTTGCTTCTCTGCTTGCGTCACTGCGTCGGATATGGTCAGCAGGCTGATAAAAAAAATGTAATCCGGAGTCGTTCATGCTGTCCCTGGTTCCGCTCGACGCGCTTCCCGAACCGGCCGACCCTGCGATGGCCGCACGCGGGCTGGAGACTTGGCGCGAGGGTGCCGCCGCGACCGATGATCCCGGTCTGCGCGCCTTCGTGTGCGAGCTGGCGGAATTGCCAGAGGGGCAGCGCTTGATTTCTGCGGTTTGCGGCAACAGCCCGTATCTCGGCCTTAGCCTGACCAGGGATCCCGGCTTTGTCCGGCGGCTGACCGGGAGCGGATTTGAGGCGACCTTCTCCGAAATTATTTCAGAATTAAAGCGGGATTTCGAAGCCGAAACGAATATAGAGCGCTTGATGACCGGCTTGCGGTTGGCCAAGCGGCGGGCGGCGTTGCTGATCGGGCTGGCCGATATCGCGGGGGCCTGGACGCTGGAGCAGGTGACCGGTGCGCTCAGCGCGCTGGCCGAAACCACGCTGGAGCTTGCGGTCACCCATTTGCTGCGCGCATTGGCCGATGCCGGCACCTTAAGGTTGCCGGATCGGATGCAGCCGCTGCTCGGGTCGGGTCTGATCATCCTGGCCATGGGCAAATTCGGGGCACGGGAACTCAATTATTCGAGCGATATCGACCTGATCATCTTTTATGATGAGGAGGTGGTGAAGGCCGCCGGAACGGCCGACCCCGGACGAAGCTTTACCCGCTTCGCCCGCGATCTGGTTCGCATTATGGACGAACGGACCAAAGACGGCTACGTGTTCCGTACCGATCTTCGCTTGCGTCCCGATCCGGGGGCGACCCCGCCTGCGGTCTCGGTCGGCGCCGCGCATATCTATTATGCCAGCGTCGGTCAGAACTGGGAACGCGCAGCTTTGATCAAAGCGCGTCCGGTTGCCGGCGATCCGCAGGCCGCCGCCGCGTTCATGACCTTTCTTAAGCCCTTCATCTGGCGGCGTAATCTGGACTTCGCCGCAATTCAGGACATTCATTCGATCAAGCGCCAGATTCATGCGCACAAGGGCCATAGCCGGCCGGCGGTCAATGGCCATGACGTCAAGCTCGGCCGGGGCGGCATCCGGGAGATCGAATTCTTCGTCCAAACCCAGCAATTGATTCACGGCGGGCGCGACGTGCGCCTGCGTTCGCTCGGCACCTGCGAAACGCTCGAGGTTTTGGTCAATGTCGGTCTGGTCAAGCCCGAGGTCGCGGCCGAACTGACCGAGGCCTATCGGTTTCTGCGCCGGGTCGAACATCGGATACAGATGGTCGATGATCGCCAGACTCATCAACTGCCCAAAGCCGATGAAGACGTTGCGAAGCTTGCGGTTTTTCTCGGCTATTCCGATAGCGGGCTGTTCCGGGAGGATTTGCTGTCCCGACTGATGACGGTCGAGGGTCATTACGCCGATCTGTTCGAGGAATCGCCCCAGTTGACCGGCTTCGGCAATCTGGTTTTTACCGGCACCGACGATGACCCCGATACGGTCGAGACGTTACGAACGCTCGGTTTTGAAAATGCCTCGGCGGTGATTGTCACGGTCGCGACCTGGCACCGTGGCCGCTATCGCTGCATGCGCAGTGCCCGGGCGCGTGAGTTGCTGACCGAGCTGATTCCCGGATTATTGCAGGCCTTCGGCGCCACGCACCATCCCGACGATGCGTTGGCCCGGTTTGATCGGTTCATGAGCCGACTGCCCTCCGGGATTCAGCTGTTTTCGTTGTTCTATTCCAATCCCCGATTGCTCCAGATCATCGCCGAGGTGATGGGGACCGCGCCGCGCCTAGCCGATATCCTGGGCACCAAGCCGGCCTTGCTCGATGCCGTGGTGGCGCCCGATTTTTTCGATCCGCTGCCGGAACGGTTGGCGCTTGCCGAAGACCACGCCCGCGCCCTGTCTCAAGCCGGTCATTTTGAAGCGGCCTTGACTGCGGAGCGGCGCTGGGTTCACGACCGGATATTCCAGGCCGGGGTTCACATCCTGCGCAACATTACCGATGGTGATCGCTGCGGCCCGTTTCTGTCGGCGGTGGCCGATATCGCGCTGGCCGATTTGCTGGAGCGGGTGACCGAGGATTTCGCGCGTCGCCACGGTCGGATTCCCGGCGGCGAGATGGTGGTGTTGGCCATGGGCAAGCTCGGTAGCGGCCAGATGACGGTCGGCTCCGATCTCGACCTGATCACGGTTTATGAGGTGCCGCCGGAAATCGGTCAATCCGACGGCATGAAGCCGCTATCGCCCTCCGAATATTACATCAAACTGACCCAGCGCCTGATTCTGGCGGTAACCGCCCCGGCGGCGGAAGGCCGGCTGTACGATGTCGATATGCGGCTGCGGCCCTCGGGCAATGCCGGGCCGGTTGCGGTTTCCCTCGCCGGCTTCAGCCGCTACCAGCGCGAAAACGCTTGGACCTGGGAGCATATGGCGTTGACCCGGGCGCGGCTGGTCGCCGGTCCGCCGGGATTGCGCGCCCGGCTGGAGCAGGTCATTCGCGAGGTGCTGACCCGGCCGCGTGACCCCGAGCAGCTGGTACTCGACATTGCCGACATGCGCCGTCGGGTCGAGCGCGAATTCGGGACCACCAGCCCGTGGGAGGTCAAATATGCCCGCGGCGGCTTCATGGATATCAACTTTATCGCTCAGCATTTGATGTTGCGCCATGCCGCCGAGTATCCTGAAATTCTGCACGGCAATACGGTGCGCGCATTGGAAGCGCTGGCGGCGGCGGAGCTGCTTGATCCGGAGGCAGCGGCCGAATTGATCGCAACCCACCGTACCTGGCGCCGGATTCAAGGCTTTTTGCGCCTGACCACCGGCGGCACCTTTGCGCCCGACGATGCACCGAAGGCTTTAAGATTGGCTCTCACCCGCTGCGTTTTCCCCGACCACGAAGACGAAATCGATTTCTCCGTGACCAACGCCCAGGTTCACGAGTTGGCGGCCAACGCCCATCGGCATTTTCAACGGCTGATCGACGACCCGGCCGAGCGCATCCATCTTGAGCGACAGCGCAACCAGTTCCCGCCCGATTGATTCCGATTAATCCCGATTAATATGACCACGAGGAACCGAACCATGAGCATCGAACCCGGCCAAGTTGCCCCCGACTTTACCCTGACCACCGACAGCGGCGGCACGGTTACCCTATCGGCCCTGCGCGGCCGGATGGTCGTGCTCTATTTTTATCCCAAGGACGACACTTCGGGCTGCACCAAGGAGGCCTGCGCCTTTCGCGACCGCATGACGGATTTCTCCGCCATTGATGCGGTGATCATCGGCGTCTCCAAGGACGGTCCGAAAAGCCATGATAAATTCAAGATGAAGTACGATCTGCCTTTTACTTTGGGCTGTGACGAAGACACGGCGCTTGCCCAATCTTATGAGGTGTGGGTTGAAAAAAGTCTGTACGGCCGCAAATATATGGGTATGGACCGCGCCACATTTCTAATTAATCGGGACGGGCTGGTTCAGGCGGTTTGGCGCAAGGTTAAAATCGACGGCCATGTTGACGCCGTTCTCAAGGCAGCTCGGCAAAGCTAACAGGGCAGAGTTAACAGGTTGATAACTCTGCCGAGCGCCATACGTAGGTCGACGTATATCTTGTTGCGCGTGGTTTAGCCACCTTCGCTCGGGAGAAGTCAACATGGGTACCTTCGCCGGTCAGCTAATGGTTACGGCGGCCTTTCGCCGCCTGGTCACCCTTTGTCATCTGGACAATCCGGCGCACCCGGTTCGGGATGCTGAAGATTTGTCCTATCGTTTCAATGGCTTGGCCTGGGACGAAAAAGCGTTCAGTTTGACCGACGAAGGCGGCATCCAATGGGCCATCGCAGTTTCCAAGCATGGCCCGGCCCTGGTGATTGCGCCGACGCGCCCGGATATGGCCGGTGAGACCCGGATTTCCGGTCAGGCTTTTTGGCGTCATTTGCTCGGCGCAGTCGGCAGTGTGCATCCGGCACCGGCGCCGGCGCAGGAAAACCGAGAACGTCAGGAAGGTTTGTTCAGCCGTCTGTTCCACAGCAATGCCGGCGGCACCGGCGCCCCGGCCGAGAAATGGTTCACGTCCGGGGAAACCGACGCGGTACGGGATCATCGCCTGAAGATGCGGGCCATGCAGCAGCGCCGCGCTGAAGAGACCCGTCGGGCCAGAGCCGCCGAAGCCCGGGCCATGTATGAAATTTGGTATCAGTGAGGGTGCAGTCCGCCGGGAGGCCGGGAGGGCGGCCCGCCGGTTAATTCGGTTCCTTCACTTCCTCCAGAAAATCGCCGGGATCGACGGCGTCACTGCCCTTGCGGACTTCGAAATGCAATTGAGGCGAAGTGACGCTGCCGGTGGCGCCGACGGTGCCAATCTTTTGGCCGCGTTTAACAGTGGCGCCGCGCTGCACCAGTGAATGATCAAGGTGTGCATAGGCGGTAATCAGGCCGCCGCGGTGACGGATCAGCAACAGATTGCCGTAACCTTTCAACTCGTTACCGACATAGGCAACGACGCCGTTGTCGGCGACCATGACCGGGGTGCCTTTAGCGGCGGCGATGTTGACGCCGTCATTGTGGCGACCGTCCGGCTTGTCACCATAGTCGGAGAGCACCTTACCCTTGACCGGCCAAATCAACCGCGCGCCACCGCGCGGCGGAGGAACCGCCGCCGCCGTCGCTGCTGGTGTCGCTGCCGGTGTTGCGACGGACGCGGGCGTCATCGCAGCCGGGACGGCCGGGCGATGGGCCGGCGGTAAAGCGGCCAAAGAGTGCGCGGCCTTGGCTTGATCGGGAGTCAGCGGCGCGGCGACCGGGCCGGTTCGCTTCGGGGTCGCGGGCACAGGCACGGGCGGGGTTATAGCGGCGGGCGGCGGCAGAGCCGCCGTGTCGATCCGGGCGTGATTCGAACCGGCAGCGGCGCCGACGCCATGCACCGGATTGTTATCCGCGGGGTCGGGTTTGTGCGGCGGAATCGTCGTCTCGTTACCGCCGGTCCCTGGGACCGTCAGCGTCTGTCCGACCTTGAGCGTGTAGGGCGGCTCCAACCGGTTAAGCTTGGCCAACTCGTTGGTCGGTATGCGGGCGTTTCGCGCCAGCACCGATAACGTGTCACCGGGCCGAACGACATGAACCCGGCTGTCGGGCAGCACCAGTGTCCGCCCGGCCTCGAGCCGATACGGCGTCTGCAACCCGTTAAGCTCGACCAGATCCTGAATCGGCACATTATAGCGCCGCGCGAGCAGGGCGATCGAATCACCCCGTTCGACCACGACGGTCCGCAGTTGTGCTTGCGTCGAGGCCGACGCCACCGGCCCCATTTCCGGCGGGGCGCCGCAACCGCCAAGCACCGGCAACAGCGCTGCCAGCAGCGCTCCGGTTATCTTGGTCTTGAGGGGCCTTGCTCCTCGGGAACCCCGGGTAACAAGGGTACAAAACGAACGGGCCACAACTCCTCCCGCTGAAAGCCGGTTTCGGTACGCCGGACTCGAACGATCCGCTGCTCCCGGCGGTCGATGCCCAACGGTATGACCAATATGCCGCCCGCCGCAAGCTGCGCGGTCAAGGCCTCGGGCGGGTCGGTGCCGAACGCGCCCGCCGTGGTCAAAATACGATCGAACGGCGCTTCCTCCGGCCAACCCGCGATGCCGTCGCCATGCCGGGTGTTGATATTGGTCAGCCCCGCCATGGAAAAGCGTCGTTCAGCCTCGGCCAGCAGCGGCCTCAGCCGTTCGACTGTATACACGCTCCGTACCAGCTGCGCCAGTATCGCCGCCTGATAGCCGCTGCCGGTGCCGATTTCCAGCACGCGATGATGCGGCTTTAGTTCTAACAGCCCGGTCATATACGCGACCACCAGCGGCTGACTGATGGTCTGGCCATAGCCGATCGGGAGCGGAATATCCTCGTAGGCCTCTGCGATCAGAGCGCGCGGGACATAACGTTCGCGCGGTACCTTTTCAAGCGCAGCCAACACCACGACATCGGTAATGCCGTTGCCTCGCAACGATTTGATCAGGCGGACCTTGTCGGCTTCGAGGTTCATGGCGGTCAGGCCGTGGTGAATACTTCGGAGAGAGCCTCCAGAGTAGGGATATGGGTCAGGTCGAGTTGCAGTGGCGTGATCGAGATGCCGTTGTTGGAAATGACTTCCATATCGGTGCCCGGCATCACCTCCGGCGCCTCATAAAGCGGTCCGATCCAGTAATAAGTCCGGCCGCGCGGGTCAACCCGTTCGCACAGCTCGTCGGCAACCTTGCGCTTGCCATGGGGAACCACCCGAATCCCGGTCACCTGATCCGACCGGCAGGCCGGGAAGTTGACATTAAGCAGGACGGTATTGGGCCAGCGAACGCGCACGGCCCGCCGGATCACCCCCTCGGCCCGGGATTCGGCGGTACACCAGTCGATGCTGCCGTCGGCGGCGGTCGCCTGGCTCAAGGCGATGGCCGGAACCCCGAGCAGGGTCGCCTCCATCGCCACCGCGATCGTGCCCGAATAGGTCACGTCGTCGCAAATGTTTCGTCCGAAATTCACGCCCGACAGCACGAGGTCAGGTTTTCGGTCGCGCATGATATGGTTGATCGCCAGCAACGCACAGTCGGTCGGCGTGCCGTCGACAGCGAAATGACGCTCATCCACCTTGCGCAGCCGCAGCGGCCGTTGCAGGGTCAGGGAGTGGCTGGAGGCCGATTGCTCGGTCTCCGGCGCCACCACCCAAACATCATCCGACAGCGTCCGCGCTACCCGTTCCAACACCGCAAGGCCGGGCGCGCTCAGCCCGTCATCATTCGAAAGCAGGATACGGGCGCGTGATAGATCGGACGGCAGGTCAAATAACACGGCTGATCAGCTCCTGCCCGCCCATATAGGGCCGCAACACCTCCGGCACCACAATCGAGCCGTCGGGCTGCTGATAGTTCTCCATCACCGCGATCAGGCAGCGCCCGACCGCAACCCCCGAGCCATTCAATGTATGAACGAAGCGGGTGTCTTTGGCGCCGCGCGAGCGACAGCGCGCCTTCATGCGCCGGGCCTGGAAGTCGCCGCAATTCGAGCAGCTCGAAATCTCGCGATAGGCGTTCTGTCCCGGCAACCAGACCTCGATGTCATAGGTCTTGCGCGCGGAAAAGCCCATGTCGCCGGTGCACAGCACGATGGTGCGGAACGGCAGGCCCAGCCGCTTCAGTACCGTTTCGGCGCACCCGGTCATGCGCTCATGTTCTTCATCGGATTGGTCGGGCGCGGTGATGCTGACCATTTCGACCTTCCAGAACTGGTGCTGGCGAATCATGCCCCGGGTGTCTTTGCCGGCGGCGCCGGCCTCGGCCCGGAAGCACGGGGTCAGCGCGGTCATGCGCAGCGGCAGTTCCTCGAGATCGAGGATGGCATTGCCGACCAGATTGGTCAACGGCACTTCGGAGGTCGGAATCAGCCACAGCCCGGTCGTGGTCTGGAACAGATCATCGGCGAATTTAGGCAACTGGCCGGTGCCGAACATGGTGGCGTCGCGCACCATCAAGGGCGGGTTGATCTCGGTATAGCCATGCTCGGTGGTGTGGAGATCAAGCATGAACTGACCGAGCGCCCGCTCGAGCCGGGCCAAGTCCTTTTTCAACACGGTGAAGCGCGCACCCGACAGCGCCGCAGCACCCGCGAAATCCATCAGACCGAGCTTCTCGCCCAGATCGAAATGCTCGCGCGGCGCTTCGATCACCGGCACCGTGCCGACCCGGCGCAGCTCGACATTATGCTTTTCGTTCGGCCCGTCGGGCACGTCCTCGGCCGGTCCGTTCGGCAGCGTGGTCAGCAACCGGTCCAACTCGGCACCGAGCGCCTTTTCCTCTTCCTCCAGTCGGGGCAGCCGCACTTTGATTTCAGCCATTTCGGCCAGCAGCGGCTCAACATTGGCCCCGGTCTTGCGGGCGCCGCCGATTTCCTTGGAGGCTTCGTTGCGCCGGGCCAGCGTTTCCTGCATCGCGGTCTGCGCCGCGCGACGCCGGGCGTCGAAATCGAGCAAATGCGCCGACAAAGGGGGTTGGCCGCGTCGGACCATGGCCCGGTCGAACGCGGAAGGATCATCACGGATGGCACGAAGGTCGAGCATGGCAGGGCGCCTGAAGTTTTGAGTAGACTGTTTATACAAGCTTATAGAAGCCACTTCGCCGGAGGTCCAGAGCCGTCGGCGCACTCCGGTCACCGTCCGTCATTCCCGCCTTCTCCTTCGTCATTCCCGCGAACGCGGGAATCCAGCGCTTGTGCATCTGGACCCCCGCTTTCGCGGGGGTGACGAGGGAGAGAAGCGATTTGGCTACAACTCGGTTCTGATAATGTCCGCGACCCGATCGAAGGCGGTGCGGATTTCGGGCAACAACGCCTGTGCCGCCGTTGTATCGCCCGCTCCGGCCGCAAGCTCGATCGCGGCACAAACTGCGGCCAATTCATGAGCCCCGGCGGTGCGTGCCGCCCCGGCGGCGGAATGAGCGGCGAAACGGGCCTCCTCCGCGTGGCCGGCAACCAGATGCTCGGCCAATTCGCTAATCGAAGGGGCGGTAGTCTCCAGAAAATAATCCATCATCGGCCGTGCCGCTTCGCGCCCGCCGAACAACTCTTCAACAAAGGCGATGTCGAGCGCGATGAGCGGCGCCGCCTTGGCCGGGACCGGAGCAATGCCCGCAGCAACCGGTGCAGGCGCAACCGCGCCGCTCGACGGTCGGCCGGACGAGCGCCGCAACTCCAACGCCTTCGGCAGCCGGAGCGCAACCACGGCCCCGAGTTCGAGCAACTCGACCGGCTTGGCCAAATAATCATCCATGCCGGCGGCAAAGCACTTTTCCGCTTCGCCCGACAAGGCCGCCGCAGTTAAGGCGACGATCGGCAGATGGCCGCCGGACAGCGCTTCCCCCGCACGGATGCGCCGGGTTAAGGCATAGCCATCCAGACGCGGCATGAAACAATCGGTTATCAGCAGGCCATAGGGTGTGGTCTGAAGCGCTTCCCACGCCGCCTCGCCGTCTTCAACCAGATCGATGGCAAAGCCCAGGCGCTTGAATTGTTGCCGGATCACCACTTGATTGGTCGGGTTGTCCTCGGCCACCAGCACCAGCACGCCGGCTTCGCGGGCTTCCTCGCGTCCGGGCGGGGTGACGTCAACGCCCGGTCCGGCATTCAGCGTCGGGTCATGGGTTTTGATGGCGAGACGGCCGGCGGCCCGGGCCGCCGCCTCTTCCAGCACGCGCCGTCGCACCGGCTTGAATAATAGCTCCGAAACCCCGGCTTGTTCAGCCTCGGCGGTCAGCCCGAGATCCTCGACATGAGCGGTCAACACCGTGTGCACCGAGCGGAGCGCCGGCACGAGGCCGAAATGGCGGACCAGCTCCAGCCCGTCAAGCCGGCCGGGGTCATGATCGATGATCGCAACATCAAAGGGTTGACCGCGATCGGCGCCCCGATAGAGGGCGTCCAGGCCCTCATCGGCATCGGCAACCGTGACCACGCGCGCCCCGGCTCGGCTCAGAATGTCTTGATAGGCTTGGCGGGCGGCGGGCACATCATCCACCACCAGCACCGACAATCCGTCGAGCGACGGTGACGGCGTTTTCTCTTTGGTTCCCTCGGGGGAAAGCGTCAGCGGCACTTCGAACCAAAAGTTGGAGCCGTAACCGACGGCGCCGCGAGCGCCGATGGTGCCCCCCATCATCGCCACCAAGCGCCGGCAGATCGACAGGCCCAGACCGCTGCCGCCGAAGCGCCGCGTGGTCGAGGCGTCGGCCTGGCTGAACGGCTCGAACAATTTGGCATGAAGCGCTTCGGACAGCCCGATGCCGGTATCGACCACCTCGAAGCGGACCATTGGAGCGGCTTTGGTTTCGGTGCCGGCTCGACCCGGCCCGACCAGAACCGCGATCGAGCCGCGTTCGGTAAATTTCAGGGCGTTACCGATTAAATTGAGCAATATCTGACGCAGGCGGACCGGATCGCCGGTGCGCAGATCGGGCAGATCAGGGTCAAGGTGAACGATCAGATCAAGTCGTTTTTCCCGGCTGCGTGAGGACATCAGGTCGGCGACCCCTTCAACCAGCGCCGTGATCGACAGCGGCACCATTTCGAATTCCAGCCGCCCGGCCTCGATCTTGGAGAAATCCAGAATATCGTTGATGATCGTCAGTAGCGATTTGGCCGACTCGCGGATCACGCCGACAAAGCTGTGCTGTTCGGTATCCAGCGGCGTCCGTTCCAGCACCTCCAGCATGCCGATCACGCCATTCATCGGCGTGCGAATCTCGTGGCTCATGGTGGCGAGAAAGGTCGATTTGGCATCAACCGCCGCTTCGGCCTTGGCCTTGGCCTGTTGCAAGGCGTCTTCGGCGTGTCGGCGCTCGGTAATATCGCTGGCGGTGAACAGATAGCCGCCGTCGCGCCGACCCGCGACCCGGAATTCCAGAATGCGGCCGTCGCCGAGCATGGTTTCCCCGGCCAGCGGAATGCCACCGCTGAGATAGGCCTTCACTTGGAAAATCATATCTTCGGCGGTACGGCCGACAAAATCGCCGCGCCCGGCCGACAGCCGGATCAGATCGGCCAGCGTCGGCCGCTCCGTCATCACGCCTTCCGGATAATTCCAGCACTGTAAAAAGCGCTCATTCCAGGTAACCACCCGTAACTCGTCATCGAACAGGCAGATGCCGTTGGGCATGGCGTCAAACGCGGCCGTCAACTGTTCGGAGGTTTCCGCCGCTTCCGCCTCGGCCCGCACGCGCTCGCTGATATCGATCACGGTGATCTGCATCGCGGGGGCGCCCAGCCAGTCGATGACCCGCTCGATCACCTCGCACCAAACCGGGGTGCCGTCGCGACGGACCCGGCGAACCCGGCGCAGCCCTTGCCCTTGCTTGCCTCCCATCATCAGAAAATAGGTGCGCCAGGCGCGCGGCGCCTCATCGACCGCAATCAGCGCCTCGAGCCCGGGCAAGGCCAGAATCTCCTCGGCCCGGTCATAGCCGAAGATGCGGGCATAGGCATCGTTGGCGAAGAGAGGGACGAAGTTGCGGTGAATCACGATGCCCTGAATCGAGCCTTCGATCAAACCGCGGAACCGCCGTTCACTTTCGCCGAGATCGGCCTCCCGCCGGCGCAGTTCGGTAACGAAGAATTCGGCCGCACGGGCCATTTCGGCGATTTCATCACTGCCGACCGGCAACGCCGCCGGTTGCCCGGTGATCATCACGCGCAACCCGTCGCGCAACTGACGCAGGCGCCGGAGCAGACCGAAATGCAGAACCAGGCCCGCGAGCGCGGCACCCGAAACCGCGGCCAGCGTCATTAAGTGTGAATCGAGCAAGTGT
>SESF01001890.1_pt1 | contig 19183 bp, 14 predicted proteins | sample 3171521 | NCBI WGS metagenome assembly SESF01 (sample SAMN10866945, study PRJNA518727) | freshwater metagenome | biome: subpolar coniferous forest; feature: holomictic lake; material: water; isolation source: holomictic Lake 227, 6 m and 8 m depth | place: Canada: near Kenora, Ontario | collected...
TGGTTCCATTGACGAACAGTTTTTGTTAGAATGCTTTCTGTTGGCCCAGTGATATCTACTGCCATACAAAGCTGTGTGGTTTCTTTACAATTGGCTAAGATGTCTTTCACTAATGCGTTATTTCTATAAGGCGTTTCAATAAATATCTGTGTACAATTTCTATGTTGTGAATCGTTCTCTAATTCCTTGATCTTGTTTTTTCTCTCTAAAGAATCAATCGGCAAGTATCCATGAAACTGAAAGCACTGGCCATTCATCCCACTCGCCATAAGTGCTAGGAGGATGGAGCTTGGTCCGACTAAAGGCTTAATGGTAATGCCAGATTTTTGTGCAGCGGCAACTAAAAGCTGACCCGGATCTGCCACACCAGGACAGCCGGCTTCGCTTACTATGCCAATATTTTTTCCTGCTTTCAGATGCGATAAAAATTCTTGTGTCACCGCATCTTCTGCTTTATGAATAGCGAACCATTTGTAATTATCAATCACCATTTCTTTCCAAAGCTTTTTAAAAAATCTACGGGTAGTCTTTTCGTTCTCCACAAAAAAAACCTGGCAATCTTTAATAGCCTCAAGAATATAAGTTGGAATGGTTTCTAAACTTTCTTCGTACAATACGGTAGGGATCAAATATACTTTTCCTGTTGCCATTTTAATTTTCCTGTTGCTTTAATGGATACATGCTCAATGTGGCTGCTATTACCGCATATGCTGGAGCCAAGACCCAACCAATAATTGGTAAAAAATGAAGTAAGTAAAAAACCAATCCGTTGCCTATGGCGAGGCCCTTGTGACTAGCCACATAATAGATACTTTCGGCAGGCGATTTTTTATGACGTTCCATGCTATAATCAAGCATGGAGAATCCGTAGTAATAACATTCTATTAAAACAGCCAATGCTGGCGTTAACCAGCCTAGAATTGGAATGAAACTCAACACTAGAATTGATAAAGTATAAACAGTTTGCCAGAGACTATTTCTGGCCGAAAGCTTAATGCCTCTAATAATATCTTTTAGTAATTGCGTAAAATTAAAAGGGATGTCCTTTCCTTCAATGATTGCTTCCGTTTTTTCGCTTAGATAGGCAAAAATGGGTGCACCGATAATGAGGAATAAATATTTAAAAAGAGAGAAATAGAATAGTAGCAGAATTAGCGAAACTAATACGGTTCCCATTGTAAAAAGAAACCCCAGAAAACTATTATTCATAGTATCAAGCCAATTTTTTAAGCCAGTCTTTAAGCTAAGCCAGGCAATAAATTCACCATAGGTTTGTAAAAAATAATACATCCCAAAAACAAAAAGAACGGTATAGATGATCCCAGGTATGAGAATCCACTTCCAGAGCTTATGCTTTTTGATAAAGCGATGAGCCAGAAAATAGGCTTGTATGGCAATGATGATGTCTTTTAACAATGGGAGGAATTTGTACTAAGTTAATTCATTAAGTTTAACTGGCAGACAATAGAAAGTTTGCAAGTGGTTATTAAATTGATATTTTTAACTATGCAAATAGTAAAATCAATTGTAATTCTAAGCTTTTGTATTATTTGGATAATGCAGGTGAATGCACAAAAAGAACCCCTTTTGATAATTTCTGATGTTAGTAAGCGTCCTTCCGAAATTACTATCAGTACCCACTCAAGATATGCCCCATTCCCTGATTCTGCAAGAATCAACGGACACGATTATAACGGACAACATTTTGCGTATATGGGGCACTATGATGATAGTACTGTTAAAATTTTTGTACCCAAAAATATCAATATAAAAAAGCCTTTGGAGTTAGTAATCTGGTTTCATGGTTGGAATAATAATGTTGACAGTGCCATTAGTTTTTACGGTTTAACTGAGCAATTTAGGAGTGCAAATAGAAATGCCATTATCGTTTTTCCTGAAGGACCCAAAAATGCGCCAGACAGCTATGGTGGAAAATTAGAAAGGCCAGAAATGTTTGCTTTGTTTATCAATGATATTTTAAAAAAACTGGAAGCCGCAAAGGTCATTCCGAAAAAGAAACAGTTAACTATCAAAGATTGCAGTATCAGTTTGGCTGGCCATAGTGGTGCATACAGGGTAATTAGTAAAATCATTCAGTATAATAAAATTGATGAGCTCTTATTATTCGATGCCATGTATGGGGGTAATGAAGCCTATCTGCACTGGATTGCAGAGAATGAAGCGCATCGGTTTATTCAAATCTATACTAAGGATGGGGGTACATTTGATAATACACATTTGATCATGAACCAATTGAAAGACTCTTTAAAAGTTGATATTTTGTCAGTCACTGAAAAAGAATTACAGATGGATCATTTGCAAAGTAGTAAACCCTTATTTATTTTTAGTGAGAACGAACACAATGAAGTGATTACTTTGAATAATAATTTCTATCGATTTTTACATCGATGGAAAAAAGGAGATCAGTGGCAAGGGTATACTGAGCTTCCCAGGGGATTGAAAAATTGGAGCAATTAGAACTTCGGACAGTTCATCGGTTTATCAGTAGATGGTCTGTTTACATAGATCAGCGAAATTTCAATCCCGCCTCTATTTAAGGAAGCCGTTTTTAATGCAGAAGTATTATAATCATAACTCATCCCTAATCTAAGATCGCCAAATTCCAAACCCAGGTAAGGAATGATCGCATCATTTAATCTTATCCAGGCTCCGGCATATAAACTGGTTGGTTTCTCAGCGTTCGGATCGGCTACCATTTGGTAAGCGCCTCCGAGCATGGTTTCACTGGCACCTCCTTGAAACATTTGTAAGCCACTAAGATGAATATAATTCGAAGCACCAACCGGAAAGTAGGTGCCAGCACTAATATTGGCACGCGGACTTAAATTATAAACTGCTCCAGTAAATTGTTGTTTGGGGCGGTTGATATGATAAAGGCTTATCCCGAAATAAAAATTATTCTTATCGCTCGAACTTCCATTGTATAAGAATCCTGCATTAAGATCAAGATACCTAGTTTGAAGAGTTGCATTATTAAATACTTCAGAAGTGATACCCGTAAATCCTGCGCCCGTTAATTGATCTTCAAATTTTAATTGTGCTGTATTGATCAGCATATTGGCATAAGTGGCCTGAAAGCCAATGCCAATCTGATGATTACCATCTTCATCCAATCCTTTGTGGTAAGCTGTTGAAAAAGATGCATAATTGAATTTTACGGCACCATTGGCACTATTGTCATTATACCCTACAAATCCAACGCCCCAGGTATCGTTTGCTGAAATACTATTTTGTAACACATGAAAATCGATAGCTGCAGTGGCTGTTGTAAATGCATTATTGATAGTAGGCCATTGGTTACGGTAGTTACCCATCACCCGATAGCTTCCATAAAATTTGCCAGTAAAAGCCGGATTCAATGTGAGAGGAGAGGTAAAGAATTGCGAGAAATGCGGATCCTGTGCTGAGGCTTTACCCAGCAAAAACATGCATCCTATTAAAACAATGAATTTGTATTTCCTCATCAGTAATTCGAATTTAAGCGAAAGCTTTGTACAACCCCACCATCAATATAAAATTGGGGCTGTATTAACTTTTACAATACAGATGAAGCACAGCTGCTATGATTGCACTTTCACCCCGAATGCCAAATCGCCTGCATCGCCCAAACCTGGCACGATATAACCCTTTGCAGTTAATTCATCATCGATATCACCACACCAAATTTTAATATTTGCGCCAGCTTCACGATGCACGAATTCGATGCCCACTGTGCAGGCAATAGCCGATACTATATAAATCTGTTTTGGGTTGCCTTCTGCCTTGATATATTTGATGGTTTTTACCAGAGAAGCTCCTGTTGCAAGCATCGGATCGCTAATGATCACAATCCTGTCTTCCAAAGAAGGGCTGCTCATATACTGCAGATTGATCTCGAAACTACCATCACGGTGGTGCTTTCTATAAGCAGAAATGAATGCATTATCGGCTTTGTCGAAATAGTTCATCATGCCATGATGCAATGGAATGCCTGCTCGCAGAATCGTAGCCAAAACAGGCTGTTCTTCCAGAACCTTACTCTCATGAATGCCAAGCGGGGTAGGTATTTCAACGGTTTTCCAAGGCATTTCCTTGCTAATTTCGTAGGCTGCAATCTCGCCTATGCGTTCAAGGTTACGACGGAAACGCATACGGTCTACCTGTACATTCACGTCTCTTATTTCTGATACCCAGTTGCTAACCAGACTATGTTGTTCACTTAGATTTACTATCATGGCTTTTAAATAATTGGAGTTAATTTCGAGTTGTCAAATCTAAAATCAAACTACTGTAATAGAAAATTTATGTTTTATAAAGCAATCGGTCTAATGAGTGGGAGCAGTTTAGACGGATTAGATTTGGTTTTTGTGGAATTGCAGGAAACGGGTGGGGAATGGACCTATACGATCCATGCCAGTGCTTGTTATGCGTATGATCAGGACTGGAACGATCGGCTTAAAAATGCGATTGATTTGTCCGCCTATGAATATTTACTCCTCCATTGCAGTTATGGAAAATATATTGGCGAACAGGTAAATCGGTTTATTGAGGAATTTGGGATAGAACATCAGGTTCAGCTCATCGCTTCTCATGGACATACCAGTTTTCATGCCCCAACGCTAGGAATGACGGGTCAGTTGGGCGATGGAGCTACTATTGCTGCAATTACAGGCATTAATGTAGTAAGCGATTTAAGAATGATGGATGTGGCCCTAGGGGGACAAGGAGCGCCAATTGTTCCGATAGGAGAAAAATTATTATGGAAAGAATATGCTTACCTCTTGAATTTGGGAGGGATTGCCAATATCTCGGCTAATCGAAAAGAAGCTCCAATCGCATTCGATATCTGTGCGGCTAATCGGGTATTGAATTTATTATGTAATGAATTAGGGATGCAGTATGATGCAGGTGGCGCAACAGCAGCAACAGGTAATATCAACACAGCGCTTTTAACGGCACTGAATAATTTGCCATATTATCAACAGCCTTATCCAAAATCATTAGCGAATAATTTTGGGACCGACTTAGTGTATCCCATGATCAAAAACAAATCTATCTCGGTACCAGATGCATTAAGAACTTATACCGAACATATTGCCATGCAAGTGGGATACGCAATTAATTTATTGCATCATGAAAAACCGCTTACTGATTCGAAATTATTGATCACTGGCGGGGGTACACACAATGCATTTTTGGTGAAACGTATTGCCACTTTAATAAGTGGATATGGTATAGAAACAATTGTCCCCGATAAGCAATTAGTAGATTATAAAGAAGCAATCATAATGGCATTATTAGGAGTGCTTCGTTGGCGCGAAGAGAATACTGTATTGCACAGCGTTACAGGTGCCAAAAGAAGTAGCATTGGAGGTGCGGTATGGATCGGTCAGGAAGCTTAATTATTCGATAGGCAGAAAAGAAAAACTATCGCCATCAAATAGTCCCTTATCGCTCAATTTTAAATGAGGGATCACCAACAATGCCATAAAGCTTAATGTCATGAAAGGAGCTTGCAGCTTGCTTCCCAGGCCCTTTGCCATGGCATCGATTGCTGTATATGCGGCGGCTACTTCATAGCCGTCTCTTGCACTCATCAATCCTGCAATTGGTAAGCCTAATACCAATTCATTTTTCGAGTCCACACAACTAACACCGCCTCTTTCTTCAATCACTAAATTAATGGCTTGAGCCAAACTTTCGTCATCAGTTCCTACTGCCACTATATTATGACTATCATGTGCCACTGAAGATGCAATGGCTCCTCTTTTGAATCCGAAATTTTTGATAAAACATTTTGCAATTGGTGCGTTATGGTATCTGTTCACTACCACCATTTTTAATTGGTCCTTCGAAGGGTCGCTAATGAAATTATTATTTTCAATAGTTGGATCAAGCCAAAGTTTATTGGTGATGAGTTGTCCGTCTAACGCCTCCATCACTGCAATATTTCCGTTGCTTGTTGGATAAGTTCCTACAGGTATGATCAAATCTTTTGCGCTAATTTTTTCGCAAACAAATTGGTTGATAGGTTCTTCTACAACTGATTGTATAAAGCTCTTTCCATTTTCGGCAACCAACTCACCTTTGATATATGTTTTGTTGATGATGAAATCTGTTAAAGAATCTGTGACAATAAAATCTGCATCATCTCCTTCGTATAATAAACCTACATCGAGTTTATAATGCAACACAGGATTCACACAGGCTGCTTTTAAAACAGTGAATAGATCAATTCCTTTTGCTACGGCACGGGCGCAGAGTTGGTTGATATGACCAGCTTCTAAACTATCAGGATGTTTATCATCGCTGCAGAATAAGATCATATTCGGATGATCTTCGAGTAATTCGATGAGCGCTTCGAAATTCTTTGCAGCACTGCCTTCCCGAATAATAATTTTCATGCCGTACTCGAGTTTGTCGAGTGCTTCTTCTGCTGTGAAACATTCATGGTCGGTTGAAATGCCTGCTTCAATATAGTTCTTAGCAGTTTCGCCTCTTAATCCGGGAGCATGCCCGTCGATCGGTTTTCCCAATGCATGTGCATAGCGCAGCTTTTGCATTACTTCGGGATCCTTGAATAATACTCCTGGAAAATTCATCATTTCACTGAGGTATTTGATCTCGTCTTTTTCAAGAAGCTTTTTTACATCTTCTGCATTGAGCGATGCACCAGCTGTTTCAAAAATAGTGGCAGGCACACAACTAGGAGCACCGAAATTAAATTTGAAAGGAACTTTCTTTCCGTTATTGATCATGAATTCAACGCCTTCCATACCGCATACATTGGCAATCTCATGCGGATCGCTCACCGTGGCAACGGTTCCATGAACAACAGCCAATCGCGCAAACTCACTCGGGATCAGCATACTACTTTCAATATGTACATGACTATCCACAAAACCAGGCAATATAAAATTATTGCTAGGCTTTTCGGTATTGGCTGTTGGAACAATTGTTTTGATCTTTCCATCAACCACATCAATGGTTGCTTCGTAAATTGATTTATTGAGGATGTCAACGATGTTTCCGGTTATTGTAAAGCTTTGCTCTTTCATGGTTTTCTTATACTAAATTTGAACTCATTAATGATCTCAAAAGTTTACTATGAAATCTTTTATTGTTTTTTTGTTAAGCGGACTTCTTTTTACCAATCTGCTATCCGCTCAGAACGAGCCCAAAGTTCCATCAAAAATGGTTGGAATACAAAAAGGAATCTGGCATTCTGAACAGGTTACTGATAATATACTCAAATTAACCTATCAGCCTAAAGGATATCTCAAGAATGAACAGATTACGAATGCGGTAATTGCAAAAAAACAACCATTTACGAATAAGATTCCTATATCAATTCAAGAGTCCCTAGTGATGATCGGTAACACTGCTTCTATCCGCATTTTTCCAATGGATACGGAAGCGGAGTACCATAGTTTCGGAATTTCTCTTGATGAAGGAGAGAAGATCTTTGGCGGAGGTGAAAGAGCATTACCCCTGAATAGAAGAGGCTATCGTTTTAATTTATACAACAATCCCTGGTATGGTTATAGTGAGGGAGCAGATAATTTGAATTTCTCAGTTCCTTTCTTTACTTCCTCAAAAGGGTATGGATTATTTTTCGACAACGGCTCAAAAGGCTATGCAGATATTGGGAAAAAAAATACAAAACTTTTTGAAGCAGGATTTTTAAGTGGCGAATTAACGATCTATGTAATTCTCGGAAATACTTATCAGGAGATTCTTACATCTTACCAAAAGCTTACCGGTTTTCAACCCATGCCACCCAAATGGGCAATGGGAAATTTCATGAGCAGATTCGGTTATACCAGTGAAAAACAAACCAAAGAAATTGCAGCCAAAATGCGCGCAGAAAAAGTTCCTTTCGATGCCGTGATCTTCGACCTTTTCTGGTTTGGAGATAGCATTAAAAATACACTGGGTAATATTGATTGGGTAAATAAATCAAAATGGCCGAATCCTAAACAGATGATCGCTGACTTGAAAAAAGACAATCTTAATTCCATCTTAATTACGGAACCATTTTTCTTAAAGGGCACAAAGTCATATCCTTTTGCGGAACAGTATCTGGCGAAAGACAGTGTGGGCAAGGCTTATCAGTTGCAAGATTTTTATTTTGGGCATGGGGGATTGCTAGATATTTTTAGAAAAGACGCAGGAGATTGGTTGTGGAATTATCACTATAAAAAGCAAATTGCAAATGGTGTGGCTGGTTGGTGGACAGATCTCGGTGAGCCAGAAAAACATCCTTCAGACATGTTGCATAATTTGAAAGACCTCGGTGTGAACCGCATGATGCAAGCAGATGAAGTGCATAATTTATACGGACATTATTGGAATAAAATGTTGTTTGAGCATTATGCGAAGGAATTTCCAAATACGCGATTGTTTCATTTAAACCGTTCAGGATTTTCTGGAAGTCAGCGTTATAGTATTTTTCCATGGACGGGTGATATCAGTAGAAATTGGAGTGGCCTTCGTGCACAACTACCAAATGTTCTCGGTATGAGTATGAGTGGCATCCCATACATTCATAGCGATGCAGGTGGATTCGCCATGGGTGAAGGTGATCCGGAATTATATTTAAGATGGTTACAGTTTTCTTTATTCACGCCCATCTTTAGGCCTCATGGAACTGCTTTGTACGAAGTAGATCCGAATGCATTCAGTTATCCTAGCGAGCCGGCATTGGCGGATAAATCTGTATTAGATAAAGTGAAAACAGTGGTTGATCAGCGATATCAGTTATTGCCTTACAATTACACTTTGGCTTATCGTCAGGCAGCTTTTGGTGAACCTTTGATCAAGCCATTATATTATCAATTTCCTAACGATATAAAAGCTATTAATATTGGAGATCAGTTTATGTGGGGAGATGCCTTGTTGATTGCACCAGTAATAGAAAAAGGACAAAAGTTTCGTAATGTCTATTTGCCTAAAGGCGTATGGTATGAAAAGCATCTAGGCATTCGTTACAATGGTGATACTACTATATCTTATGAGTTAACGATGGATCGAATTCCTGTTTTTGTTCGGGCTGGTAGTTTTATTCCTGAATATGGCATTACAAAGAAAAATACAGTTGAGATTAACAATCAAAGAATGCAGATTACTTATTATCCATTTTCAAAACCATCTGGCTATCAATTGTATTTAGATGATGGAATTTCAAAAAATTCGATTGCATCAAATTCCTATGAATTAATCGATTTTAAATCAAGTGGAATTAATGGAAAGGAATTAGAAATAAACGTCGGATCAAATAACGGAAAATATAAAGGTAAACCCAGTGTTTATCTATTTGATTTAGTAGTCAGTAATTTGGATAAGCGTCCGAAAAAAATAATGCTTAATGGGAAAGAAATAGAAATATTAGGAGAAAATGAAAAGGGTATTGTTAATGGTAAACATGCCTATTGGTATGAAAGAAACTTGAACTGGTCGTATCTGATATTACAATTTGATGGTAATCCCCAAAATATTCATATTAGCTGGTAAACCATTTGTCACAAGAATTATTCTAAATGGCTATTGATACTTAACTTAATAGCCCAATTCTATACACATGAGAAGATATACCCTCCTGCTTGCCACGGCAAGTATGTTATTTTTTTCTGCTATGGCGCAGAAAAAAAGTATTAAGACAATTACTGCTCCAACAGTAGAATCGAATACCGATTCGGTTTTGTTTTCAAAAGTAAAATACCGTTTAGTTGGTCCGTTTAGAGGCGGCCGCAGCGGCGCTGTTGCAGGTAGTTATAAAAACAAAATGAACTTCTACTTCGGTAGCACTGGTGGCGGTGTTTGGAAAACAACCGATGGCGGAAGTAACTGGAAAAACATTACAGACAAATTCTTTGGCGGAACTATTGGTTCTGTTGCTGTTGCTCCAAGTGATGAATCTATTATTTATGTGGGCGAAGGTGAGAATACGATGCGAGGCAATGTGGCCGAGGGTTTAGGCGGCATCTGGCGCTCTACTGATGGTGGAAGAACATGGAATAATTTAGGTTTAAAAGAGGGCCGACATATTACACGCATCATCATTGACCCAAAAGATCCTAATACTGTTGTAGTGGGTGTGATGGGACATTTATTCGGACCAAATGAGGAACGTGGTGTTTATAAAACAACAGATGGCGGTAAAACCTGGAAGCGCACTTTGTTTGCGAATAATCAGACAGGTTGTTCTGATCTTGTGAGTGAGCCTGGTAATCCTTCTGTTTTATATGCAGGTATGTGGCATGTGATCAGAACACCTTATAGTATGGAAAGTGGTGGAGAAGGATCTGGCATTTATAAATCGATTGATGGCGGAGAAACCTGGAAAAATCTTTCAACCAATAAAGGATTTCCAAAAGGGATCTGGGGAATAGTAGGTGTAGCAGTAACTCCATCTAATACAGATAAAATTTTTGCCTTAGTTGAAAATGAAAAAGGTGGATTATTTGTAAGTAATGATGCTGGTGAAACATGGACGCTACAGTGCAGTGATAATAATATTCGTCAGCGTGCTTGGTATTATTCAAAAGTATATGTAGATCCTAAGAATGAGAATATAGTGTATTGTCCGAATGTAGAATTCATGCGCAGTAAAGATGGAGGTAAAACATTTGCAGCAATGAATACGCCGCATGGAGATCACCATGATCTATGGATCGATCCGGAAGATGGAAACAGAATGATTGTTGCAGATGATGGTGGTGCCCAAATTAGTTATGATGCAGCCAATAACTGGAGCAGTTTAATGAATCAGCCTACTGCGCAGATTTATCGTGTAACAACTGATAATGCATTCCCTTATCATATTTTAGGTGCACAACAAGATAATAGTACCATTCGTATCAAGAGCAGAACAAGTGGTGCTGGCATTTCAGAAAGGGATTGGGAAAGCACTGCAGGTGCTGAGAGTGGTTATGTAGTAGCTGATCCTTTAAATCCAGATGTGGTGTATGGTGGTAACTATGGCGGGTATCTTTCCCGTTTAGATCATAAGACTGGAGAGAACAGAGCCATCAATGTATGGCCAGATAATCCAATGGGTGCTGGTGCTGATGTGCAGAAATATCGTTTCCAATGGAATTTTCCTTTCTTCTTTTCTCCGCATAATCCAAAGCGTTTGTATGCAGGGGGCAACCATTTATTCGTAACTGAAAATGAGGGACAAAGTTGGGAAACGATTAGTCCGGATTTAACCACGAATGATAAAGCAAAACAAATTTCCAGTGGTGGTCCGATTACAAAAGACAACACTTCTGTAGAATATTATTGTACCATTTTCACAGGTACAGAATCTGGATTAGAAAAAGATTTATTATGGATCGGTAGCGACGATGGCGTGTTGAGTGTGAGTAAAGATGCTGGTAAGAATTGGGAAAATGTTACACCAGCAGCAGCAGGTAAATGGATGATGTGGAATTGTATTGAAACGGATCCATTTAAAAAAGGGACTGCATATGTGGTGGGAACAAAGTATAAGTCCGACGACTTTACACCTTATATGTATAAGACCGAAGACTACGGAAAAACTTGGGTTGCCATTACCAATGGGATCAATAAAATGCATTTCACCCGTGCATTAAGAGCCGATCATAAACGCGCTGGTTTATTGTACGCAGGTACAGAATATGGTATGTATATCAGTTATGATTATGGTGATAACTGGAAGAAGTTTCAGTTGAATTTACCGGTGGTGCCGATCACGGATATGACTATTAAAGACAATGATTTAATTGTTGCGACACAGGGCCGTGCTTTTTGGGCGATCGATGATTTGAGTTTATTGCAGCAGAAGGCAGATGATGTAACCAATAAAAACTTGCATGTATTTTCTGTGAATGATGCCTATAGAACTGAAGGTGGTGGAAGAAGACAACGTGGTGCTGCCTCAGCAATGCCGAATATGGGCGAGAACCCAGCAGCCGGTTCGGTTTTCAATTATTTCTTGAAGGATGCGAATGATTCATCAAAAGTATCGATCAGCATTTTTGATAAACAAAACAAAACAATTAAAACCTATAGCAAGAAAGCTAAGGAGGCAGGGGATAAACTTGATTTTTCTGCAGGCATGAATCAGTTTGTATGGGATATGAGTTATCCGCCTGCAGAAAAAGCTGACGGTATGATTTTGTGGAATGGTAGCATTGGATCTGTGAAAGCAGCGCCAGGAAAATATAGCGCAAGATTCCGTTATGGTAAAGATTCTGTTGATGTTCCTTTTGTAATTAAAGCAGATCCGAATTATAAAATGACAGAAGCAGATTATGATGCACAGGTTGGATTCTTATTGCAGATCCGTGATAAGTTTAGTGAAGTGCAAAATGGTATCAAGAATATTCGCGCAGTAAGAACCCAGATTACAGACTTCACTGCTAAGCTAGATACTGCTGGCACAAAAGAATTAAAAGCTCAAGGAGATAGCATTAATAAACAATTAACTGCTATTGAAGAAGCTTTATATCAAACCAAGTCGAAGAGTTTCCAAGACGTGTTGAATTTCCCAATTCGCATCAATGATAAACTAGCTGGATTATATGGTGTAGCTGCAAGCGGACAAAACCCGCCTAGCAAGCAGGCTCGTGAAACCCTTGCTGACCTTGGATCACAAGCAGATGTTCAATTGGCGAAATTGAAAAAGATCTTAGATACAGATCTCAAAGCGTACAATAAACTCATTAACGAGAAGCAGGTACCGGTGATAGGAATAAAAGAGAAGTGAAGAGTGAAGAGTGAAGAGTGAAACAAAAAATCCTCAGAGAAATCTGAGGATTTTTTTTAAGTATAAGTTCAGACAATTATTCATCCAATAAATCCGGTCTTCTTTCCTTGGTACGTTGAAGCGATTGTTCATAACGCCAAGCTTCCACTTTTTTAGGATCCCCCTGCGTTAAAATTTCTGGTACTTTGCTGCCTCTAAAATCTGCAGGCCTAGTATAAACGGGTGGTGCTAATAAATTATCCTGAAAAGAATCAAAGAGTGCAGATGTTTCATCATTCAATACACCAGGTATTAAACGTCCTACTGCGTCAACAACAATGGCAGCTGCTAATTCGCCACCACTTAATACATAATCACCTACAGAAATTTCCATCGTGATATACTGTTGTCGTATGCGTTCATCGATGCCTTTATAGTGACCACATATAATCAATAAATTATCTTTCAATGAAAGTTGATTGGCAGCTTGCTGATTAAACCTTGGTCCATCAGGCGTCATATAAATGATCTCGTCGTAGGTTCTTTCTTTTTTTAATTCATCGATCGCATTTGCTAAAGGCTCGGGCATCAACACCATTCCCGCTCCGCCGCCGAATTGATAATCGTCGACCTGCATATGTTTATTGATGGCCCACTTGCGTAGGTTATGAGATTGTACCGTGAGTATACCTTTCTCCTGCGCACGTTTCATAATGCTATGAGAAAAAGGGCTCTCTAATAATTCTGGTACAACTGTGATAATATCAATATGCATTTGTAAATTTTATTAAAACTTTATTCCTCTCCCGTAAATCCTTCAAGATCTCGGCGATCTCTTTTAGTAGGGCGGCCTACCTTGCTCAAACGCTTACCTGTATTAAATGAGGGAGCTACAAACTTCACCAGGTCTAAATCTTCGGGAGGCGTTATGTCCTCATAGTTTTTGATCGCTTCTGGATAAGCTGCTCGCTTCTCTAATAAGCCCGTTACTTTGATTACCCATTTGCGGCCTTCGGCTTTTACATCGAAAACATCTCCAAGATTTACAGGTTTCGATGCTTTAACATTCGTACCTAACAATTTCACTTTCCCATTATCACATGCGTCAGCTGCCTGACTACGCGTTTTAAATAAACGAATCGCCCAGAGATATTTATCGATGCGCAATTTTTCTTTTACTTCACTCATTTTCCTTCAGCATAATACTGGTGGAAATAAGGGATGGTCTCGATGCCCTTATAAAAATTAACGATATCAAATTTTTCATTCGGACTATGCAGGTTATCGCTATCTAAGCCAAAGCCCAAGAAAACTATTTTCAATCCCAATTCTTTTTCAAACAATGCACAAATAGGAATACTACCACCACCACGAACAGGGATTGGATCTTTGCCGAATGTGGTATTGATTGCTTTTGCAGCAGCTCTATAGGCATCAGAATCGATCGGAGTGATATAAGGCTCACCACCATGGTGTTCAGATGCGGTAACTGTAACACCAACTGGCGCGATAGATCTGAAATAATTAATTATTTTCTCTGTAATAATAGTTGAAGATTGATTCGGAACTAAGCGACATGAAATTTTTGCGAATGCTTTTGAAGGCAAAACTGTTTTCGCTCCTTCGCCAGTATATCCACCCCAGATTCCGTTCACCTCTAATGTTGGACGGATTCCAGTTCTTTCATTTGTTGTATATCCTTTCTCGCCCCAAAGATTTTGCACTCCTAAATCTGTTTTGAATTCAGCTTCAACAAATGGAGCTTTCGCCATTTTTGCTCTTTCTTCAGTAGTTGATGCAACTACATCATCATAGAAGCCAGGAATCGTGATATGGTTGTTTTCATCGTGACAAGATGCGATCATTTTTGCGAGCATGGTTATAGGGTTAGCCACTGCGCCGCCATACACACCGCTATGTAGATCACGATTGGGTCCGGTTACCTCTACTTCAATATAACTTAGTCCACGCACACCAATATCGATTGATGGGTTTTCCATGCTCAACATAGAAGTATCGCTGATTAAGATCACATCAGCTTTTAGTAATGCTTTATTTGCTTTTACAAATGTTGCCAAATTCGGACTACCCACTTCTTCTTCGCCCTCAATTAAAAATTTGATATTGGCTTTTAAGCTATTGGTTTGGGTCATTATTTCCAAAGCCTTCACATGCATATAGAATTGTCCTTTATCATCGGCAGATCCGCGGGCAAATATTTTGCCATCAATGATGGTTGGATCGAATGGTCCGCTTTTCCAAAGGTTCAAAGGATCGGCAGGTTGCACATCGTAATGTCCGTATACTAAAATGGTTGGTTTTGAAGGATCGATATTTTTTTCGGCATATACAATCGGGTGGCCTTCAGTTGGGTAGATCACAGCAGAATCAGCACCCGAATCGAGAAAACTTTTCTTTACGGCTTCTGCACAAGTTATCATGTCTGCATTATTTTCTTTACGAGCGCTTACACTAGGTATGCGTAACAAATCAAGTAATTCGTTTAAAAAACGCTCTTTGTGTTTTTCCTGATAGTCTTTCCAAGCTTGCATATAAATAAGTGTTTTAGAAATGTTTAAAATGTAAAATTAAGCAGTTGTGGGAGAATTCAACTGATGCTTTTTATTAGATATGATATTTGCGAGTGTCCATTCAATTTTCTGCTCAAAAATAGCCTGCCTTTCTCCACATCCTTTTTTGGAACAAATGCTACAACTAAAAGGTAAGCAGCCATCGGTATGCACAAATAGTTCAATGGCATCGCCAAACTCTTCTTTGATCAGTAATGCGAGTGCCTCAATTTGGTCGTGTGCCTGATGTACATGAAAGAACCAAGGCACGGTTAAATGACAATCGATATGTAATAAACTGCCGTATTTGATCACCCGAAGATTATGTAAGTCGATCCAATTCTCCTGTCGTTTCTGATTCAAAACCACGATCACTTTATTCAGCAACTCCACATCGGCCTCATCCATGATACCTGCTAGTGAGGTTCGAAGTATTTTATAACCATTAAAAACGATAACCACTCCCATCACTAATGCGATTACTTTATCTAACCAAAATAATTTGGTAATGATCATGAGTACTAATCCAGCAATGATTGCAAGTGTAGAATAGGTGTCGATATGTAAATGTTTACCACTAGCTATCAACGCCAATGAATTATTCTTCTTTCCTAATTTGATACAATAGGAACCAGCGATATAATTAATTAGTCCCGTTATACCCACTAAAGCCAAACCATAATCCAAACTATGGATGCTAGCATTTTCAATCAAGTTCTGAACAGTTTCATACAAGATCATTAGCCCTGCAGCAACTATTAAACTGCCTTCTGCTGCAGCTGAAACAAACTCTGCTTTTCCATGTCCATATGGATGTTCAAAATCCCGTGGCTTCGCAGCAACATACAAACTATATAATCCAATAAATCCGGCAATCACATTTACGATTCCTTCTAATGCATCTGTTAAAATAGCCAAGGAATGTGTAAGGTAATATGCAATGATCTTTGCAATAAAAAGCACAACGCTTAGTATTGAAATCCATCTTTGCAATTTGAAATTTTCCTGTGCGGTTTTCAATGCCTAAATATTGAAGGTGAAATAAGAAATAAAATTTAGATCAGTTCAATTGTATAAGTAATGGCGCAATGCTTTTCCAACATCGCTGATACGCCGCAGTATTTTTCTTGCGAAAGCGCCACAGCCCTTGTTAATTTATCGAGGTCTTCCACTGCAACATCTGCGCGATACAACATCTGAATACTCTTGAAAACTTTAGGATGTTCGTCTGTCTGTTCTGCTTCTGCCGATACATCAACTTTAGTGAATGCAACTTTCATCTTTTTCAGAATATCTACCACGTCCATGCCGCTGCAACCGCAGAGGCCCGCTAGTATTACTTTCTTCGGACTCATGCCAGAGTCCAAACCTCCTCCATCCACGGTTGTATCCAAGCGAATAGTATGTCCATTGTCGGACAAAACATCAAAAGCTAAAGCCTCTTTCCAATTTGCTGTTACTTGCATAAAACAGTATTTAAAAATAAATGCGTTAGAAAGAAGTACCCTTTCTAACGCATTATAATATAAAAATTAATTAAGCACCTTCGAAACGTTTCTCTATAAAACGCCAGTTCACTACATTCCACCAAGCATTAATATAATCTGGACGTTTGTTTTGATATTTTAAATAATAAGCGTGTTCCCAAACATCTAATCCTAAAATCGGACTTCCCTTTAAATCACTAAGATCCATTAAAGGATTGTCTTGGTTAGGTGTTGAGCCAATCACTAATTTTTTATCAGCATTAAGTACTAACCAGGCCCATCCACTACCAAAACGATTTTTACCCGCGTCTGTGAATTGTGTTTTAAAAGCATCGAATGAACCAAAACTTTGATCAATGGCTGCTGCTAATTTGCCTTCAGGTTTAGCACCTGCGGCCGGACCCATACATTGCCAGAATAATTCATGATTATAATGTCCGCCACAGTTATTACGCATTTTAGGAGAATATTTTGAAATATTGCGCAATACATCTTCGGGTTTACTATTATTGATATCAACTTTTTCAGCAGTACAGGCATCAGCTAAATTCTTAGCATAAGTTGCTGCATGTTTGCTGAAGTGGATTTCCATTGTTAGCGTGTCTATAATAGGCTCCAATGCATTGTACGCGTATGGTAATGCTTGTTGTGAAAAAGGGTTAGGCGCAAATCCAACAAATGAAGATGCCATCGATGGCAAAATGGTTAATGAAATACCAGTAGCTAGTGCAGCTTTGCCAGTATTGGCAATGAATGCACGGCGATTTTGTTTGTTTTGCATAAAGTAATTATTAAGTGGGTTGATTTGAGCTTTTAAATTTAGCGATAAAAACCCGCAACTGCTTAAAGGATCTATAATAGAACTCCTGATTAAATAACTGCGAATCGCCCATGGCTTTATAAGTAAGGAAAATTCCAATTGGGATTAATATAAATGTCGATAACCACATGCCAACTATGGGGCTTGTAGAATTTGATTTTACAAATTTTTCTCCGAACGTATTAAAGAGGTGGAAGATCACGAAGAAGATGATTGCGAAAACTAGGGGTGTTCCCAGTCCACCTTTACGAATAATAGAACCCAGTGGTGCACCAATTAAAAACAATACCAAGCAGGCAACTGATAAAGTAAACTTTCTATGCCATTCTATTTCGTGTAATCTTAAAGAGTTGGTTTTAGAAATATAATCTTCAGATAATAAACCAATATTTCCTTTTACTGTCATAGCCTGATTAATGGCCCTTGCCTGAATAATTATTTTAATAGAATCTGGAATGAGGCTAGCAAATTTGATTGAACCTTTTATTTTTTTAGGATCAACTTTATGCCAACCTGTATCTGCATATTTTGTAAAAGTTAAGTATGGATTTACATCTGCCTTTGATTTTTTCAAATAAAAACTATCGATATTCATAAGTGAGTCGATGGCCACATTCAGCTGACGAACACTTAACATTTTGGGATCATAGAAAGAACTATCCTTAGAATTACTCATTTTAAAACTTTTCAAGTCGAATACTTTTTTGTACGACTGAAAGCCCATTCTAATATACTCTGTATTGGTATTGCCTCTCGGGCCTCTTTCTTGGTGGCGCCAACCATTTTTTAAAATGAATTCCAAAAATTGTTGGTCCTTACTGATACGCATAATACCACTTTCAGCTTTGATCATCTGATCTTGTAAACCAGCACCTTTTTCGAAAATAACAACATCATGGATCACACTATCATTTTTTTCTTTGCTACCTAGCTTTATTACATAGCCATCGATCTTGTCATAAAAAACGCCAGGTTTAATATCAAGGGCAGGTTTTGAAACAATGATATTGTATTTGAGCGCAGCAAGTTTTAATTGTGTAACCGGAATGATATTGTTGGCAAAAAGAAATGCAAGTCCACTTATAAATATCGCAATCACCAATAATGGGCGCATAAAACGAAGCAAAGGAATACCTGCTGCTTTAATTGCAACCAATTCAAAGCTTTCCCCAAGATTCCCGAAGGTCATGATCGATGAAAAAAGCAAAGAAAGCGGAAGTGCTGTGGGCACCCAAAAAAGGGTAACCAAGCCTACCAATTTTAAAACAGTAAAAATATCCAGTCCCTTTCCTACTAAATCATCAATATATAACCAAAAGAACTGCATGGTCAATACAAATACAGATATCGCAAAAGCGCCAATGAATGGGCCAATGAAAGCACGAATTATAAGAATATCGAGTTTTTTAATCACTTGTCCTTGCTTAATTTTGCTAAATGAGCAACGCAAAAGTAAGGCTTTCATTAAAGGAACAGGAATTGGTATTGAATGCCGATTGGATTTTAACAAAGAATGCGGTAATTCAAAAGCTTTATATTTTTTTTGGAGAGTTGAGTGAACAGTATCAGGCACTACTGCAACAATGTGCGGGAT
>SESF01002101.1_pt1 | contig 19182 bp, 17 predicted proteins | sample 3171521 | NCBI WGS metagenome assembly SESF01 (sample SAMN10866945, study PRJNA518727) | freshwater metagenome | biome: subpolar coniferous forest; feature: holomictic lake; material: water; isolation source: holomictic Lake 227, 6 m and 8 m depth | place: Canada: near Kenora, Ontario | collected...
AGATATCGTTATTGGTGATGGCGATGTCGCGCAGGGTATCGTCGAAGAGCTTGGCGAATTGTGGAGCGTTCTGATTTCTGAACAGATGGGCGATGAAATGCTCAGGCTTCAGGCGGGCGGTATCGGGGCCCATCTGGAGTTGCAACATCTCAAGCTCTTCGGCAGTGAGCAAGGTTAAGGCCTGTTCCCAGCTTTCGCTTCCGGAGAGGCGAGGGTCGATTCTTTTTGCTTCGTAGGCGAATTTGTCGTTCAAAAATTTGTAGAGAAAAACTTGGGTGATGATCTTGAACTCGTTGCCATCGTTACCGAGCCCGTATGAGGCACAGATCCCCTTGAGGTTGTCGATCAGTTGCCGGGTTCTTTTTTCGAAATCCTGTGTTACCACGCACTTGCTCCTTTTCTGTTGCCTGAGATAAATTCATTCATGTATTCGGTCACGACCAGCCGGTTGATGGTACGGGAGGCGTCCGGGTTGAGTTTTATTTTGCGCCGGGTCTGAAATTCGCCAATGACCATCGGCATCATCATCCGCTCAAAATAGCTTTCGTTTGCCAAAAGTTGGGTGTTCTGCAGCACCTGATTGTCGGCCTGCTGTTTGACGCCGGTCAATGCCTCAAAGATGCGCCGCTCCGTTTCGAAAAGCAAACCTCGCTCCAGCAGACGTTTGTGAATGCGGGTATATTTCGGGTCGCCGTGATACTTTGCCCTGAGCTGGTTGTTCTTACGGTTCAGCTCTTTGACCTGCTCGTAAATCTGGTTGAGCGCGCCGATATTGGCGGTCATCTCTTCCTGGGTTACCTCATTGAGTTTCTTCTTTTTGAAGAGCCGCTCCAGCTCCTCCTTCAGGGTGATGAACCTCGGGTCTTGCTGGTCGAAGTTATCTACCAAGGCTTCGCGAGTTTGGCGCAGGGTATTTTTCAGCTTGTCGGCCAGCACCAGCTCCTCTTCGCGCACTTTGGTAAACATAAAGAGCACATCCTCCAGTGCGATATTGAGCAGATTGGATGTATCGGCGTTTGATTCGATGCTCTCCTTCAGGTTCAACAGGTCGAGATGGTTGCATGTTTCGCGATAGAGCTGATTGAGTTTCTGGAAATCGAGTTGCTGCAACAAGCTGTATTCGCCCTGCATACGAATCAAATTATAGAGGCTGCGGGCATCGGCCAAAGCTTTTTTGAGCGCCAGCACGGTAGCACGATCCTGAATCTGGCTGATTTGCTGCGAGAAGTGCTCGGCGTTTTGAATATCATAGCGAAAGAGAATATCCTTGATCTCTTCGATTTCTCGGGTAATCTCTTCGACGGACTTGAAAAGATTGGAATAATGCTCAAGCTCGTCGCCAAGTTCGGCCTGCAGTTCTTCGAAATAGGCTTTGTTGGTGGCATCAAACTCTTTGCGGATATCGGCGAAATCAACCACATAGCCGTAGCGAAAATCTTTGTAGGGGCGATTAACCCGAGTCAGTGCCTGAAGCAGGTTATGTTTGCGGATCACTCTGCCCACATAGAGCTTTTTCAGCCTTTTGGCGTCAAAACCGGTGAGGAGCATGTTGTAGACAAACAAGAGGTCGATCTTGCCGGCTTTGAACTCCTCCACCCAGCTCTTGCGTTCCTCTTTGCTGCCTTCGTCATGCAGGATAAGGGCGCAGCGCTTAACCTTGTTTGCCTCGCTCTGCCGGGTTGCGTAAAAAAGCTTGGGATCGGCGACCATCGGCAGTTCCTCAAGTGCGTCTCCATCTATACTGGAGAGTTGTGTGACAATATCGGGATCCGTGCGATGCTTGAAAATCTCGAACATCTGCCGCGCCTGTTCGGAACTGTCACAGATCACCATCCCGCCGATGGTGGAGTCGTTCAAGGCACCACGGCTATGTTCGAAATCGTCAAGAATATAATCGAGCATCGGTTCAACAAAACGGGGATGGGCGTAGAGCTCCTCTTTTTCGATATCCCCTTGCTGGAGTTCCACCGCTGCGAGAGCCTCTTGCAGGGAGAGTTTATAACTTGTGGCAATTTCCTCACGGATCAGGCGCAGGGTATAGCCATCTGCGATGGAGGCGTTGTAGTAGTATTTGTGGATGTAATCGCCAAAGAGAGCTCGGGAGTTATAGTCGTCCCCCAGAAGCGGGGTGCCGGTGAGACCGATCTTGATGGCGTTCTGGTCGGACTGGCTGAGGTTGGCAAGAAAGCTGCCTGTCGGGTTATAGCTGCGGTGAACCTCGTCAAGAAAATAGACTCTCTGGATGGTGACATCATAATCCTCGGCTCGAACCACATCCGGATCATCCTCGAATTTCTGGATATTGACCACGGTGATTTCCGGCCTGCCGGAATGATTATGCAGTGCATTGGTTGCTTTGATATCGCGAGCGAACTCTTCGCGAGTGCCGATGGTGTGCACCGTCAGACCGCGACTGGAAAACTCTCGTTGAGCCTGTATGAGCAGATCAATACGATCAACAATGAAGTAGAATTTTGGAATGATGCCGCTGCGCTGGAAATAATCAGTTAAAAAGTGGACGTTGTAATAGGCCAGCGCGGTTTTTCCACTGCCCTGGGTATGCCATATAATCCCTTTGCGTATACAGGAATCAAGCTTTTTTTCAATCGCCCTGGTGGCAAAGAGCTGCGGGTAACGCATAACGTGCTTTTGCTGGCCATCGGATTCGTTGACAAAGGCCAATGAATATTGCAGGAGAAATGAGAGACGATCGGGGCTGAAAAGAGAGGTACAGAGGCGGTTGGTCGGCGTGTCTGGCGACTTGTTGCTGAGAAACTCCGGGCTGTGCTTGATGACGTTCAGATTGTTGTCGTGAAGCACCGCGTTTTCGATCTTGTCGTCCTCGTCGGCAAGGAGTTCGGAGAGGTTAAGCTCCTCTTCTTCACGGAAGTAGTTGAAGACCGGGGCATCGTAGGATGGGCTTGCATAGAAGGCACCCTCAATGGGCTGCGGAGAACCATCTTCATACTCCATGTTATTGGAGAAGAGCATCAGTTGTGTGATGTTGACAAAACGACGGAAGCGGGGATTCCGGCAACGGGTGATGATACGGTTGCGCTCGGCCAGAATGCCTTCGCGATTGTTTGGCTTCTTGACTTCAATGAAGACAAGTGGCATACCGTTGACCAGCAGGGTGATATCGGGCCGGAACTCGTCGTCACCGTTTTTGTAGGTCAGTTCGGTAACAACGTGGAAGCTGTTGTTGGTGAAATCGGTAAAGTCAATCAGCTTTATTCCTGAACGTTCAGTGAGCCTTTCATAAAATGCCTTGCCGAGATCCTCATTGTCGAGCAGGAGCCGGACATCGGCCAGCAAGCGTTTGATGTCGTCGCCATCAATGCCGGGGTTGATCCGGGCGATAGCGGCACAGAAGAGTTCCGGAAAGATGTTGCTCTCTTGATCCCATTTAGCTTTTTTGAGGGAGAGATAGTGGTAGCCAAGCCTGACCAGATGCAGAATACAGGGTATTTTGACTCGTGAATCTTCAGTGAAAATCATAGAGTGTACAATTTCTGGTCAGCTTGTGACGGTTGGCGTACGGCTGCAAATACAATGCTTTGAGCGGCTTCTGCAGCTTCAAAGGATTTAACCTCTCTCTTTGCATATTGAGGGTGGTTCTGACGTGAAACAAGATAATCTGAAAACCTCATAAATCCATGAGGGATAACGATAAAACACACCATTCTGATATGGTTTCTTGTATAAACCGTTTCTCAAAAAACAGATATTTGTGGCGGCAGGGAAAATGCCATCAACATTTTCAAAAGGGCACGCCGTGGCGTGCCCCTGCGGACCAATGACGGGTGCTCCATTTTACGGATACCTGTGCTTAAAAAATCATCTGTATAAACCTCTCCCACTCATCCAGAATATGGTTTCCTGCATCTTAAACGGTTCAATCACCATTATTTTTTATACCTTTTGATCTTAAAGTATTTTTATGGACTGCGAAGCAGCGAGAGCACATATTTTATCCGAGGTCAGCGCTCTTTATTCCTGAACGCTTCATCACTAACCATTTTTCCTGTAAACCCGCGTTTTAAATGACTGAACCTTTGCCAAACATCATAGATCTGACCTTCAGGGATCTTCAGAACACCATGGTCTCGATGGGAGAACCCTCTTTCAGAGCTGGACAGATACATCAGTGGCTTTTCAGTCACCAGGCCAAAAGCTTTGAGGAGATGACTATTCTCAGTCGGGAGTTACGCAAAAAGCTGACAGAAACTTTCTCAATCAGCCCGTTGCAGCTCATTGAACACAAGGAAACTTCTGAAGAGGGTGAGCAGAGTCCTACAGAAAAAATCCTGCTGAAGCTCCCTGATAACGAAATGATTGAAAGCGTTCTCATTGCGGCTGATGAGAGAATGACTGCCTGCGTCTCGTCACAGGTTGGTTGCCCTCTTCAATGCCCATTTTGCGCTTCAGGAAGAATGGGACTGCGACGCAACCTCAGTGCCGGAGAAATTACCGGTCAGGTCTTCGCGCTCAACAACATGATTGCCGCCAAAAAGCCGGGCAATACTCTTACCAACATTGTCTTTATGGGAATGGGAGAACCTCTGCTCAATATCGACAATGTTTTTGAGGCCATTGAAAACCTCAGTTCAAGAAACTACCGGTTCTGCCTTTCCCGAAAAAAAATAACCATTTCAACAGTAGGCGTAATTCCTGGAATTCAAAGACTTGCTGAGTCTGGAATGAAAGTCAAGCTTGCCGTATCACTCCATGCAGCCGAGCAGCAGAAACGGGAGTCGATCATGCCTCTGGCGGCTCATCAATACCCGCTCAAGGAGCTGGGAAAATCACTTGCTGACTATACAGCAATGGTTGGCATGCCTGTTACGGTAGTCTATATGCTCCTGAGGGGTATCAACGACTCTCTGGAAGACGCGAAAATGCTTGCCCGATTTGCCAACAACTTTTTATGCAAAATAAATTTGATTGATTACAATTCAATCATTAATGTTAAATTCAAGCCTGTTTACAGCGCTACCAGAGATATGTTCCAGAACTATCTGCTTAATTCAGGATTGCATGTCACTGTAAGAAAAAGCTACGGATCAACCATTAATGCGGCATGCGGCCAACTGGCAACTACCAGCATGGAGAACCGCAATAATCACTAACCGTCTCAATAATCATGGATTTGATTGATTTTATTCCTTTCAGAAGCGAGTTTACCAAAGCTTACCACGGCTTGACCAGTAATGCAACGCATACCTCGGAACGACCGGTTTTCAATGAACTTAAAGTAAGACGATACGAAAGACCAGTCAGTGAAATCTCGGAGTTTATCCTTCACAAAATCGAACACTGGGTAGGCTGGAATCTGAAAAATGAAAAAACGGCGGTTGATGGCACAACCACCATTCGTGCTGAAGTAAGTTCCTTTATTCTTTTCGGTATGAAAATTGACATCACTTTCGGCCTCCTGGAGGAAAAGGATATCAACGGACGACCGATCTCTACAGTCAATGCCAAGGCTGAAACCCATATTGAATCCAAAGGCGATCTTGGTGAAAGCCGCAGGGCTATAAGGATGATGCTTGGCGCAGTGGATTTCGAGTTCAGAAATGCCCTGATCAAGGAAGAGGACTACCTGCATCGTTCACTGGACGCAAAAGGATCGGCAGCGGCTGCACAGCAGGTTTTCAATGAAGCCCGACTTCAGCATCATAAAAAAACTGAAGGCGCTCCCAAGGCCACAACAATTGAATTCAAGAAAAAGCCAGCCATCCAGACTATCCTGCTGAAGCCCTCGGTTAAAAGTGAAGAGAGCACTCTTGCTGCCACTCCTGCTTCTGGAGTCACAGAACAGAATGGTTCATCACCTGCAACCCCTGATTCCGGGACGAATTCGGGTGAAACGGTCTCTTCGAAGCCAAAAATCACCATCATTACCACTAAAAAAAACATTTAAAACCAGTTTGATGAGAATTATTCTATTGGGAGCACCAGGTGCCGGAAAAGGCACACAATCAAACTATATTTCCAAAACCCTCGGTATACCGCAGATATCGACGGGTGACATGTTGCGCGCTGCCATAAAAGCAGGAACGCCTCTTGGTATCGCCGCAAAAAAAGTGATGGACAGCGGACAACTTGTCTCCGATGATATCATTATCGGGCTTGTCAAGGAACGTCTGACTGAAAAGGACTGCCTCAACGGATGCCTTTTCGACGGTTTCCCCCGTACACTCCACCAGGCTGAAACATTGAGAAATGATGGTATCCATATCGATCATGTCGTTGAAATCAATGTCAAGGACAACGAAATTATCGAACGGATGAGTGGACGCAGGGTACACCTTGCTTCAGGCAGAACCTATCATGTGCTCTTCAATCCGCCGAAAGTTGCCGGAATCGATGATGAAACCGGAGAAGCTCTCGTTCAGAGGGAGGATGACCAGGAGGAAACAGTAAAAAAACGTCTGGAAGTCTACCACGCACAGACCTCTCCGCTGATTGAGTACTATACAAGCTGGTCACAGAATGGTTCGGATGACGCTCCACGATTCAGCAAGATCGAGGGAACCGGAAAAGTGGAAGAGATCCGTGACCGGGTTCTTGCCGCACTTTCAGTCTGAAAAAGTAATAGAAAAACAATTCAGTTAAAAAAAAGTCAGTACCGAGCCAGTGCCGAGCATTGGCTCGGTACTGGCTTTTTTTCATTCATGAGCATGTATGCAGTTATAGTCGCAGAAAAATTTTTCAGGGGGGAACCCTTTACCGTCATGGTACCCGCCCCTCTGGAACATGAAATCCAGCAGGGGTGCATGGTGCTTCTTTCTGGCAAAAAAGGCAATGGAGCGGTTTCAATCGCTTATATTCTCAGCCTTACGACAGAATATGGCGGAGAAGTTTCCGACAAGGAGATATTGGATGTACTCTATGGCGGCCTTCCTCTTCTCAACACGGCACTCCTTCAGCTTACAGAGTGGGTTGCCGATTACTACTTTGCAAGGCGAATCGATAGCCTGAACGTCTCTCTTCCTGCTGCAGTAAGAACTACGGTTAATGATGTCGTTGAACTTACGGGCTTTACTCTCCAGGCTGAAAGAACAAAAGTCGTCAATACGGCTCTTCGGCGCTCCATCATGCAGATGATGACAGCGGAAAAGCGGCTGACGGTTCTTCAACTGCAGCGACGACTTGGCAAAAAACAGCTCTATCGCACTATCGCCGAACTTGAGCGGGGTGGACATCTGGCACTTGCAAAAAAGTTTTCTTCCACCAAACCAAAGCTGAAAACCGCTTACCGCCTGAGCAGTTCACTACCGGAAAACCCGGAAGAATGCCTTGCCGGAGCGCCCAAACAACTTGATGCTTTTAAAAAAGTGGCTTCCCTTAACAGCGCTTTTGCCGACACCATCGGCACATCGAGTGCAATCCTCAACGCTCTGGTTAAAAAGGGCTTTCTTGAAAAGTTTCAGACTCTCGTAACAAGCAACTTCTCAACCGGATTTGAAGAAGAACCACAGAGTGCAAAAACCCCTACAGAATCGCAGAGAAAAGCTCTCGAGCAATTGCGCAGCGCTTTTGAAAAGCAGGAATACCAGACCTTTCTCCTTCACGGTGTAACCGGTAGCGGAAAAACCCTGATCTATATCGATCTCCTCAAAACCGTTCTTGCGGCAGGAAAAACCGCGATTGTTCTGGTTCCTGAAATAGCTTTGACCCCGCAAACTGCCGGAAGGTTTCGTGAGCATTTTCATGATGAGATAACTATTCTGCACAGCGCCATGAGCAATCAGGAAAAATATGATGCCTGGCACAACCTTCGGCTTGGAAAATCAAAAATTGCGCTTGGCGCTCGTTCTACCATTTTCGCCCCTATGGAGAACCTTGGTGCAATCATTGTTGATGAAGAGCATGACGGGGCTTACAAGCAGGATCGAGTTCCCCGCTACCACGCAAGAGACACAGCGGTCATGAGAGCAAAACTCAGCGGAGCACTCTGTGTGCTCGGCTCTGCAACGCCCTCTTTCGAATCCTACAGCAATGCACTGAACGGTAAATACACCCTTCTGAACCTGCCTGAACGAGTTGACGGGGCTACCATGCCCCTGATCAGACTTCTCTGGATGAAGGAGAGTCCAAAAGCTTCGCCGTCGATTTCCGAGCTGCTTTATCGCCAGATAGCGCTTCGCCTCGAAAAAAACGAGCAGGTTATTCTGCTGCAGAACAGGCGGGGGTTTGCCGGAAGTATTTTCTGTCTTGCATGTGGCCATACGCCCCGCTGCCGTTTCTGTAATATTCCGCTTGTTTACCATGCAGCCCAGAAACATCTCCGCTGTCATTATTGCGGCCATAGGGAGAGCTACACGGAATCGTGTGTCAAGTGTGCTTCACCGGATCTCTTTTTCAAAAGCAGCGGTACCGAGCGAATAGAGGAGGAGCTGAAAAAACTTTTCCCGGAAGAAACAATCCTGCGGATGGATGTTGATACCATGACAACCAGAGGATCGCACGGGCGAATTCTCCGGGAATTTCATGAACGGAAGGCTCGCATCCTGCTTGGCACGCAAATGGTTGCCAAAGGACTTGACTTCCCTGCCGTCACCCTTGTAGGAGTTCTCATGGCCGATATCGGACTCAATATTCCTGACTTCAGGGCTTCGGAGCGGGTATTTTCACTGCTAACACAGGTGGCTGGACGTGCCGGACGCTCTTCAATGCCCGGAGAGGTCTACCTGCAGGTTTATAACAAGGAGAGTGATGTTTTCACTGCCCTTTTGCACGGCAGCTATGAACAGTTTTTCATGCAGGAAATGGCAGCAAGAAAGGAGCTGCACTATCCTCCCGCCTCACGGCTCATAAAATTCGAGTGCAGTTCAACGGATGAAAAACAGGCCGAAGCTGCAGCGCTCTATTGCAGGGAAACCCTCGAACGGCAACTGCCCGAGGAGAGAGGCTCTGTTTTGGGTCCGGCACCGGCAGGAATTGCCAAAATCAAAGGGCGTTTTCGCTTCCATGTGCTTGTCAAGCTTTTCGACGGCAAACTCTCCGCTCTGTTCGTCAAACAGATGAGCGATGATATCAGCTCCCGCTTTCGTTCGTCAGGGCTCTTTTTTTCTGTCGATGTCGATCCACAAAACCTTATGTGAGCATGTCCAGAAAAAAAAACAAGAACTCACAGAGAAGAATCGTTCTATAAAAATATGCGTATATTGAGCTATTCGTAATAGAGGGAAAAATCCCTGTTTAGCAACTTATTTTGGAACATGAGCACTTTCCAATGGAAAAAAGGGTGGATGACATCTCATCCAGTCGGTACAGCGGGAGTTATACTTTTTCTCTTTTTTCGTTATATCTTCGCCCTCTTTTTTCTTTACGGTTTCTGGCACAAGCTGGTAAGAGGGTGGCTGTGGAGCGACCTCATGCATGGCTTTTTCGTCAAACGGTTTACGGAACTGCCTGCCGGTTCATTCCAGTCCATTTACCTTGAACAGTTTGCCATTCCACTGGCGTTTCCTATAGCCTGGATCCTTACCATAGGAGAGCTTATAATTGGCCTGGGGCTGTTTTTTGGCTTTTCAGTCAGGTTCAACGCTGCTTTTGCGTTATTTCTTGTCCTTAATTTTGCTGCCGGAGGCTATTACAACCTTACCCTGCCACCTTTTATGATCTTTGCCGTCCTGATGATGATTTTTCCGTCTGGCCACTGGCTCGGGCTTGACAAACAACTGCACTCCAAATACCCGGATTCAATCTGGTTCAAATAAAAGCAATGCATAACTACTTCTATCGCTGGTTTTACCTTTTTCTTCTCTTTTCACTCGCAGCTTTTTCTCCCCCAAATCCGGCAGCATCTCCATCCAAGGAACGATCAGGAGCGTTGATTGACCTTGCCGACAAGGCGTTCTGGAGTATGAATTATCCGAAAGCTGATTCAATCTACACCTCTGAGCTGAGCAAACATGATTCAAATGCTGAACTCTACTGGAAAATGGCCCGTCTGCAGGTAAGCATCGGAGAGTCGATCGAGCCAGGGAAAAAAGCTGAACAACTGCATCATTATCGCAAGGCCGCCGAATATGCCCGAACCTGTATCACTCTGGACAGCACCAACAGCAAAGGACACACCTGGCTTGCAGCTTCGCTCGGAATCATGGCTGACAAAATCGGGACAAAAGAGAAATTAGCGCGGGCACAGGAGATAAAACACGAACTCGACCGGGCGCTTCAATTAAATCCTAACGATGAAACGGCGCTTTCCATACTTGGATCATATTATCACGAAGCTGCCAATATTGGATGGTTCAGAAGAATGGTGGCCAACACTTTCATTGGTCAGATACCAAAAGGCAACCATGAACTGGCTGAAAATGCATTCACCAAAGCAATCCGCATTGATTCGAGGATTATAAGAAATTACCATGAGCTGGCATTGATCTATATCGAGAAGGGCAACAAAGAAGAGGCCATCAGACTGATGAAAAGTGCTCTTGACAAGCCCATTCTGCTGGCAAGTGACCGCCGACGCATGGAGGAAATGCGCACACTCCTGAAAAAGATGTCCACGGAAAATGAATCCAATAGTGAGTCCAGTGAATAAGCTGAAACGCTCTTCAGTGCACCACCTTTGGCCAAATCATCTACAGAGTCGCTTTGCGGACAATGCCGAGCAGAGCCCTGACTCCGAGATGATAGCTGTTTGCTCCGAAGCCGCTGATAACCCCGGCGCAAACTTCGGAAATCACTGATTTACGACGGAACTCTTCACGGGCATAGATATTGGAGAGGTGTACCTCTACAACCGGAATGGTTATGGCACTGATGGCATCGCGCAGGGCTATCGAGTAGTGGGTCAGCGCTCCCGCATTTATCACGACACCGCAGAAACTCCCCTGATCCTCAACCTGAAAAAGCTTTTCAAGCAACTTGCCTTCATCTTCCGACTGGAAAAACTCAAGGGAGAGTTCCGGAAAACTGTTGGCAAGTTCCCTGTTGATATCATCGAGAGTCTGACGACCGTACACTTCCGGCTCGCGTTTTCCAAGCCTCGAAAGGTTAGGACCGTTGAGAACAAGTATTGTCATCGCACTCATCATGATTGTTGCTGCCAGCAAAAAAAAGCCGGCCCGGTCAAGAGTTAAAGAATATACTGACTGAGATCGCGGTCTGCTACCACATGGTTCAGCTTTTCCTTCACCATGGTTTCATCGATTTCAACACGTTCCTCGGCAAAATTTTCGGGAATGTTGAACATCAGCTCCTCGAGCAAGTTGGTCATGATGGTATGCAACCGGCGGGCACCGATGTTTTCCACACTCTCATTGACCTGTGCCGCAATTCTTGCAATCTCGCGAATGGCTCCGTCACTGAAGCTCAGTTCTACGCCTTCAGTGCCAAGAAGGGCGGTATACTGCTTGATAAGGGCGTTTTTTGGCTGGGTAAGAATAAGATAAAAATCCTCTTCCGTAAGGCTTTTCAGCTCTACCCTGATCGGAAAACGGCCCTGAAGCTCGGGAATCAGATCGGAAGGCTTGGCAACATGAAATGCACCGGATGCGATAAAAAGCACATGATCGGTCTTTACCATACCATATTTTGTTGCAACATTGGAGCCTTCAACAATCGGCAGAAGATCACGCTGCACCCCTTCCCGGCTGACATCCGGCCCTTTGCCACCTGATCCAGAAGATGGTGCGGCAATTTTATCGATTTCATCGATGAAGACAATACCTGACTGCTCAACCTTGTTGATGGCTTCCTTGACAACCGTATCCATATCGATAAGCTTCTGAACCTCTTCCTGTTCAAGAAGCTTGCGGGCTTCGGCTATCGAAACCCTTCTTTTTTTGCGTTTGCGGGGCAGTCCGCTCATGAGATCCTGCATGATCCCTCCGATCTCCTCCATTTGCCCCAAAGGACCGAAAATCTGCATCATGCCGCCCGGAGAATCACCAGAAATATCCATTTCAATCTGTCGATCCTCAAGCTTGCCGCTGCGAAGACGTTCCAGCATTTTGCGGCGGCTTCGCCGGTTAACTTCGACCGAAGGGTCATCTTCATCGGTCGAGGTAGTCACCAGAGCCTCTTCATCACCACTGATCTCATCATCATCTGAATCACGTGAAGAGGAAACCGGGGGCAGAAGAATATCGATCAGGCGATCTTCGACCAGAAGTGCCGCCTTTTCTCGTACCTCCTCGGATTTCTCGCTTCTGACCATAGCGACAGACTGATCGACAAGGTCACGAATCATTGACTCTACATCACGCCCGACATATCCAACTTCGGTAAATTTTGAGGCCTCAACCTTGACAAACGGAGCTTTTGCAAGCTTCGCAAGCCGGCGGGCAATTTCAGTTTTTCCCACACCTGTTGGGCCGATCATGATAATGTTATTGGGCATGATCTCATCGCGAAGATCGTCACCCACATTCTGACGGCGAAGCCTGTTTCTTAGCGCTATGGCAACAGACTTTTTGGCATCTTTCTGACCAATGATATATTTATCAAGCAGCGACACAATCTGGTTTGGCGTCAGATTGCTTGCTGCTATAGAACTTTTTCCCCCGCCACTGACTTCAGGCAGTGCAAAAACATTCTCCTCACTCTTCGTAGTCATTTCACGCATAAATTGTAATTACAGAAAAACTGGCTGTATCGCCAAAAAACCTTCCGTGCGGGCAATACCAGACGTTCAAACCTCTTCGATAACGATATGATCGTTGGTATAAATACAGATATCAGCCGCTATCTTCAAACTTTCCTCTACAATCTCCCTTGCTGAAAGTGCCGAATGTTTCATGAGCGAACGAGCTGCCGCAAGAGCATACATACTGCCGCTTCCGATAGCTACAATACCGTCCTCCGGCTCGATCACATCACCGGTTCCGGAAATGATAAGCGCCTTGTCCTTGCTGACAATGGCAAGCATCGCCTCAAGTCGCCTAAGATACTTGTCGGTTCTCCAGTCTCTGGCCAGTTCGACGGCTGCTCTATCAAGCTTTCCGTTGAAGGCTTCGAGTTTTTCCTCAAAACGGTCAAGAAGGGTAACAGCATCAGCCGTTGCGCCGGCAAAACCGGCAACAAGCCGTCCCTGATACAATCTCCTGATTTTCCGGGTTGACTGCTTGAGAATGGTGTTTCCCAGGGTCATCTGACCATCACTTCCAAGCGCTGCCTTGCCATCTCTCAATACACCAAGAACCGTCGTTGAACGAATCTGGGGCCTTTGGTTGTTTTTCATCAATTAAAATATTTTTTTTCTTAATCTTGCAACTGGAATTTGCATTTGTTCACGATATTTTGCAACCGTTCTGCGCGCTATATGCACTCCCCTTTTCATCAAAAGCTCTGTCATGCTGTCATCATTCAGCGGATGATCGGGGTCCTCATCTCTTACCATATCAGCAATATACTGACGAATAATCTTGCTTGACAGATCGTCACCCTCCTCAGTAGAAAGCCCGCCGCTGAAAAAATATTTTAACTCAAAAACACCGAAACTGGTCTGTACATATTTACCGTTAACCGCACGGCTGATAGTCGAGATATCCAGACCGGTATCGGCAGCTATGGTTTTCATGCCAAGCGGCACCGCCCGCTCCGGGCCGGAGACAAAAAAGCCGTACTGCCGCTTCATGAGTGCCTCGATCACCTTGAGAAGCGTCTGGCGCCTGATTTCAATGGCGCTGAGAAATTCGTTTGCCCGCTGAAGATTCTGACGGATAAAACGTTTCTCCTCTTTTGGCGCTTTCCTGTTTTGCAAAAGATCCTTGTAGCGGTCAGTAACCTTGACTGAAAGAGAACTCCGGTCATTGAGAACTGCCGTAAGCTCACCGTTTTCGTAGGTAACCACAAAATCGGGAGTGATATAATGGCCTCCTTCATTCTGAAAAATTCCAGGATGAGGATCAAGGGAGGCAAGAGCCGAAATGGCCGATTCAACCCTTTCAGCGGGTTCTGCAAGCTTTTTCAGCAGGCGTTCATAACGCTTGTGCAGAAAATCATCAAAATGATCAGAAAGAATTCTTGTCGCAATGTCAAAAATTGTGGGATCATAGCGTTCTTCAGCAACCTGCAGTTGCACAAGAAGCCTTTCACGCAGATCTTTGGCCGCAACTCCTGGAGGATCGAGAAAGCAGATTTTGCGGAGCAACCTCTCAACCTCCGTTTTGCTGACATCAAGACCTTCAAGGTGCATACTCTCTATAATGACACTACACTCTTCGGTAAAATATCCGTCAGGATCAAGATTACCGAGAATTTCAATGGCAATCTTCAACTCGCGTTCCCCGACATCTTCATGCAGGGCAAGCTGGCGGAGAAGTGTTTCATGAAAACTGTCATGCTGCACTGCCTGAAAAAAACGTTCACCGGAACCATTTTCGTATGCAAAATTAAGCCTTCCCTCTGAAACTTCGCCGGGTAGAGAGTCACGGTTGCGTTCCTTGAGAGAACTTTTGCTGAACCTCTCAACCGAATCAAACATATCGTCACCATCCGAACGATCAGGCTCCTCAGCAAAGTCACCGGCGCTGTCTTTGCGCTCTTCAACAAGCTCCAGCAGCGGATTTTCCTGTACCTCTTCATAAATGCGCTGCTCAAGATTCAGCAGTGGAAGCTGAAGGAGTTGACTGCCAAGAATCTGCTGGGCAGAAAGAAGCGTTTTTTGTTTCTGTTGAAGTTTTATATCGAGCATTACCTCATGGGAGAAGAATCAAGAAATGCTCTCAAACTCATGAACCACTCACTACCATAAAGAGCCTCAAGAGGTTGACGAACATAATCAATAAGTGGCACCTGACCATCTACGCCTGCCTTACGGGCAGTGCGGCACATGTCATGCTGTTCATAAACAAGATAATCCAAACCAAACTTTTTTCTTACCCTTATCGGAAACAATCGGCAGGAGAGGGGCTTCTGAAAACCGCAAATGCCTTCACGAAAGGCTATCTCTATGGCGCAGAAGGTAATCCCGTCACGAACAAGGGTAAAAACACACTCCCGGTTTTCAATGGTTCTGCTGTACTGCCTGCCCTGATAAACCTCGACAGAACCATGCCTCCTCATATAGTGAAGATTCCTTTCGGGAAGCATTCTCAAAAGCTCATGAGGGGAATTTTGAAGTTCTTCCGCTTCCCCGGGAGATAACGGAGCACCAAGTTCCCCCTCGACACAGCACTTTCCTCTGCATTCATGAAGATCGCATGAAAAAAAAGCTGAAAAAACTTCCTTGTCAACAAGAACATCCCCTATGGAAACAAGCGACATACAGCACTATCCTTATCGTAGTGAATAAAAGCGTTCTTACAACTGATCTCTTTTCAGGCTTGCTGCTTCGATGAATTTTTCATAGCTATAGAGCATCTATAGTAACTGGAACCCAAAGGTCACCCGACAGGGCAACATACTCACAACAAAGCCATACCAAACATGCTGATAATCGACGGAAAAAAGGTCTCTCTTGACCTCAAAAACGAAATGACGGCCACTGTTGAACAATTCAAGGCCGCAACCGGCAAGGTACCTGGACTGACGGTTATCATCGTTGGCCATGATCCTGCCTCGCAGGTCTATGTACGCAATAAAGCCAAAACATGCAAAGAGATCGGCATGATTTCAACGGTCATTGAAATGCCAGTCGATACCACCCAGAAGCATCTCATCGATACCATTCATGAACTGAACAATGACCCCCTTGTCCACGGCATTCTTGTCCAGCAGCCCCTTCCCAAACAGATCGATGAATTTGCCGTCACGCTGGCCATCGATCCGGCGAAAGATGTTGACGGGTTTCACCCGGAAAACCTTGGCCGACTTGTGATGGGTCATCTCGACAAATGTTTTGTCAGTTGTACCCCTTATGGCATCCTTGAACTTCTCGGGCGCTACAATATCGAAACAAAAGGTAAACACTGCGTTGTGGTAGGACGCAGCAATATTGTCGGCAAACCTATGGCTAACCTGATGCTGCAGAAGCTCGATTCGACAAACTGCACAGTCACCATCTGCCACTCGGCTACCAAAAACATTCCGTTCTACACCCTTCAGGCAGATATTCTTATCGCTGCTATCGGCAAGGCGGGCTTTATTACCGCCGATATGGTTAAACCTGGCGCTGTGGTGATCGACGTGGGCATCAACCGCATTGAGGACGCTTCAACCAAAAGCGGCTTCAGGCTGGTTGGCGATGTGGATTTCGAGGGTGTATCGGCTGTCGCTTCCGCAATGACCCCTGTGCCAGGTGGCGTGGGACCGATGACCATTGCCATGCTCCTTAAAAACACGCTGCAATCGTTCCAGCGGGTCAACGGACTTTAAATCATAATGGCAAAATCAGCTACCAGGTATATCTGCTCAAACTGCGGCGCCGTTTCGCTTAAATACCAGGGCAAATGTTTTGAATGCCAGAGCTGGGGCACGCTCCAGGAGACCCGTGTCGAGCCTGAACAGAAAAACCGCCGGGAGGGCATTACGGAAGGAACGACGGTTGTAGAGAACCTGCATGACGCCCAGCCTTCAGAGTTTCGGCGCATTTTGACCGGGATCGGTGAACTCGACCGGGTATTGGGAGGCGGACTCATGCAGGCCTCGGCAATTCTGGTGGGAGGAGAACCGGGCATAGGCAAGTCAACCCTGATGCTTCAGCTCGCTCCCCGTCTCGCTCCGGCCAAAGTGCTCTATATCTCCGGTGAAGAGTCGCCCAACCAGATACGCGAACGTGCCCAGCGGCTCTCCATTCAAGCCGATAACCTCTGGCTCATACCTGAAGTTAACCTTGAACGCATTCTCGGGGTCATTGAACATGAAAAACCGGCACTGGTCATTATCGACTCCATTCAAACCGTTCATTCGGCAGAATACCAGAGTTCCGCTGGCACCATCACCCAGATCAGGGAGTGCGCCGCAATGCTGATACGGGCAGCCAAACAGCAGAACGTGATTCTGATGATTATCGGCCATATCACCAAGGAGGGAGCACTTGCCGGACCAAAGGCTCTCGAACACATGGTCGATACCGTTCTGCAGTTTGAGGGAGAAGGATACCAGCGATACCGCATTATCCGGTCAGTTAAAAACCGCTTTGGTTCCACCAATGAAATAGGCGTCTTCCGTATGGATGAAACCGGCCTTCAGGAGGTCAGCAACCCATCGGAGTTTTTTATTTCAGGACGCAGAACCGATGTTCCCGGAAACTCCATTCTTGCCGCCATTGAAGGCACAAGAGCCCTGTTGGTGGAAGTTCAGGCGCTGGTGTCGAAAACCAACTATTCAATGCCACAGCGAATCAGCACAGGATTTGACCTCAAACGTATGTCAATTATCCTGGCCGTGCTTGAAAACAGGCTGCGGATAGAGACCTGGGGACAGGATGTCTTTGTTAAAATTGCCGGTGGCCTCAAACTTGCAGAACCAGCCGCCGACCTTGCCATAGCTGCGGCCATTGCTTCAGGGCTTATGAACCGACCTGTCGATCCTGCGACAGTCTGCTGCGGAGAAATCGGTCTGGCCGGTGAGCTTAGAGCCATCAGCGACAGCGAACGACGTATCAGGGAAGCTGCACATCTTGGTTTCAAGCGAATCGTTCTGCCGGAAGCCAACACAAGGGAGCTGAAGCCCTCTCTATTGAAACTTCCCATCACCATCGCCGGATGCAAAACACTGCGAGATGCCCTTGACGAACTCAATATCTGAATCTTTGGCTTTCAGCGTTTTCATTGCCAATTTCTTTCGACTTTCCTACATTGCACTCAGAGCTGAAACTTGCTGATCACAATAGAAACCACGATAATGAACATGCTGCTCCACTGGCTGATTAACGCCCTCGCAGTCTATGCGACCGCACATATACTCAACGGTATCCACCTGAAAAGCTTCGGTGCCGCGATTCTTGTCACACTGGTGCTCGGTCTTGTCAACGCTGTCGTTCGACCTGTGCTGGTCTTTTTTTCATTTCCTTTTATCATTGTAACACTCGGACTTTTCCTCCTTGTTATCAATGCCCTTCTTCTTCAATTCGCCGCCATTATTGTCCCTGGATTCGCCATCGACAGCTTCTGGTGGGCAATAGGAGGCTCAATAGTCATAAGTGCCATTTCCTGGCTACTGAGTTCGCTCTTCAATATCTGACCATTTATCGAGACCGTTGGTGAATCACGCAAAGAGGCAGGAGTTGATGAATTGGTTTTTTAGCCACTTGGCGGCTTTGCGCCTTTGCGTGAGATGAAATCCCTCTTCTGCCTGGTCATCGCTGCCATTTCCTGAATCCTGAGTTCGCTGTTCTGTCTCACGCAAAGACGCAAAGAACGCAAAGAGAGAAGAGGCAGTTGCAGAGGATGGACGGAATACCGATATTAAAGAACTGCCAAATAATAATTGAAGAGAACGATCTCGCAAAAAGCCAAACCAGACACCGTTTATTGTCACATTATGAAAAAAATCACAACACTTTTTCTTTCTTTCTTTTTTGCCGCGACTGTTCCGCTTCTGGCAGAGAATCTCCCTGCACAAGTGCCTGTAACTCAAGAACAAGCTGGCAACATCACGGTACATGTCATCGATCTGAAAAGGGTTGAAGGCCTGCTTCGTGTTTCACTCTACAACTCTGAAAAAGGGTTTCCCGGAGAATATGAACAGGCATCCTCCAACAGGGTAAAAAAAATCACTGCCACTTCGGAAGATGTTGTGTTTGAAAATCTTCCCTATGGCAGCTACGCTGTAAGCGCCATGCACGACGAAAACAGCAATGGAAAACTGGACAAAAGATCTTATATCCTCTTCTCCATACCTAAAGAGGGTGTCGGTGTTTCAAATAACCCGAAAATCGGAAAGGGTGGACCAAAATACAAGGATTGTGTTTTTGCCCTCAACACAAAAGAGCTGGAAATAACTGTCGCCATGAAGTATTTATTTGATTAACAAGCAGCCATTTAACAAAAGAAAGAGGTTATGAAGAAACAAACCCTTGGCATACTGACGCTTCTTTGGCTCACAGCCAGTGCACTCATGACCGGGTGCAGTCCGACCGTGAAAATTGAAGCTCCCGACAAGCCTATCGTAATCAACATGAATATCAAGATCGATCACGAAATCCGCATCAAGGTTGACCGTGAACTCGACTCCCTGCTTGACAACAAAAAAGGTTTATTCTAAACACAGGAGGAACGGAACCATGAAAACAATACAATCAATAGCCTTTAGACCGAAGTTCCTTGGCGTAAA
>SESF01014361.1_pt1 | contig 19178 bp, 8 predicted proteins | sample 3171521 | NCBI WGS metagenome assembly SESF01 (sample SAMN10866945, study PRJNA518727) | freshwater metagenome | biome: subpolar coniferous forest; feature: holomictic lake; material: water; isolation source: holomictic Lake 227, 6 m and 8 m depth | place: Canada: near Kenora, Ontario | collected...
CTTTGGGTATTCAGTTGCTTAAAGGATTACCAAGTGCGGTACCTGTTGTAAAGGAATATCCCTTTAAAATATCGGTGATAAACAAATCAATTCAGATATCAAGCCTTACTAACGAAAAAAACAAAATCGAAATTTTTTCAGTAGAAGGAAGATTAATAAATTCTGAAATTGCAATAGGCACTTCCTTTACAAAATCATTCAATCAAGGCGTTTATCTGGTGAAGGTAAATGGAACCCCGGTAAAAGTGGTTGTTCAATAAAAAATGTATTCAGTTGCTTAAAATCGATTTGAGCAACTGAATATTCATACTTAAATTATTAAAAAATGCACCCAATTCAGTTTAAACATATTCCATTATTATTCACTTTATTTGCAACGTTTTTATTTACTCAATTTATTGATGCTCAAGTTGTGACTACAATAAATTCGGGGAATATAAAAATCGATGTCAATAAATCTGTTGATAATCAATATAACTTATTATTCAACTATGGAAATGTACTGATTAACACACTGGATTCGGAAAATCCTGTTTATTTGGAGGTAAAAGGCAAGAAACTTACTGGAAAATACGCTTCAGTTCAATTAGTGAATGATAGTTTGTTTTGCAGTACAATACTTACGAGTGTAAGTGGTTCACAGTTTTCAGTTACAGACAAATATATTGCTTTGGGAAATGAAAAATTTAGCTTGGAAAGAAATATAATAGTACTGAAAGCTATACCAACTGACAATTTCAATTCTTTTTTTGGTTTTCAAGCTGCAACGAAAAGTAAAATAATAGATAATGAATTCTTTATTCCGAGTGTGTGGTACAAAGGAAATTTTGAAGCTGAGTGCAATCTTATAACAACTGTGCCCCAATGTACAGATAGCTATTTTTATTATCGGGAAGATCGTATTACCCTTCCTTTGGTTATGTTTAGAAATAAAACAACAGGTACCACCATTAGTATTGTTCATCAAGGTTCAAATCCTGAAACAATAACGGGTGATAATAATAATGTGACAACAAGTGCAAGTTATCAATATGGTGCTCTTGGCATCAGACAGGGAAATGATACAACCTTTCAAACATTTGTTTATCCAGGTTCTGAAGCTGATCGAACCGGAGGTAGAGGATATAGAAATCATCCGGTGCGAGTTGGTATTTCACACAAATACAATTTGGTATTAAGTTTCTCTAACACAGTAGATTATGTTACAGCGATGAAAACATCGTGGGAAGATGCTTTTAATCTCTATAATCCTAAAATCTATAACGTAAATCTTTCGTCATGCTACGATGGATTAATTGAAACGCTTCTTAAGTACTATGTTCCAAACACTTCGCAAGGCGGAATCAGAGATGCCCCGGGTTTTCCTTTTGCAGTAAGTCTTAGCGATTTCCTGCCAAGTAGCGTTAGTTATTCGATGGGATTTGTAGGAATGCAGATTCCTACCGGTTATTATCTGTACAGGGAAGGTCTGGAGAAGAATAATGCTACAACACAATCTTATGGAGATGCCATCTTGACTTTTTGGGCAAATAATTGCATATCATCCTTAGGTTATCCACGTACCTGGTATGATCCGGGATTAAATGGTGCTTATGGTAGTTTCAGAGCTGGCAGCGACTTGAGAGATGCTACTGGAGGAATGGAAGGATTGTTAACCGGATGGTGTTTTGCAAAACGGAATAATATTAGTAAAACATTCTGGTTAAAAGCTTGTACCCGTTTTGGTGATTGGTTAGTTGCTAATCAAAATAGTGATGGAAGCTATTATTTTTCGTATAATCACGCTTCTATTGTAAACGGCAAAAACCCCGCCACTGATACCAATAAGTATTTGACCATCTGTGCTGTTCGTTATTTAACCGAACTATATATTGCAACTAATAATCAAACTTATAGGGATGCAGCGCTAAAAGCTGGAGAATTTTGCTACACGAATATTCATCAAAAGTACTATTATCTGTCATGTGTGATCGACAATCCACATTCTTATGATAGTGAATCAGGTCAAATGGCTTTGAATGGTTTTCTTTCGCTTTATGATTTGACCAATGATTCAAAGTGGTTGGTTGCTGCAGAGCAAGCAGCTACATACACCGCATCATGGGTTTTTTCGTTTGAAATTCCTGTTGAAAATGATCAGACTTTGGCTACTTCTTTTCCAAAGGACAGAAGTATAGTGGGTCAGCATCTAATCGCAATTGGTCGGGCAGCCGCCGATTTAGGCTTTGCCTGGAGTTCCTTTGCATATTATCATCTTTATGTGTTAACAGGCAAAGAAATTTATTTGCAGATTGCACGAATGTCTGCTCACGATACGAAGCAATCCATGAACTGGGATCAATCATTATACCCTGGACAGGCAAAAGGATTACAATTAGAGGCTTTCCCTGTTACAATCCTACGCCGTGCAAATGGAATTGAATCTACCTTGAATTGGAATTATGCAGCACATTTAGATCCTATGTTTCGATTGAAAGATGCATTTGGAACACCCGATCTTGAAGAAGTACAAAAATTGTCACCCGAAGAACGATTGCGGTTGATTAAAATCTATGCTCAGGTTCAATCATCGAACTATGGACAAAGTGTTAATAGTGCTCTTGAATCTGTTTCAAAAGAGTCTTTGTGTATTTATCCTAATCCTGTAAAAAGAAATGGAGAACTTATGTTGGAAATTCCTAATTTGGGGAATAGAAATTTGATTTTTGAAATATTTAATATAGTTGGGACAAAAGTTAGTAGCGAACAAATCAATTCGCAGTCATTAGTTTACAAAAAGAAAATCACGTTGCAGCCAGGGCAGTATATTCTGAAGATTAATGGTAATCAATACATTTCAACCCAGAAATTAACAGTTAAATAAATAATTTATGGTCAAAACAATAATGATTAGAATGCCTTAGGGGTATTTTCTGAAGATTCATGGATACAATGCTATTCCCTAAATAAATTATAAATAATCAAGAAATATAATGTTATAATTATGAACAAAACACAAAAAATAATCAAGGACCAATTCATCCGAATATTGTTCTTATTCGTTTTTATTCAAATGCCTGTTTGGACATTCGCCGAAGAACTTGGAACCTCTCAGGAGATAAAAGGAAAAGTGGTTGATATAAAAGGTGATCCGCTTATTGGTGTCAACGTTATTGAAAAAGGAATTAAAACCGGAACAATGACAGATGTCAATGGTCAATTTACGATTAAAGCATCTACTTCTAAGTCTATTCTGATATTTACTTATGTAGGCTATTTAAAGCAGGAGAAGCAAATTACGACACAAAGTTTTCTGAATGTAATTCTCACAGAAAAATCATCCGACCTTGATGAAGTTGTTGTGGTGGGTTATGGGACTAAAAGAAAAGGTGGTATAACGGCAGCTGTAACAACCATTGGTAGTCAGGACATTTCACGTACAACTTCTACCACTACTGCAGGAGCACTTGTTGGAAAAGTTGCAGGTATCACTTCACGTCAAAAAAGTGGAACACCGGGTTCGGCAAGTACGCTTCAAATACGAAATATGGGAACTCCACTTTATGTTATTGATGGAATTATCCAAAACGAAAGCTTTTTTAATAGCATTGACATCAATGACATTGATAATATATCAGTTTTGAAAGACGGTTCCGCTGCCATTTATGGTGTGAAAGCGGCTAATGGTGTAGTGCTTGTAACTACAAAAACGGGTAAGCCAAATCAAAAACCACAAGTAAATATAAATGCTTACACAGGCTGGCAACAATGGACAAAATACCCGACTCTATTGAATGCTTCTCAATGGCAATATGCCAATTACATGAAAGATGTAAATAATAATACCTTGGGAGTAACTACTGATTATGCAAAAGGAGAACTTGCAAAATGGGAAAGTGGTCTTTATGATCCAGCAACCGGTCAAGACTACAGGGGATATGATTGGAAAAAATCCTATGTTAGCGATGATGCTCCTCAAAGTTACTTAAATGCAAGTATTTCAGGAGGAAGCGATAAGGTAACTTATTATGTATCAATGTCTCATATTGACCAGGATGCTGTCTTTAAAGATTTTAACTATAACAGAACTAATTTACAATCTAATGTAGAGATTAGACCCACAGATAAACTAAAAATAGGAATACAAATATCTGGGAAAATAGATAACACGAGTAATCCCGGATTACCAGGTAGTGACGACTACACTTTAATAAAGACATCCCTTTTTGGTTTACAACCAATTTATAGACCTTATGCAAATGATAATCCGCTGTACTTAAATTATATAGTTGCAAATGATGCCAGAAATATGGCTGCATTTACAAAACAATATGCAGGCACCTATACTCAAACCTGGCGTACCAGTCAAAATAATTTTAATTTGGAATATCAATTGCCACTTAAAGGACTTTCTGCAAAAGGTACCTTCTCCTATTATTATGCCGATAATAATATGAATAATAATGAAAAAGGTTGGCAGGAATTTTCGTATAACAAAACTACAAATGCATACAATCTTATGTATGATAAGCAGGCAAGTGGTTCCACTTATATGGTTAGAACGAGGGATAATATACAAAACATTACCGGACAAGCATCTTTGAATTACGACAACACTTTTTCAAAAGTTCACCATGTATCAGCTGTGGCGGGTTTCGAGTGTTATGAACAACAGCTTAATCACCTGAACATCACACAAAATCCTGTTACAAATCCTTTTATTGACTTAATGACGACTGATGAAAATAACACTGCAAATGAAACATCACAAAAATATTCAACTGCAAGTTTCATTTTTCGAACCAGTTATGATTACAAACAAAAATATATTATAGACATAGCTGGACGCTATGATGGTAGTTGGAAATTTCCAGCAGCTAACCGTTGGGGATTGTTTCCTTCAATATCGGGTGCATGGAGAATATCAGAAGAAAACTTCTATAAGAATTCTTCCATCTCCAGTTGGTTGACAAATATCAAACTTAGAGCTTCTTATGGTCAAATGGGCGATGATAATATCGGTAGCCTCTATCCTAATTTTGGATATCAATCTGGTTATAATTATAATGCTGGAAGTACAAATATGCCAACAGATCCTACCAAAAGTAACACGAATGTTATGGTTGTAGGTTCATCCCTCAAAGGGATTCCCAATACTGGACTTACTTGGATGACAACATCGATAAAAGATGTTGGTATTGATTTAGGATTTTTTGATAATAAGCTTACCGCAGAAATTGATGTGTTTAAACGAGAAAGAAATGGAATTGCTGCCATCCCAAATGATGTAGTATTTCCGCTTGAAAGTGGTTTAACTGCTTTAGCCCAAAATTTAAATTCCGATAGTAATGAAGGGATTGATGGATTTATCAAATGGAATGATAAAATTGGTAATTTCAAATATTTTGTTGGTGCTAATGCAACCCTTGCTAGACAAATGAATGGAAACCGATATGGTGAATTGTTTTATAACGCTTTGGACAAATATTATTATAGCCGCAATAATCGTTGGGCAAATGTTTCAAACGGACAAGTATGGATGTGGCAAACGATAGGTGTTTTTCAAACCCAAAGCCAAATAGATACCTATCCTGTGAATGTAGATGGTAAAAATAACACAACACTACTTCCTGGTGATCTCATATTTAAAGATATTAATGGCGATGGAATTATTAATAATTCCGACAAGAGACCTCGGGGTTATTCTGCAGTTGATTGGCCTTGGGATTCATCTCAAGGAAATAAGAACCCAATTTTGTCGGTCGGATTTAACTTTGGATTTGAGTGGAAAGGAATAGATTTGTCGGCTGACATTGCGGGAGGTTTCATAAATACATTTGTTCCCGATTGGTATATGAAATGGGGAACTTCAAGAAGCGTAAGCGGATATGTATACAATAGTATTGATGTATGGCATCATGAAGATATATTTGATCCAAAATCTCCTTGGATTCCAGGTGCATTTCCAGCATTACGAGATGGTAGCCCTTCGGCACGAGGAGAAAATGACTTTTACTCCAAAGAAGTTAGTTATTTAAGATTAAGAAATTTCCTAATTGGTTATACTCTTCCTAAAACATGGACTAAAAAGGTATCCATTCAAAAGGCCCGTTTTTATTTCCAGGGTAGTAATCTATTCTGTTGGGATACACTGGGTGCTTACGGGATTGATCCAGAAACTTCTACGGTCAACGGTACAGATTATCCTCAAAGCAGAGTATTGACAATAGGTTTGAGTTTAACATTTTAACGAAGAAAAAAATGAAAAATAAAATAATTATAGTTTTAATGCTAGGACTTACCCTTTCATCGTGTAACGATTGGCTAACACAACAAGATACAACAGTTTTATCAGCTACACAGGCATACTCAAGTGTATCAAGCATAAGCAGCGTATGCGCTAATTTATATTCAAGATTGCGCTATGAACAAGATTTTTCGAATGATGGCGATTCGTATGATATAACAAGTTGGGACGAAGCAACCAACAATAGCGACTATTGGGCATTTTCAACTAATAAGAATCAGGATTACAGAAGTTACTATGATTACAGTTTAATTAGAGAAATTAACCAGCACATTTATTGTCTCAAGAATTTTATTGGAACCGATGTCACTGCTGTAAACCAGAAGTATTTTATAGCCGAAGCACGCTATATGAGAGCTTATGTCTATTTTACTTTGGTTACCAGAATGGGTGGAGTTCCAATTATTGAAGATGTATCCCAATATGTACAAGACCCTTTGGAACTGGCAAAACCAAGAAATAAGGAATCTGAAGTGTATGACTACATTGCAAATGAATTGGATAGTATAAAAACAGACTTGGCGTTGGTAAATATTAAAGTTACGACCAGAGCATCAAAAGGAAGTGCGTTAGCGTTAAAGTGTCGTGCTATGCTTTATGCTGGCACCCTTGCTTATAACAGTGATAAAAGTGCAACAAAAGGACTTATTTTGCCAAGTGGAGCTACGGGAATTGATAAAAATAAGGCAAACGAATACTTGCAAAAATGTTTGGATGCATATTCCGAATTGCAAAGTATGAATACTTACTCACTTTATCAGAAAAATAGCAATCTCGCAAGTAATTATGCCCAGATTTTTCAAAGCGAAACAAATAACCCTGAAGTTATATTCTGCAAAAACTATGATGGTAAAAATAAGACAAATAATTTCACTACCCGAGCTATTTGTCGAACATTACATTCAGCATTAAAAACGGGAGCTCAAATAAATCCGGTATTGAATTTAGCAAATAGTTACGAAGATGTTGCCACACACTCTATTATTCCAATTATTCCTTATAGTGATGGTGATCATATTGAAAGTATGGGAACTGTCACTTCGACCTATAATTACATAATATACGACAATCCAATTGATATATTTGCTGGGCGCGACCCACGTCTTCAAGGTACAATTATTACTCCCGGGGCTGCTTTCAGAGGTGTATCATTAAACTTTCAGGCAGGATTAGCATTGAAAACTACTACGGGTTATACATTTAAAGTTGCACCAGCAATGGAAAATATTATCGATCCAACTTTGGGGTATTACAATGGAATACAAATTACCGGAGATGAAGGTCCTCATCAAATTAGTACGTATGTATCACATACAGGTTTTCTGTTGCGCAAGTTTGTAGATACCAATTCTGGTTCTGAGGCAGCAGGAGCAAGCACAGTTCCGTATATTGTATTCAGATACGGAGAAGTATTGTTAAATGCTTCAGAAGCAGCATTTTATCTAAATCAAAATGGTGTGCCAACTTATAATAGTCAATCTACTCAAACCATTGCATTGAATTGTATCAATCAAATAAGAAGTCGTGCCGGAGGAAGTTCATTTAATATTAATGCTTCAGAATTGACGCTCGATAGGATTATGAACGAAAGAAAAGTAGAGCTTGCTTACGAAGATCATCGCTACAATGATTTAAAACGTTGGAGAATTGCAAACGATGTATGGGCTTATGACAGGACCAATCAAAATGCAATTATGTACGGTTTGTGGCCATATAAGATTTATGCACCGGGTGACCCTTTTGATGGAAAATGGATTTATAGAAAAGTAATTATTGAGCATCGTGGGTCTAGCTCGGACAAAGGTCAACCTATCAATTTTGATTTAAAAATGTATTATGCAACCTATCCTATGAATACAGGAAATCCATATATTGTAAAAAATCCAAATCATTAATAGAAAAAAGATATGAAAAAAATAGTATTTCTCAGTATAATTCTATTCACAGCCTTATTTTCATCTTGTGAATATGATAACTATGATGCACCAAGTCTGACTTTTAAGGGCAATATTGTGTACAATGGAAACAAGTACGCTTTTGATGGAAATCCAAGCTTCGGGGTTATTACACTTGTTCAAAAAGGGTTTGGAAAAATTGATGCAGGAACTAATGTTAGAATTGACGAAAGTGGAGCTTTCACACAGTTGATTTTCCCTGGCGATTATTGGTTGACACTTGCCAATAATCCATATCCATTTGAATTCAAAGATTTTAAGTCAAAAGGTGTGGGATTGGGCTACGATTCAATACCTATGACGATTAATTCAGATGTTGTGAAAGACATTGAAGTTACTCCGTATTTTCAAATTAGCAATTTTGCGTTATCTGTTAGTAGTGGAAAAATTGTTGCCAACTTCAAAGTTAAGAAAACACTAGGAACAATTAACATCTCTTCAAAAGTTATCAGGGCTAGATGTTTCTTAAGCACTACTTCTTTAGTAAATAGTGCAACTACATTTTCCGCACAAGTAATTAAATCGATTACAGACAGTGCCAATGTTGTTATACCAATGAATATATCTACTGGATCGCCATCCTATCGATCCATGTATGTTAACAATTTTAGGGATTTTGCCTATTGCCGGGTGGCTTTGGAATTAAATAATACTCCAAATTATTATATTTTTTCTGAAACTTTAAAAATAGAAGGATTGCCTCAATAACATATCAGTATTTCCAAAAAAATAGATTTTTGACATATTAAAATTGCCGTTTACTTCTTTTGGATGCTGCGATTTTAATTACGAACTTTTAAACTGTAAACTTTAACGGAATGCTAGTTTTATGTCTTAAAAATATAGGGGCGAAACTATATATATTGCATATTATCAACAATATAGCTAGTATTTGATTGATATTAGTCACTAACATATATTTTTTTTATGAAATCAAAAACATTATTAATTGCACTTCTTTCGCTTATATTATGTGCTTCTTATGCTAAAAAAAACATGCAGAAGAATGATAAAGAGCCGCATTGTACGTTTAACAATCCAATTTTCCCTAAAGTCGGTCCAGATCCCTGGGCTTTAATGCACGATGGTAAATACTATTATATGCACACCATGCAAGATAGTTTGGTATTATGGGTTACAAAGGATATAACAAACGTACAGAATGCTACAAGAAAAACAATATGGCTACCTTCAGACCCAAAAAACTCAAAAGATCTATGGGCACCCGAAATTCATTATATTAACGGGAAGTGGTATGTGTATTATGCCGCAGATGATGGCAACTCTGATAATCATCAATTGTATGTGCTTGAAAATTCCAATAAAAATCCTTTAGAAGGAAGTTTTGTTATGAAAGGAAGAGTAAGTACGGATATGGACCATAACTGGGCAATTGATGGTTCCGTTTTTGAAAATAAAGGTAAATGGTACATGGTCTGGTCTGGTTGGCAAACTCGTAGAGTGGATGTTGAAACTCAATGTATCTATGTTGCTACCATGTCGAATCCATGGACGCTTAGCTCGGAAAGAGTGCTAATTTCAAAACCAGAATTTGAGTGGGAAACAAAATACATCAATAAAAATGGATGGACACCATCTCACAAAATATTAGTAAACGAAGGACCTCAACCACTTACCAGTCCCAGAGGCAAATATATTCATATTGCATATTCAGCGAGTGGATGCTGGACACCCTATTACTCATTAGGTCTGTTAAGTGCCAAAACAAGTGATAACTTACTAGATCCAACATCGTGGAAGAAATGTACTAAGCCTGTATTTGTCCAATCGCCAGAGAACGGTGTTTATGGAACTGGCCACAATAGCTTTTTTAAATCGCCTGATGGCAAAGAAGATTATATCCTTTACCATGCACGTGATACCGAAACTGACCCTCCGGGGAATAAAGACACTCGTACTCCTCGTATTCAGAAATTCTGTTGGGATAAAAATGATTACCCAATTTTTGGAATTCCATTGGCTACAACAGTAAAGATCCCAAAGCCTTCCGGGATTAACTAAACCAATGAATAATTCAAGAAATAATATGAAAAAATCAATCCAAATAGTCAGTTTGATTATTGTTGCCGTACTTACGGCAAGTTTTTCTTTTGCAGGAAATACACATTCTACCAAAGTGAAAACCTCATCTACAAAAGTATGGACCGAGCAACAAGCTGCAAATTGGTATTCCACACAACCCTGGCTTAGTGGTTGTAATTTCCAACCAAGTACTGCCATCAACCAAATTGAAATGTGGCAAGCCGAAACATTCGATGCTGCTACTATCGACAAAGAACTTGGTTGGGCAGAGGAGCTTGGATTCAACACCATGCGTGTATTTTTAAGCAGCGTGGTTTGGAAAAATGATGCCGAAGGATTTAAAAACCGCATCAATCAATTTTTAACTATATCATCTAAACACAAGATTCGTCCTATGTTTGTTTTCTTTGATGATTGTTGGAATCCTGAATCTGTTTATGGAAAACAACCCGACCCCAAGCCGGGCATTCATAATTCCGGATGGGTGAGAGATCCAAGTGTATCATTACGAAATGATACAACAAAATTATTTCTAGTATTGGAAAAGTATGTAAAAGATATTCTAACAACTTTTGGCAATGAAAAACGAGTTCTGATGTGGGACGTGTACAACGAACCTGGCAACAGCGAGCATGGCATTAGTTCCCTTCCATTGCTCAGAAATGTTTTTAAATGGGCACGTGAAGTTAATCCAATTCAACCACTTACTTGCGGTTTATGGTATTTCAAATGTAACGAATTGAATGTTTTTCAGGTAGAAAACTCAGATATTCTAACGTATCATAATTATTCGGGAGTTAAAGACCATCAAACAGAAATAAATTACCTCAAATTATTTAACCGGCCAATGATTTGCACCGAATACATGGCTCGTAAACACGACAGTAAGTTTACAAACATAATGCCTTTGCTCAAAAGTAACAATATTGGTGCTATCAACTGGGGTTTTGTATCTGGAAAAACCAACACCATTTATGCATGGGATGAACCTACACCTTCTGGAGTTGAACCTAAACTTTGGTTCCACGATATTTATCGCAGGGATCATACCCCTTTTGATCAAAATGAGCAAAATACCGTTAAATATCTGAATGGCAAAGACTTGGGTGCTAAACTAATTCCTAATTCTGATTTCAAAGGAATTTTGAATGGAAAGGAAGTGTCGCTTTATACCCTGAAAAATAATTCGGGCATGGTGGCTCAGATTACTAATTTTGGCGGCCGGGTGGTTGCACTTTGGATACCCGACCGGAATGGCAAATTTGCCGATATTGTTACCGGTTACAAAACCTTCAATGATTATCAAAAATCGAATGAAATGTTTTTCGGAGCATTAATCGGACGCTATGGAAACCGCATTGCAAATGGGAAATTTACGTTGAATGGAATAAATTATCAACTGCCGCTGAACAATGGTAAAAATACATTGCACGGTGGACCAAAAGGATATCACAATGTAGTTTGGAAAGCTCATGCATTTAAAAACCGGATTGGAGAAGATGCATTGGAGTTAACCTACCTTTCACCCAATGGTGAAGAAGGTTTCCCCGGAAATGTTTCGGATACAGTGGTTTATACGTTGACGAATCAAAACGAATTGAAAATAGAATATACAGCTGCTACAGATAAACCGACAGTAATTAATCTTACACATCATTCGTTTTTCAACTTGAACGGATTCTCTGAAGGCACAGCCAAAACCATTAATACGCATATTCTTCAGATCAATGGTTCCACGTTTACACCTACTGACGACGGACTAATTCCAACAGGACAGATTCTTGCAGTGAAAGGCACTCCAATGGATTTTACCAACCCTACAACAATAGGTGGAAGGGTAAATGAAAACTACCAAGCATTGCTATTTGGTAAAGGATATGACCACAATTGGATTTTGGACAAAAAACAAGGCGAAACAACTGAAGCCGCTGTTATTTACGAACCTTCAAACGGTCGTTTAATGCGGGTTATTACCGACCAACCTGCACTTCAATTTTATGGTGGTAATTTTTTCGAAGGAAAAGACACAGGAAAATATGGTGAAGTTTATGCTTTCAGAACCTCTTTTGCTTTGGAAACACAACATTACCCGGATAGTCCAAATCAACCCAATTTTCCTAGTACTGTTTTAAATCCAGGAGAAATCTATATACATAATTGTATTTACAAGTTTGAAGTAAAATAATAAAGCAGTTGAAATATGGTTAATTGGCAAAAAGTATTTCTGTAGACATAATATGTGTTAAATACCTCTGTGAATATGAATAATAAATTCACCATTTAATGACAAATAACACACAATTGCTAACGTATTGCTAAACAACAGAATATAGGTTTAAATGCGAAAAATAATGCAGTACACTTATGAAATAAATTCAGAGAACCAAACGATTTATGTAACAACCAAAGGAGATCTAATAACCAAAGAAGTCGTTTTAATGGGATTGGAAATTTTGTTGGAAGCAAATAAAAACAACTATAAAGTAATTTTTGATCATAGATTTTCAAAAAACAGAATTTCAATTGGAGAAGCATATAATTGGTTTTCTTCTTATTATGATTCTAATAATATTGAATTAAGGCGTATTCCAACTGCATACATTGCAAATAAAGAAGATTGGGATTTCTATTCTTTCTTTGAATTAGCATGTAGTAATAAATGTATTCCATTAAAAGTATTTCAAGACGAAAACACTGCTTTGGAATGGTTAAAAGGTTTATGAATACTTGCATACACCCAAGGAGTGTTAAATCATTGCGTATTTCAACTAATTTAATGTTCACTGATTGTCATTCTTTCACTCAAAAAGTCAACCATTTTTGGTACTAAAAAATTGGAGTAAATGAATATCCTCAAAAGATTTTTATTTTTCGTATTACTTACATATTTCCCAACATTTCTGAATGCTAAGGTTTTTTCTCTACAATCAGGCGCTTCTGTACTTACTTTTAGCGAGTTTCAGCCAAATCGTTTTGGGTTACAAGTAGAAAATACTACTCCGGAGTCAGCGTACATTCAGACCACCCCCATCGAAATAGAAATAGTTAGCCAACACGGAGTTAATTGGTATAAATTTCCTTATAGTCAGCCAATATCAGGCAACAACAATTCAATAATTTGCAAAACAGTAATTAGCACACCCAGCGGTTCAAAAATTCAGTTTCAGGATATTTATACGGCGATTGATAAATCAGGAACTTTTCAGTTAAGTCGAAATGTGCAGGTGTTGGAAGTAGGTGCTGCAGAGATTGGCTTTTCTACCCGTATAAGTTTGTATCAAAACAAAACATCTGCAATGTCCGACTATGATTTTTTTGTTCCCGGAGTTTGGTACAAATCGAACGAGTTTGTAAATCCAAGAAGTTTAGCCGCCAATATGACTGATAATGAATTTTGGTTTAGAGTAGACAGACTTCCACTTCCGATTTTTATGCTTCAAAACAAAAAAGATGGTTTCACATTTTCAGTTTCAAACATTCATCCCGACGGAAGTACCTTTAAAGAAGAACTTGGATTGGATAGAATTATTGACAGCCGGATGAAATTTGCATCCATTGGAATGAGAAATAATCAACAACCCACTATCGGAATTACCTACCCGGGGACAGAGGGAGAAAGATCATATATTAAGCGAAAAAGTTTGGATAAACGTTGGTGTTATCGTAGTCATCCACTCCAAACCACTACCGAACATCAATACAAAATGGCTTTTCGCCTTAGTAATGAGGATAGTTATGTAAACGCTTTAAAAAATACATGGGATATTTATTACAACTTATTTTCGCCCAAGCTTTACAATTGCGATTTAGACAAAGTATATTCATCTCAACTCGACGTGTTAAGTATCTATTGGAAAACAATACATGGTGCTTCGGGAGTTCCTTTTCGTATTTTGCTTGATGGACGAATTGATTCGGAAAAAGATTACAATTATAATATCGGTTTTGTAGGGCAGCAACCCGGAAACGCATCTTTGTTGATAAGAGAAGGATTGAAAGCAAACAATGCCGACTATCTTACCAAAGGTGAGCAAATGGCTGACTTTTGGGCAACTAATTGTGTTTCGGCAAGTGGTTGTCCTAAAACATGGTACGATCCTTATCCACAGACCTGGCGAGGTCCCGAAGTTGCCATCAGGGAAATTGGTGATGGCATGATTGGTTTGTTAAGAGCATGGAATTACGAACAACAATATAAACGAAACAAACCCAATTGGTTAAACACCTGTAAGAATGTCGCCGATTGGTGTGTTAAAATACAACTGAAAGAGGGTGGATTTTATAATAAGTACGATTATAATACCGGTATCAACAGCACTAATTTCACAAATTGCACGACTCATATCATTCCGTATTTGGTTGAAATGTATATGGCAACTGCTAATAAAAGCTACAAAGAAGCAGCAATTAAAGCCGGAGATTACATGCTAAATGATATAATGATTAATTTCAAATACGTTGGAGGTGCAATTGATAATCCCAATGTGATGGATAAGGAATCGGCATCGATGGCGCTACGGGCATACTGGGCATTGTACGATTTGGATAATGATAAAAAATGGATGGACGCAGTGCTTCAAACAATTTATTTTTATCGGACTTGGGTGGTCTGTTGGGATATTCCGATTCCCAAAGACGATCCGAAAGTAATTTTTCCGCTAAATCGTTCGGTAAGCGGTCAAAGTCTTATTGCCACAGGCCAATCCGGAGCTGATACTTATGCCGCAATTGATGCGTTGAATTTTTACAGAGCGTATCTTTATACCGGTGATGAGCAGTTACTTCACTTTTCAAAACTATTGCTATTCAATACCCGTCAATTTGTAAATTGGGATATAAAAAACGATCCAATAAAAGGATTTGCAAATGGATTTGTAGGAGAAGCCATGTCAATTTCTTCTCCAAGAGGTCATGGTGTGGGTTTCTATTTACCGTGGTCAACATACAATCAGTTAGAACCACTTGTATTTTTGGAGGATATTTTTGGTTCGAAGGATATAAATGTGATTCAGAAAATGCCGGAATCTCAACGGCAGGAAATGATTAAGAATTTCTCGGAAAACAGAACTTATCCAAATTCTTCGAAAAGAAGTAAATAATAACTTGAATTCAGCAACTTAAAACAAAAAAACATCACTTAATAAACAATTCATTAGTAAGTTTGACGCAAAAATAGCATTAATTGAACGAAATGTTTTCAACGATTTGTATATACAAATATATATTTGCACACTCTAAATTCTTTAATTCTAATTTATTATGAAAACACAATTACTTTTCAGAATGTACACTGTATTGGTGCTATGTTGCTTATCTATTTTGAGTGCAAATGCGCAAGCTCCAACCATTACATCGTTTTCTCCTTCAACTCCTCAAAAAAGTGGAGCAACTGTTACTATCACCGGCACAAATTTTACGGGTGTAACAGCAGTTAGTTTTGGTGGAGTTGCAGCAGCATCATATTCTGTGGTGAGTGCAACTTCAATTACCGCAGTAGTAGGTAGCACCGGTACTTCGGGCAATGTAAGTGTTACTACTTCAGGTGGAACAGCAACCAAAGCAGGTTTTTATTGGTATTCTACTACCCTGTATGGTTCTCCAACTTATACAGCCAATGACTTCTGGTTGACTCATTTCTATTATGCGAAAGATGGGACGAATTATTTATCTACCGGATTGAAAGATGTTGCCAGCTCAGATTATATTGATTATAATGGAGGAGGAACGCTTACATTCAGTAGTATCAATGTATCAAGTGCCGGAAAATATATTGTCCGCTTTTACTATGGTGCCGGTTACGGGTTACTTAATGTATCAGTAAATAGTGGAACGGCTTTCCCACTTTTTTTGTCCTCTTCCTCTTCTACAATTGATATAGCAGTATCCTTTTCATCCGGAAGTAACAGCATTTCATTTACTCAAAAAACAAACTGGCCACGACCATTGGGAATTCAACTATTGTCGGCTAACGCCAGTAATCCAGTCATTAGTTCATTTACTCCAACCAATCAAAATAATGGTGGTTCAGTTGTCATCACCGGAACGAACTTTACCGGAGCTACGAGTGTGGGTTTCGGAGGAGTAGCAACTTCTTCATTTACAGTTGACAGCGATACACAAATAACTGTCCCTGTCCCTTCAAACGGTACTTCAGGAAACATTACAGTAACCAGTGCAAATGGCACAGGAATCACTGGAGGTTTTCTTTGGTTGAATACCGGTACTGTTTACACCAACCCCTCTACTTCAACTACTGATTATTGGCAAACTCACTTCTATTATGCCAAATGTACCGATTATATAGGGTATAATACCAAAGAAGTTGCCGGATCTGATTATCTTGACTATAATGGAAGTAGTAGCATTTATTTTTACAATATCAAAACATCGGTTGCCGGCAGTTATATTGCCCGGGTAACCTATACTAGTGGTGGTGCTCTTAATGTGTCAGTGAATAATGGTACAGCTTTTTCATCAGGTACTTTAACATCGGGAGGCACTGAAGCTAGTCCATCAACTTTTAATATACCAGTTACGCTTATTGCAGGTACAAATACTATAAAGTTAACACAAGCAACAAACTGGCCACGTGTGTTGGGTATTCAGTTAATTGGAGGAAAGCCCATCATTACGTCATTTACACCCACACTCCAAAAGAATGGAAGTACCGTAACTATCACAGGTGTGAATTTTACAGGAGCAACAGCTGTGAGTTTTGGTGGTACTGCCGCCACTTCATTTACAGTAAACAGCGATACTCAGATAACCGCTACCGTTGGTACAGGAACTTCTGGAAGTGTGAGCGTTACAGCTCCACTTGGAACAGGAACTCTTGCAGGATTTGAATGGTCACCTGTTATTTGTTACGATGGTGGCACATCCGGAGCAAATGATTTTTGGTTGACTCATTTTTATTATGCAAAATGTACCGATTATGTTGGTTCTAATACGAAAGAAGTAGCCGGTTCGGATTATCTGGATTTTAATGGAGGAAGTAATATCAATTTCACCAATATCTCGGTAACGAATGCCGGTAATTATATTGCTAGATTAACCTATACTAGTGGATTCGCAACAAATGCTCTTTATGTGTCAGTGAATTTAGGTGCTAATGTATCAACTTCAAATATACCACAAGCTAATACATCATCAACCTTTGATATACCTGTTACACTAATTGCCGGTGCAAACACCCTAAAGTTAACTCAATCCACCAATTGGCCTCGAGTGTTAGGTATTCAACTTGTTCCCTCTCAAATAAACTTGTCGGGGGGTAATTTAAGTACTATAGGGATTTCCGATGTTCAATTAGCCAACACCGACTTAACTGTAAGTTCAAGTGAATTCGTAATCAATGCCACTAAAACTGTAAAATCACTAATCGTAGCTCCAGAAGCAAAATTGACTATTTCTTCAGGAACACTAACAGCCACTAACGGCATTACCCTTCAAAGTAATTCAAGTGGAACTTCAACATTGATGGATAATTATAGCGCGCCAACAGTTGTTGCCACTGTACAACAATATGTAACTGCCGGTCGCAACTGGTATATGAGTGCACCATTGAATAATACAGCTGATTACACGGTGTTAAACAGAGGAGCTTCGGTTGCGGAATACAACGAACTAACAGGTTTGTTTCCCGCCGTAACCGGCACCTTGACACGCGGTAAAGGATATATACAAGTAGCTTCGGCTTCACAGGGCTCTACAGGAACGGTTTCATTTAATGGAACTACTAACTCAGGTGATGTTCCGGTTACGCTTACCTATACTTCCGGTTTTGGAAATGGCTTTAACCTTGTGGGGAATCCATATCCATCGTACCTCAGCTGGTCGGCAGTGGCTGCTGACAATGCAGCTGCTAATATGCCAACTGGAACTATGTGGTATCGTACTATTAGTTACAATGGCAACAGTGTATGGGCACCAAATACAGCTTATAGCCTGGACAACATTGTTTATAATGGTACACGTTTCTACAGAGTTACTACGGCAGGTACTTCAGACGTTTCGGGTGGGCCAACCGGCGGACTTGGAACAACAGGTATAACCGACGGAACAGTTACATGGGCTTATGAAGGTTCCATCTATATTTTTGCAACGATTAATGCATCGGGTATAGCTAGCCCTGCAACAGTAAGCAATCTGGTGCCGCCTATGCAAGCATTCTGGGTGAAAAGTAACGGTGGTACACTTAGCTTTAAAAATGCCATGCGTTCACATAATACGGGTGGAACAAATGCGCTTAAAGCACCAAAAATCTCGGTAAACGAAATACAACTGCTTCGTTTGAATGTTACAAATGGAGCAACTGCCGACGAAGCAGTAATTTATGCCAGTAGGGATGCCAGCAATGCTTTCGACACCTATGATGCACCAAAATACTTTAATCTCGCCGGTTCAGACCAACCAGAAATTTACACACAGGCTGGTAATGAAAAGTTGGTCATTAATGCCTTAAACGAAATCACCGTTGGCACCGAAATTCCATTGGGTTTTGTCACGGAAAAAGGCAATGACTTTACTATTTCGGCTTCCGAATTCAGCAACTTTGGTTCGGAAATGCAACTGATACTGAAAGACAAACAAACGAATATCGAGTATAACTTGTCAAACGGACAGGGATATACATTCAGCTCAGTAGCAGTAAACAACGCCGACCGTTTCAGTCTTTTATTCCGTGCACCGGGTTCAGCAACCGGATTGAAAAATACGGATAAACTAAATTCGCAAGTATTTGTAAATGCAGCCAACCAGATTAGCATTATTGCAGCTGAAAAAGCAACGTACAGTATTTACAATGCATTGGGTCAAAAACAATACGAGAACAGTTTGGGTTCGAATAAAACAACCATTAATAAAGCTTTTGTTGCAGGGGTTTATTTCGTGTA
>SESF01031831.1_pt1 | contig 19160 bp, 6 predicted proteins | sample 3171521 | NCBI WGS metagenome assembly SESF01 (sample SAMN10866945, study PRJNA518727) | freshwater metagenome | biome: subpolar coniferous forest; feature: holomictic lake; material: water; isolation source: holomictic Lake 227, 6 m and 8 m depth | place: Canada: near Kenora, Ontario | collected...
ATCAGTTGGATCAATTTGTTGGCAGAATGCATAACGTCCAGGATGCTCAACTGCGTTGCGTGGATCATCATATAATTCATATGTATATACACTACCACTTGCTTTTATACTATCGTATATTCCAGTAGTTTCGCTATCAAGTATTGTAGTATCGTTATCAAATGTAGTATATTTTCTTGTTGTTCCGCGCTCACTAGCAATCACTAGCATGTATGCATTGCGAGCCAATATAACTTTAGTACCAAAATATTCGTCGGCATTTTTGTATGGATTAACAATAATCTGCATGAATGCAAATATAGCTAGACCAGCATCGGCATACACTGTGCCGCTACCTGATAAAATACGTAAGCGATTTTTAGCTACAGTTTTATCACTGTTTAGTCGTAAGTAACCATTTTGATTAACTGCGGTAATACCTAACAAGTTAACATCATTAATATCTTGTACTAAACTATTTAAACTTGTACCTGTTACTGTAATTTCAAAGTTATCTAAGCGAATTGTATCACCCGGAGTAAACGTTGGATCTTTTGTATATCCAGTATTAGTACCGTATAGTGTTCCTCTATTGTGGAATTTCCACACTGCGCCTGTATTATAAATTGTGTCGCTATTATAATTCGGAGCACCAATATAGAATGCGCAATTGTTTGAACAAATTGTTAATGCTGTACCAAATCGTGCATGTTCTTGAATAGCCGTTAAACTGCCATCAAGCGAATCAATACCAATCAATCTTTCTAGTAGAGTAAATTTATTAGTTTCAATTTTTACAATCTTACCCACGCCAAGCGGTACATTTAATGTAACCGTATGTGAACCAACTACAGCAGCATATTTACTACTAGGCAATTCGACATCATCAACAGTTACTTTAATTACGGTTGCAATTATTTCCGTTGTAGTGTATACTATAGAATCTGTACTGTTGTGTGATTCAATAACACGATCATATACGTATACTGATCCAGCACCTGCATGTTCGTGGTATGATACGCGAGTTAATATAGAACCATCATATTTAATTGTTGGGGTATCAATTCCTGTAGGGATTGAATAATCAATTGTTGTTATACCGTCGCTGAAAACTGCCACATTAACTGTATCACCCGGTGCGCCGATTCCAAGTTGTGCTCCGTTTAAACTCGAGTCAATACAGAATCCAAACTCACTTCCGGCCGGGCCGCTAATAGTTTCAACTAACGCATAATATGGACCTTGTGAAATTGTTAATGTAGCATTTACATTACCTGATATAAATGTTATTGTCTGTCCACTTATGGTATAATCAATTCTCGGAATATATGTACGTGTCGCACTTGTAACCAATATCGAATTAGCATCAGTCGGTCCGACAGTTGTATCACGTGTAAATGGTACTGTTATTGTAGATACAGAACCAGACGTTGTAACATTACCTGTGGCGACTGTTACATAGCGTTTTAATCCATACACATACACTTTTGGTGTTGCTTCGTACGGAGCACTAACGTATAACCAATGGCCCACCTCATCAAATGCAAATCCTGTACCAAATTTTCCGCCAGTTGCACTAACATCCCCGGCAATAACTTGTCCTCTGACCCAATTTTCAGTGCCGGCTGTTTCTTTATAGATATATAATAATCCAACATTAGCTGCGCCAGCTAGCCCAGAACTTGTCGGTGCGCTAACTGCCATTGTTTCTCTTAAATCAACACCATCAAACATTGTGGTATCAACCGCGGTATCAATGTGCGAACCGAATGTAAATGTATTTGCACCATCCGGTACTATAGTAGTTGTTTCAACATATACATTAGATGCATTTTTATCAAATACATTTACTGCACCGGTAGTTGCATATAACGTAGTACCAACAAAAATAGTTTGTTCAGCATTGTCAATCATTTTTAATGCTTGACCATAACCTATGTTTGCAGAATATTCTCCGCTATTTTTTACTAGGCGTTGACCCAACTCCCATGGATGTGTTTTTTCGTATACTTTCCATAAATTAGAATCAGTATCGTACGGTTGACCTTGTCCTGTTGTAGTTGCTGCATCGGTATCAATCCAAATCTTTTCGCCAACTTTCCAACCATGCGGTGGGAAGTATTTACGGGCAGTTTCCATGTAATCAAAGCGTAAACTATCCAATGTGAATAATATGCCATCATTAGTTAAACTAGTTAATGTTGTTGTATCACCTGTGTAACGAACCATAAAACTACTTAAATCTATAATTCTATATACTTCGTAGAAGCCATCAAATGCTGCATCAAAATTACGAATCATTACTACATTATCAACCGACAATCCGTGATATATGTCTGATCTGAAAGTTACGTATCCGTCTAATGCATTTTCTACTTCCACAATATTAACGTCTGTTTCAGAAATTCTATACACGTTCCAGTCAGATTTAAAGTCTTTTGCAGTCCAGATAGTATAACCACTACCCATTGTATATGTTAAACTATTCAAATCTGTGTAGTTAGCAAGATCGAATATAGTAACACGAATGTCGTCGATATTTACGTAACCCGCAGTAGGAACATCATTAGTATAATCACTTTGGTCATTTCTAATAGATGCTATAGTACCATCAAATTGATTTGATGATTTATATAGATCACTATTTGCAAATATAGTAACTCCATTAGCTCGACCTGCATCTGCCGGAGCAACAAATTCAGCTAGCGCCGGATTGACACCAAATGATTTTTCATCTAATGTTAACTCTATATACGGATTAGTGAGAATAGAACCGTATTCACCAACACGTACAGCCCATTCTTCGTAATAATTAATAGAACTATTTAAATTATTAAATTGTGCAGTAGTTAATGCATCGATTGCATTTGCTGTACCCTTTTGTGTAATGTAACCTTTATAGAATTCAACTTGCGTTGTTTCATCTAAGCCCATGTCATCTAAGAATTGACGAGGTTTAAATCCAATCAATCCGTGACTAGATTTAATATCAGCTGCATCATTGAAGTATCCGTATGCATCATAATATGATTGTGCTTTAACCGAGTTACTTGCAAAATTCGGCAATAATCCTTTTTTAATCTGACTATAGTCAATTGTTTTCCAAACAGAAAAATCAAATAATTCAGATGCAATAATATTTTGCAATGCAACAAAGTATTGATTTTTATATTGTACTAATACTCCTTTAAGATAATCTCTGCCTTGCGACCATTGATCTACTGAATCGGAATTATAAATAAATCCCGGGGCACTTAAACTACCGTCCCAGTTATCTGTTTTTTGTCCGATTAATTTTAATCTAAATTGTCTATTACCAAGTTCAGGTTTGTAAATAATGTCATTGAATACAGTTGTATTATTGAATACCAACACATGCTCGTACTGTACTAAATCTAATGTCATTAATCCTATTACTTGTCCATTAGTTAATTCTACTTTTAAACTTGTTGGTGTACGTAATACATTGTAGTTATTATTTTTAACTAAGTTAAAATTTTGATCTAATATTTTTGTTCCGTATTGGCTATCCGATATACCATCAGTGATAGCATTCGAACTCAATGATGTGATTAAATTTGCTACTGGTGATACTACTAAAATACTACCGTTTGGCCAGCCTTGTTGTGCCCAGAATAAGAATTCTTTAGCTGATAATTTCCAATTACGTACTTCATTTAATTGACTATCGGTATTGTTAAACGTAAAGCCTTGTGCCTGTAAGTAACGCTCATAACTTATTAAGAAGTCAACTACTTGTTGCATACTACTAAAGTCATATCCGTACGGCACAGTTAATTTAACTGGTTGATAATCATTAAATACCGTTGCCGATTGTGCTAAAATAGTAATCTTAGATGCATTAGAATTAACTACACTAGGGATGATTGTAAAATACGGGTTGCTTAAATCATAACCACGTACACTAAATCCATTACTTGTTTTTTCAATGATGGCTGCACTGTAAGTAAGTTTATCAACCGGTGTTGATTTGTACAAATATACTTCATAGTTTTCATTTGGTATAATAATACTATCGTTGGTACTAGATGGTGAATTTTGCTCTGCTAATACTTGAAGGTATTTTTGGTCACTAAAGCCTGCCATTTTGTATGCAAGATTAACTTTATAATTTTGCAATAGCGGAGTAATTTTAGTACTTGGATTAATGCCACGATTAATTAAATAATCAGCTATCCAATTTAAATATCCTGCACTTCTAAATACTGTGCCAGACGTTGTATCACCGTTAAATGATGTAGATGTTTGCGTAATATGATCGTTAGTTAATGTTAGATATTGTCCCACATTATAATTATATAGATAACTGTTCACATCTATAAACACACCGAAATATTTACCCGGTTTTCCTAAAGACAATGCTAGTTGTGCTGCAAACGGAAATTCACTACTATCTCTCCAAGCCGATTCCACAGGACCGCGATGACCCGACGACCAACTTGTTGCAGCATATTTTGAATCAAAGTTTGCAGTCAATATTGCAGCAGGACTTTTTAATATGCCATTCTCAGTAACTGGAATAATTGCAGATAGTCCAGGGCGAGCAAAGTTAGTATCAACTCCCAGACGTACACCACCTTTAATAATCCCACCTTCTAAGTCATTCCATAATATTGCATTACCACCGGTATATGGTGCTGTGCCATATTCTGCTTCCCACCAGTCCGGGATTGCAGTAAAGCCTAGCATTTCCCAAGGAGTTAAGTGTGGGCGAGATGTATCGTAAAAGTATTGATAACATGCTTTCCAACTACCCGCAAGTGGCTCGCCATCGATTCTATCAATGAATCTACTGTAATTCCATGTAAACGGATCGTTTGAATTAAATGTATCATTGGTGCTATAATCTAATTTATTATCGCCGACCCAATTGAGAAAACTGCCGGATAATAATTGATTAGCTTCATTTAATGTATATTCACTATTTCTAAATTTACCCGGAACAATTGCATAAATGTCTTGATAAGAACCTGTATCCAATAATTTAATATTGTTGTATATACGTGTTTCTAATTCTAATAAAAAGTCATCTCTATAGTCGCCGAATGATGGTGTAATGCTGCCATCATGTCCACGTATAACATTAATTGCTGTTCTGTACGTATCGTCTAAAAAGATTTCCGGAATAAACTTAGGATACAAGCCCAATTTAGTAGGAGTTTCCGGAATATAATTTCCGTCGGTATTATGATATTCAACAATAGTAATTAAATCATCGACGTTTAATGATATTGTGTTTGTAAAAGTAACTGCTGGACGATCTGTATTAAATGAGTAATCTCTGCCCAATATTAATTGAGTTCCATTTAGGTACACTAAAATTGCCTGGTTACTTAACCCATTACTATTAAACACAGAAGTAATTTCGTAAGTGTTAACCAATGGATCAAATACAGTATAGCCCGGGTCATTGACTACATTTTTCAAAGTCCCGTAAGGCACCATATCACTATAATACCACGGAAACAATTGACTTTTAATTGCATTAATCGTTGTTAAAATTAAATCAACACTAGCAGACGGATCAGTTGGCTGAATTCCATTTAATGTTGTACTATATTCAAGGAATTTATTTTTAAATCTTGCGTATTCTTGTTGCGCATAACGAATTGCATTAACAAAATTAGTATCTTCATTTAATAAAAATAATGCAGTATGCGACACAGGGGCACTATGTTGTAAAATGTTGCCGCCCTGTATTGGCAGATTGATGTCACGTAAGTTATTTGGCCCAAGAATATCACCAATGACCTCTTTACTATTTTGACTCAATGCAACAACATGATTCCGCAATTGACCCAATGTTAATGAATTTATATTAATATTTTGTGCATTTAAATCTAAATTCAGCGGAACTTGGTATTGACCTAACTTACTTACTTCTCTACTATAAACCAATATATCAATCTTGTCATTGATTGCAGGAGTAGCAAGTAAAGTTATCGTTTTTGATACTGCATTAAACGACCATTGAGTAGAAGTTAACGCCGTATTATTACTGAATACTTTCAGATACGGAATAGTGGCTTCGTCAGCCGGAGTAACATCAATTACAAATAATGTAGCAGGGCCTGCATATATATAAGATATTAGTTGATATTGTTTACTTTCTTCTGCAACAGTCGACCATATAGTCACTGGTAGAGAATTATTGCGGTCTATAATTTTATGCAATGCCCCTGTAGAAATTTGAGCAACTGAGTTTCCAACATAATCAAAGGTATCGGTATTATAATAATTAGTAAATTCAATATCGCCCTGTGTTCCAAAATTTCTATAACTAAGCGGAAATTGCAATACCGGATCAACCCGCCCCGCTTGATTTCTTTTATATCCGAAGATCTTAGTACCCGCAAAATTACTCAATGCATACGTTGATAAACTGGCATCAGTTTGATCAAACATATCAAATAACGGATCTTGTTGATTACTTGTTTTTTGTTGTCCTTCTACCCAAGTAGCACCATTAAACCACCAAGATGTACCTTTATATGATCCCATCGAAACAACGATCGAATCGTATTGGTTTGTTGTTCCGTCAGTTGCTAGTGTGAGCGCAATTTGAGGATCGCCTACCGGTCGTTGAAATTCATCAACTACTAGATATACTAAATTAAGTTCGTAAATATTATTACGCACCATCGGATCTTTATCGTTAGTGAATATGACTCGTGTACCATTTACTACCGGAGTTCCACGAAATACTGTTTGATAAGTTCCCTCTACTTCGCTAAATGCATCTAAAGTTAACGTATCTAAAATATCAATTGCTTTTTTACCAATACGACCATTATTAAATAACTGATAATCAGCATTAAATTGTATAATTGGTCTTTGAGCACGTTGTAATTGATCATATGCTGGTATAGTTGCATTATATACTGCTGTCTGCTCAATGACATTTCGATGAAACCAACGATTACTGCGAGACCATGCATTTAGATCTATACTTGCACGATTAATAGTAATATAATCTGGGAATAATTGCCCCGGATAGTTTATTGCAAGTTCATCGTTAAATAATTCTGGGGTTACTAACGTCGTAACATCTACTAATCTAATAGCAGTACCAACGCCCTCTACATAATAACTATTATTTTGATACGGTGCAGTAACATCTGCGCCAAATTTAATTTTTAATCCAGAAGTAAATACAACACCATTAGGGCTAGTATACTCGGCCATTCCGATAATTTCTGTGGCTACATCAATAACCCATCCTGTCAGGTCAACTATAGAAAATTGTCCATATAAGTTAGTTGCATTGCCGTCTTGATAATATATTGTATTTTGTACACTCGAAATTACTGGAGTCTGATGTAAGAAGCCATCATAATCTTTAAAGTATTCTCGATTAACATAGTCAATCCCAGACTTAATATATACTTTTTCGTTTAACGCAACTGGCAAGACAGGAGTTAACGTAATAACTGTAGATCCATTATTTTCGATCAGTAATATTTGCCATACACCGTATCGTTGTTCTTCTGGCACTGTGTAACTAATATCAAATTCATCTATTGCCATGCCGCCAGAATCAAATAATCCTTGACTAAGCCATGCACTTTCTCCATAGTTAGTTAATTGATCTTGGTCTACAAAAATCAAAGTTTTCCCAACAAGATTCGATGCCATCGGAGCATATTGCGGAAATGCTTGTATAAAATTAGATAATAGTTGGTGTTGCATGTCTGAATATGCTAGCGGAAATGCAAAATCCACATTAGCAACCATATTCATCGAAGTAAAATTATCTTGAGCAGTTGATTGTGGAACCAAAAATGTAATAGTCCCTACGTCTGTTCCGTTATTGGTTACTCCCATTACTTCGCGAGAACTAATTCCGGGAGTAGCATTAATTACTCCGTCGACGCCTGGTTCGGTTTGTATCCAAAATGGGTAGCCAGGTTGATTAACCTCAAATGTGTATACTCCGCCTCTAGCTAATATTAATGTACTATTATTGCTACTAGCAGAATTAAATCGATATTTATTTGTTGCACTATCTCTATGCACTACAATATTATTTGTTAACGGAGTACTATTAGTATATACATTAACAGAATCGGGTCCGTTCGGTAACCAGAAATATTGCGTAAAGTTAATAAATGCATCATATGAAATTTGCGGATTGAATGAATAATATTCAGAAGAGAATAATCGACTATGATCATTAGTTAATCCACCATAATATTCAATTTTATTTAATAGATCAATATAACTAGCAAAGAATGTAATATTTTGTTGATCATCACGGGCAACTATACTTGGCTCGAGTTGATAATTTTGACGGTCAACTGAATTTTCAATTAAGTAACTATCTTTATTTTTATATGTCGGCGCAAACTTTCTACCTATATATCCATGTATTGTTTTTAACACTGGTTCAGAAATTAACTGATCCAGTGTTGCTGATAAGAATTTACTATTCGTATCAGTTTGGAATATTGTTGGTAAAAATTTAAGGGTTTTTCTAGATGCCATTGTCATTTCTCAGTGTTATATAGTATTTAAGCCAGAACAATTTGGTTGATTTGTGCGGCAGTAATTGCACTAATTACCTGTACATTATCTACTGTCGCTGCGCTTGTAATAATTTCATTGTATTCTGCATTGATTTGTAACAGGCTACCAAACGGACTCGATTGGTCTGTGGGCACAATTGTAATACTTGCAATGTTCGGAGCAAGTACACTATGCAAATATGCACTCAGTTCACTGAAGTAAAACGTTTCACCGAAATCCCAGTTCGCAACATCAAAGTAATTATTAATAGCAGTAATTACACTAGTCTTAATATCATTATCACTAACAATAACAGCTGAATTTTTTACAACCTTAAATGTTGCTTGCAGTGATACTGGTGCTTTTGCGCCGAAGATTGGCTTGAATGTTGCAGGATTATATATTAACGTATCACTAACGCACTTATATTTTTCTAAACTTGCAAAGTCTGCACTCAGACTAGACGACGCTGGACGAGTCGGCTCAATCATTATATTAGATGAATCTCTAATCCAGGCCATATAATCTGCAGCATATTGTTTAGTCAACATATACAAATCAATAATATTATTTGGACTTGGATCAATTCGTCTATAATTAGGGCTGTTATGTCTATATTGGAAATATATATCTTGGCGACCTAATTTAGCAGTATATCCAGTAACTTCATTTAATGTGTATACTGCACCACTAATAGCCAATTGATAATATTTGTTGTCTGACGGAATATAGAATAATTGATTTGCTTGATATAGTGTCTTATCTTCTTCTATAGCCAAAAGCGATGCATACATCGATATAATTAATGTGTTATCCACCGGTGTTTGATTAGTAAAGTTATCATAACCTTGAGTTGATTGGAAGTATACATATTTAGATGCAGTATCTATGTCCGGAGAAACAATTAGATCAAATAATTCTGGATTATCCGGAATGCCATCGTTGTTGGAATCTGGGAATGTTACTAAAATTTTACTAGGATTTGAATACCCATCGATATCAACAATATTTTTATGAACATACCAAATATAATCTAATTTCAATGATTGATTTACATCATCTGGATTATGATTTATTTTAAGCACGTTAACTTGGTCATGAATTGTCACGCCTGTTTTTGGATCATAAATTTTTACCGTATTATCAAAGTAGAAATTAGTTTCTTTAAGACTTTCAAATATATAGTTCAAATTGCGATAGATTACAGTGTAGGTTTGTCCTACTGTTTTGAAATAAATCAACCAACTAGAATCAAGTTTAGTTCCGCTAGTATTTCCAGAATATTGTAAATTAAAGTCACCGGTATTTAAATCTTGTTGCTCTATTAGGACCCATGAATTAGTTTCAATATTATAACGTATACCAAATTCTTCTGTATATGCACGAGTATGCGCAACTATAGAGTCAACCAACGTTGATGAAAAGTTATTATTGAATACTGCATATACTGATACTGCAACTGCACCTTCGGGCACATCACCACCAACAGTAATCGGACCAGTACCGTTTGATAAATTGCCTTGACCTGCATTAGTGCCGTCAGCCAATACGACATCCACAGTTACATATAGATATTGTTTATCTCCGGGTTTGCTCGGAGAACCGACTTTAATAAAATTTCGACTGTCAAAATACTGCCCAGTACCGGCAGAGAATTTAACAATTGCTCCGGGTTTAATGTACGAATTATTATTACTAACTACATCGCCAACTTGTAATATTTTACCTAAGTTATCAACAAAATATCCAGTAGAGCTATTAGCCGCTACTGATGAGTGATGCCAATATACATTAGGCAATAACAACGGAGTTTTGAAATAAAATGCATAAAAATATTGTAGCATTTCTTGCGAAGTCACAAGTGGAGCAACATTGTTATATACAGTTCTGTATATATCATTGCTAGTTGCAAATTCAAACGAAAATGTATTCTGTGCTTCTTCTCTGTATAGTATACCATCTTCTGCAAAGATGTTTGTACTTGAATATTTTCCAGTTGTATCAATAACATCTAAGTAACGACTAATACCGCTTGATGTACGATTAACTGCTTTAACTTTAAGCACATTACTAAACAACGTATAAGGAAGAATATTGTAATCTTCGCCCGTAACCATACGATCACGTGTGTAATATTGTTGCGGTGCTTTTTGTCTAATCTCATCAATTGTTTCACGAGGACTTGCATTTGCTACAGTGTATTGCAAACTCGCAGTAATGTTAATTGTTTCAATTCTGCCCGAACGACTAGTATAATTGATAGGAATAACGACGTGTTGCATTTCATCTGGTGTAATTTTATAGTTTGCACCGTTACTAGTTCTGTAATATAATCTGTAATTACCTTGTGGTATATTTGCAAAAGATCCGTCGCCGAATATTAAATCAATTTGGTCACCTGCACGTGTGTTTACTTGGTAGATGTTTTTATTTTCTTGTTTATTATATATAACGTTAGATACGCCAACCGCAGGTACTGGAATCCATTCGATGCTCGGTTGTCCGTTTGTGTCTAAACTATATAACCATATATCAGTATTATTAATATTGTTAGTGTTTATACTATGCACTCTATTCGGTATACTTTCTGCAAAATTAAAATCAATGCTTTGTAATTCACCTTGTTTAAAGTATAAGAAGAAACCAGTATTTGCAGATGCATTTCCTAAGTTATCATTTCTATATAATACATTAAATGAACTATTCGGACGTGGATTAGCTTCATAGACATACGTTTGCCCTACACTAGTCGGGCTAACTACTTCGAATGTAGTCTGTGCTCCTTCGATTGCTGCACGATATCTATAAGTTGCAATAATATTTGCCACTAAACTTATCTGATATTCACTTGTTGTGATACCATTGATAAGTTGACTATTGCCTGGTTTGCCTACTGTTTGACTTGAAACTAAACTTGCATTAAGGATAGTTGTGAATTGTTCTAACCAATTATTATTTCCACTATCAGCCCAACTAATAACTAATCCAGCAAGATTTAATCCGTTACTATCGTATACTGTTTCTGTTGTGCTAATGCCATCAACTTTTAAATAACCAGATGATGCGATATTGCGTTTAGGAACGTAACTAATAAGACGGGCAAGTTTAAATACACTGTCACGACGTTGTGCTGTATCGATGAAGTTTTCACGAGCATTTAAATCTGTACGGAATGCAAGACTTTGACCCATGAATGCGATTAAATCGATAAGTGCAATGAATTCACTTGATTCAGTAAAGTCATTGAAATCTTCAGGATAGTATAAGCGTAAGTAATCAATCATCGACTTACGAAGTGTTTCGTAATCGTAGCTTTGAAAGTCCGCATTGCGGAAGGTTTGATAGATCTTAGTCCAATCTTCAGCAACTAATAAACTGGTTTGTCTTGTGGTAATGGCCATACTAATTCCCTATTATAATGTATTTATTTAAGGAAAAAGTACGTATTTAATTAAACTGCTGAGACTGATTTGGTTTGATTATTGAATTGTAGATTCATTGCACTAGTCTGATTTGTTTGTAAATACCGCACAGTTAATGCTAATTGTAAGCCTTGTTCGTATTCAGTTATTACCACACTATCGACACTAATTCGTGGGTCGTACTCAACAACCTGATTTACATCAGCTATTATAATAGCTTTAAGGTCTTCTGTCAATGGGTCATATAACACATTCCAGATAATAGTGCCAAAATTCGGATTCATTAACTTCTCACCTTTACGTATGTTAAAGTGATTAATTAAATCTTGTTTTACCAGTGCGGCATCTGTCAATCGAAACTTTCTCGATCTTCCGATGGTACTGAATCCTCTATACATGTTAGCCATATTAATATTTATCCTGCTTGCAATGCCGGAACTTTAGGACCCATTTGGGTAACTGCATACTTGCCTCTATTATAATACTCGCGATACGGATTGCCTGCTGCATCTACGTCAGGCAGTTTTTTTGCTCTCCAATCTCTGGCATTGCCGGCACCAAACCAAGCAACTTGTAGCATTCCACCGACTTCTCCGGGAGGGTCATCTTTAGTAAGTGCGCCTACACTTACTAATGTATTATAATTTTGTTGTTGATAAGCAAGTGCCATCTTTTCTTGCGTTGCGCCGGCTTTATAATAATCTTCGATATTATTAATACCGTCTTTACCTGTCCAACTATTAGGATTAGTCAAACATGAGTTGTTATTCGACGGACAACTTTGTTTAATATACTTAAGATCTTTTAATGCAGCAGCACCGAATTGGTATTTTCCAATATATCCACGGCTATTTTTTACACTGTACTGATCTGCATTGCCACCACTCTCACTTTTGGCAAGTTGCGCCAACAATGCAGTGGTCTGTTCTTTAGTTAACGTACCAATTGTATCTGTCGCCATGTCTTGACGTCTAATATCGTCATCTGTCACCAGACGAGTCGCACCACCGCCGCCATCTTTAGTTGCATCGCCATTTCCCGAATATGATTGGCGTGGCGTAATTTTAGCAGTTTCTGGTTCTCCCGGAGGACTTAGTACACGTAAATAAAATGGTTCGTGCCCTGGGGCAATTGATACAATAGAACTAATTTTACCAGCATTTACTTTATATAACCCACTACCAGTATCTTCTAAGGTATCAGGAAGTGAGTTTAGCGGAATCATTTTAAGTGCAGTAACATCGGCACCTTTATCTGTTAGCATTGACAAACTACCCGAATCTTCAATTATTTTAGAAACAGCTTTTAATGATATTTGACCGCCGGAATCAACATTAAAGTTACCGCCAGCTTTAGATTCAAATTTTCCAGTAGTTTGTAAATTTATACCGCCAGCACCTGTAAGTACATTAAATTTTGCTGCATCAAATTGTATTGCGTTTTCAGCACGTACACTAAACTTGCCGCCAGCGTTCATAGTAATATTTTTATCAGCATGCATATTAATAGAACCCTGTGTTCTAAGATTAAATCCGCCTGCTGCAAATATATCAAGTCTGCCCTCTGGTCCTAATTCAAGCCATACTGTACCTTCTGCATTTGCAATATACATTGTATTATCGCTATCATGCATGATTATTTGGTGGCCACCAGCAGTGCGTAATCTAACTAATTGGTCCACTCCGGCAACACTACCGTCATCCATAATAAATGTATGCCCACCTTTACGAGTGGTTACTGCGTAATCATCTTCAGTTAATGTTCCTGCGGCCACTTTAGCTGCAAAATTTGGATCATCAGCAGGGTCATTGTTATACGGACGACCCGGGGTACTAATACCAAATACATTACTCGGACTTTCGCGTTGGCTACTACTTGTAACTGTTCCTCGAGTATTATCTCTATCTAACCCCTGAGCTTTTAATACGTGAAATTGTTCTTCGTGTATTGGCTTAGGTTGGTTGGCAAATTTAGTGCGATCCACATTCGGATCGTTGACATTAAATTCCGATACAGGATATTGAAAGCCAGGAGTAAGAGCTTTCTTAACATCATCACTTGCAAATGTAGTATCTATATGTGTAGAACTAGCCAATCCAGGTAACATGTGTCTGTTTATTTCTGAATTAACACATGCTAGCCAATAACCTTTCAATGGATCGCCGGCAATAAACAATACAATTACTTCAACACCGATATCAGGCGGTACCATCCACATACCGTACGTATGTGGAGTTTGATCAAATGAATTTTTTGGACTTCTAGTTGCTTTATTAGATTTTAAATTTGTTGTTCCCATAAAAGGGCTAGCATAACTTACGGTACGCCAATTTTGTGGGCTGTCTGGATCGCCGCCGGTTTCAGGGATCCATATTTGTAATCTACCACATCTAGTCGGATCTAAATTATTTTTTACAATACCTATGTATGGGAACGGGTCAACACGAATTGCTGCGGCTTCTTCTCTACGCAATGATTTATCAACTTTGGTACCAATTCTACGATCTATTGCCATTAATTATCTCTCATTATTTTAATGTTGCTTGATATGCAGCCATTGCGGCATCGGCTTTAGCTTGCCTTATTGCAAGTACTTGTTGTCCTTGTTCTGCTGTACCATATGTTAATGGATCTCTGGCCAATACTTGTTGAACGTGCAGAACACTGTCTTGTGCGGCTTGCGCATCACTTTTTGCTTGTCCACTAGTAGAATACGCAGCATTTAACGCTGCACCATCAACTGTATGTGTCATTACTGTGCCTGAAACTGGATCTACTGCATTATATGTTACAGTAGAATTACTGTCCACTGCTTGCATGCCCGCTTTTATGTCGCCACCAAATGTAACACCTTTGTAAACATAATTACCAGACGAATCTTGTGTTACTCCGGCCGGTAATGGAGGAGTTGGATTAGGTGGCGGAGTAGTAGCCACCGGGGCAGTTGCATCAGTAATTGCTGTAGTAGAACCGCCTGCTTTAATAGCTGCTAATTTTGGATCAATACCAGCTGTAGTAGCAGTAACTTCTGTTTTAGCTTTATTGACTAAATCTTCGGTAGCAGATGCTTTAGCAACAGGCGCAGTAACTTTGTCAGGTAATGCTAATCCTTTAGTTCCATTCTGGCCAGCAGTGTCACTACGCTGGTCGCTACTTGCAGTGTCGGATTCGGCGGGCGCATCCTGATCGGGATACCTAACTAAGTGCAGTATTTGAGTAAATTTGCCGGCATTGAAGTCATTATCGACTCTTAATATTTTATATAATCCAGAAAAGCCGCTAGCTCTATAATTAGTGTTAAACGACATTAATCCAGTTTCATCATCGATATCGGTAGGTGTCTTAAAAGTTAAGTTGCAAAATATTTCTTTTGCATCCATAATAACACTACCATTTGGAGTTACTATCCGAGTTTCTAACATAACCTGTCCGGTCGAGTCATATGTATTTGGATAAAACATATCGTCTTGCTTAATAAATTCCGGATCACCCACAATTGTTAAATCTACAGTCAACATGTCGGCATCTGCCATCGACATAAGCGATGCGGCTAAGTCTGCTGCTGTTATTTCTTTAGCTGTTTTTGCTCCACCAGCTGCAACTTGGCGTTGGTCGACATGTCGATACTTAATCTGAGTTGGTGTAATTGTATTTTGTTTTGTCTGGGTCGGTGCAACAAGACATGATTGCCCATCATCTTCATATTGCCCAGCAAGGCCGGCAGAATTCATGCCACGTGACGGGTATGCTGTCTTAGAAGTATAATACATTGCATCAAAATTAAGATCTACATTTAATATATCGTCATTTTTACCAGTATATAAGTAATTATAATTTTTTACTGCATTATGAAATTTTGCTTTCCCTTGTGGAGCATCTTCAATTCTAACATTAAATATGTTATATGGCATTACTTCATAAGTAATATCTTTAGCAAACGTATTAGTAAACGGGTCAAATCCTTTTAATTTAATTTTAGGAATAATTTTAAACCATTTTACTATTTGATCTTTTTTTGCCAATAATTCTTTTGTATATGTGTCACTATCTGTTGTACTTCTGTCAGACAGTTGACTTATTATATATTGACTATTTCGTATAATCAGCGCAACAACACTTTCAATTGAATCACCGATTTGAATAGGAAACGTTCGCTTGCGTAAATCTAGTGCTGCCGTTAATACGCCCGTATTACCTTTCCTAATATCGTTTGTATTGCTAACATCTGCCATTGGAGCATTTTCTGGTGAGGCAGTGTTGTCACCTTCGTACATAAGTGAATTGGCGATGTCAGGGTGAATATTAAAACTATAACTATTAGATAATAATACCACATGATCTAACTCTAATTGTAATTCGTAGGCATTCAATGCATCGGCATAAGATTTGGCTTTATAAACATAATGTTCCCCAATTCCAGTAATACTACCTCCACCTCTACTTGCCGCTTGTGTAAATATCAACGGAGCATTTGGTCCTAGACTACTTTCTCTTTCAGATGTTATTTGTGTTGCTAATGCACGTGTGCCTGCATCTGATCCTTTGAAATAACCCCCAACAGTGCCTGCAGAAAGTTCCAAGTTAACTTTAGTATTAACGTTTGATTCATTAAATGCTTGGTGACTATATGGTTGTGCAGTTATCTGATATTCTGTTCCGTTAACCGTTAGTTTTGCTGTACAGGTTAGAATTTTAATCGGTATGCGCTTAGTTATATTCGGTATCGGAGTCATACTATTACCTTCGTCGTCTGTTCCGAAAAAATCAATCTGAATTAAATATGGATTATCTAAATAATTAGTAGAATTTATTATTTCCGATGCCTTTAATAATCTATCAAGAAATGTTAACCCATATGGTTCTATTAATGTAAAACTCATATCAACGGCATTAGTTGCTCTATTACGCTCTCCTAATCCGATTATTGTTTGCATATGAAAGTTTGAGAAATAAAAGTCCTCTCCAAAATTTGGATCGCGCCCAAATGCATTTATTCCAGTTTTTTGTGTATTCCATCGACCTGCACTGGCAATCAATACATGTGACGGAATGTATTCTCCCTTCTCAACAATCGTATTATAATCTTCAATTGTTAATAAATGCAAACTTAGTCCATAAGTGTAACTCGGATATGCATGCAGCGGATTAGGACGAGCACCCACTGTTGCATTTGCAATAGATGCGGTCGCAGTTGAATTTTCGCCGGCAGTGGCTTCACTTGCTGTACTTGTGGGTGATGTTACTGCTATTGGTCCGGATGCATTTTTTATAGATGCTTGTTGAGCAGTAGTTAATGGAGTGCCGGCAGTTGATAGTACAACAGCAGGTTGTGGCTGTGGCTGCGGAGCAACTGCTGCCTGCGACGGAGCATCAACAACATAACCTAATGCCTTCAACGATGCAATGTTAGTAGTTACTTGTGTTCGTTGATTTTTAACTAGGGTTGACTTAGTTGATTCAGATTGCCAAGCTGATAGAGCATTTTTTTTAAGGTCGCCGTCTTCTAAGGAATCGATTTCTGTTTTGAGTGCATTCATCCGTTCGGGCCAGCCCGAAGCACGAGACACTACTATAGAGTCAGCCAACGATGCTTCAAGTGCAGCAATATCGGCAGTAGTAACAGTTTGACGGTTTATTGTCCAGTCCTCTGTTGTCTCCGCCAAGGCATGTGCAGTACCCCAAATGGAATCGCTTAGTTGCATCAAACTAACTAATTCTTGTTTTATTTCAGACCAGACTAATGCCATTTACTATAACCCCAATGCGTCAATAATAGTTGTTTTTTTAGGAATGTAAATGATAGTCCCAGTAGTAAAGTCAAAGATTGGATCTTGGATTACATTCGGGTTGCGCACTGCAAATACCCACCATAAACTACTATCGCTGTATAAGTCATTTGCGAGTAAATCAGGGCGATTCGAATATACTGCATCGATACTGTATAATACGTCACTGGGGTCTTTAGGTATTTGTCTATCAGCAGCAACATCTAAAAAATTACCAAACATTGTTGTGCCAAAGTACGGACTAGTTTTACTATATTGTACTGTTGCCATTAAATGAACCCTCCACCAATTAGTTTGCCAGCTGCAAAATCGCCGAGATTGAATTTTTCATGCAAGCTCTTACGACTATACACCGGACGAAGTGTAATACTTATCGTGCTAGTTGTTGGTAAGCGTGTAGTTTTGGTAGTTGTTGTTGATACTGTAGAGGTTGATTGTGTTGTTTGTCCTGTTGGGGCTCCGCTACTCAACATGCTAGGATAATCAACTCCGGCAACCATTCCTTGTACACTACCATGATTTGTTACAATAGTAGATTGTGTTGTTTCATTTATCGGTACTTCGATATAATCTACTTCATTCGGAAGTATATGATTAAATGCAGATATCACACAAGGAACTTGAGGGAAATAATGTTCACCATAACCATTTAAATATACAAGTGGCGGTGGATTGCCGGCACCTACACCTGCTGCAGAATCTTGCCCAAAAAACATTTTTGTTGCTGCACGGAAAAAGTATATTGCCGCTAATAAATATCTGCCTTCGTTAGCATCTTGAACAGTAAATTCACCAGTTATCGTAATATCACTAATTTCACTCCCTTGATAGAATTGCATAGCATAGTTACTATGTGTGAGCTGAGTTGCGTTATACATAGCTTGATGAGTAATATTAACTGTTGGAGTATATGGAAATATTACACCGTTAGTTCCGTTTAACGGCTTCATCAATGAATTAGTTGTATCTTTATAAAATATTTTACTCGAATTCGATAATGCAATACGTACTCTCCAATCATTCGATGCAGCAACCGGGCCACCTGGGCTACTCTGAAACCCAGTTTGGGTAGCTTGTTTTGGGCCACCTGTGCCGCCTCCTGTTGCTAATCCGGTACTAGCCAATCTAATTGCAGCACTGTCAGAAGCCGCAGGCGCTGGTGCGTTAGGGTCATATCCACCAGCAGTATAATAACTATCAGGTGATTGATTAGGGTCATATCCACCAGCTTGTTTGGCATTGTAATCCGGCATAGTACCGATATTGTCAGTTATCGCCGCAGAACCGCCGACAGTATTGCTATTACCAGCGTAGCCTGTTGTTGGGTCATATCCGCCACCATTAGGTGCTACTGGTGCGTTAGGGTCGTACCCACCGCCTGACCAGCTAGTCGTTGCATTAAAATCTGGTGATACAACTGCCATAATAAAACCTCTGTTATAGTGTA
>SESF01021966.1_pt1 | contig 19142 bp, 12 predicted proteins | sample 3171521 | NCBI WGS metagenome assembly SESF01 (sample SAMN10866945, study PRJNA518727) | freshwater metagenome | biome: subpolar coniferous forest; feature: holomictic lake; material: water; isolation source: holomictic Lake 227, 6 m and 8 m depth | place: Canada: near Kenora, Ontario | collected...
TAGGCCTGAACACCAGGCGCTCTTCCATTCATATACAAATCCCATAGCTACCCCAATCATTGACATAGTAATGATCAATAATCCAGTAGCGGGTCCGTTATTATTAAAAATAGCATGACGCAATGGTACAAGTGCAAATAAAGCAACAACGCCAATCAGATTTAATTTACCCAATTGAGTAACTGTTAATTTTTTCCTTTGTGAAAGACCAAAATGCCTGGGTAATAAGTTGGTTGTGGCTAATGGACAAACATTCCTCCATACGCCAACAGCTAATACAAATAGTGCAGGGGCCACTGGAATTAAGATATTCCAGAAAAGAATCAATCCAACCGGAGGAAAAAATAATAGGCAGGTAAGAATTACGGCACCTACCAACCAAACGGCAGCCTGGGCTGCTTTCCAGATTGCTTTTGATTTCGGGGAAAGGTCAATTCCCGATTTGAATGCTATTTCAGACATAAGGCAGTTCTTTGTGTTTTACAAAAATCGATCAGAGGAGGAAATTAGTTGAACGAAAACACATAAAAGCTGATTTTAGTCATGATTTAGCCTAGTTAGATTGTAGGCATATCACATTTTTATAATCTGACCGTCTTCCATTTCAATGATACGGTTGGTGCGTGCAGCAAATTCGTTATCGTGTGTAACAATGAGGAGGGTTTGATGATAGGTGTCGGCCAGTTCCTTGAAAATATTAAAAACGATCTCGCTATTTTTTTTATCAAGATTTCCTGTGGGTTCATCTCCCATAATTATAAGGGGGTCGTTAATTAAGGCACGTGCTATTGCAACGCGCTGTTTTTGACCGCCCGATAATTGGTTCGGTAATTTGAGTGCTTCCTTTTCTATACCTAACATTTTCAATTTTTCATAAGCACGATGTTCTACTTCTTCTTCGGAATATTTATTGAGTTTTAATCCGGGTAACATAACGTTTTGTAAGACAGAAAATTCATTAAGCAGATAGTGGAACTGAAAAACAAATCCAATTTTTTCATTGCGTACACTAGCCAGTTCTTTTTCTTTTTTATCGCGCATTAGAATACCATCTATAAATAAGTCACCAACATAGTCGGTATCCATGGTAGAAAGGATATAAAGCAAAGTAGATTTTCCGCAACCCGATCTTCCAATCACCGAAATAAATTCACCTTTCTCTACCGAGAAGCTAATATTATTTAATACCTGAACGGTAATAGGATCATGAAATGATTTACAGATTTTATTTGCTATCAGTATTTTATTGCTCATCTTATTTACCTCTGATAATAATTACAGGATCAATTTTACTAGCCTTACGTGATGGAAAATATCCGGCTAAGTATGTTGTTATAATAGAAAAGACAGTACCTATCATATAGAATTTCGGATTATAATTTATAGGATAGGTTTTTACTGTGGGAAGTGATGCTGTATTGAAGGGGATATGTTCAATGATATTGCAAAGGCCAAAACCAAAGAGCAAACCTAGTGCACCCCCAAAAATTCCAATACTTAATGCGATAGTAATAAATATATTGTTCACGTCTCTACCAGAAAAACCGGTTGCTTTTAATATAGCGATAGAATCCATTTTCTCATAGATCATCATATTGAGAATATTATAAATTCCGAATCCTGCAACAATCAATAATGTAACTCCTACTGCATAAGAAATAAGCGTTCTGATAGAGCTGCCTGTTTCAAATTGTGAGTTTGCTGTTTGTATATCTACTGCTTCTACATTAAATTTTTTTTGAAATTCTTTTGCAATTACCGGGGCATCTAAAACATTTTTTAATTTCACTTGAATGTCGGTGATATAGCTATTGGGCTGCCCAAGAATTTTTTGGGCAGTGCTGATACTAGCATAGCTCTGCACCTTATCAATTTCCTGAATCCCCGATTGAAAATAGCCAACTACTTTTAATTGTACACGATCACCTTTACTAGTTGTTACTTGAATGATATCGCCAATATTTGACATCATTTTATCTGCGGCACCTTTTCCTAAAATGATGCTGTTAGGTGTGTTTTTAAGATCGATATAATTTCCTCCCACTACATAGTTCTTGAAAAAGAATAAGCGTGATTCTTCATCAACATCGATTCCGTTAATTACGCCTGTGAGGTCTATGGAGCCCACGTTATAAAATACTTGGGCCATAATTTTTGGTGCAACACCTGTAACCCGATCATCGGCTTGAAGTGCACGAATAATGGCTCCACTATTCAATATTTCTGCTTTTTCGTCTCTCGGTTTTACTGAGCTTACAAAATTATGATGGCCTTTATATTTTTCTGAAAGATCAACCGGTTGTTGATCAGAAGCTTTGATCTCGTTATATAAACGAATATGTGCAGTTCGATTTAAAATTAGTCCGTCGAGCAAATCATTTAAACCAGACATAAAACTTAGCAATGTAATAAACATGGTGATACTGAAGGTTACACCAATAGCCGCTACCAATGTTTGTTTTAACCTCGCAAACAGAAGGGATTTTGAAATACTTGCAATTAGTTTGTATTTCATTATTTTATTGGTTTGAGCAATTCATCTGAAGCTGTTAAACCAGAGATAACTTCTACTTTATTATAATCTTTCATCCCTGTTTTAATAATTTGCTTTTCTCCGTTTGCCTTTAAAACGGTACTATCATTCAACAGATAATTTCTAGGTATGAGTAATACTTTTTCTTTTGTTTCTAAAACGATGCTCGCTTCAAAACTGATATTGGCATATAGCTGTTCTGGTTTTTTTACAAATTCAGCTTCCACCATAAAAGTTTTGCTACGTTCGTTCATGAGGGGATTTATTTTTGTAACTATTGCATCGAAAACCTTGCCTGGATAGCTTTCAAGATTCACCAAAACAAGCAATCCTTTTTTTACTTTTAAAATATCATATTCATCGATTTGCATTTCAAGGGTAAACTTGGTATCGTCTCCAATGGTGGCCAATGCAGATTGTGCGTTAGTGATCTCGCCTTTCTTTTTTAAGATCGCGTAGACCTTGCCATCGATCTCACTTTTAATAGTGAAATCGCTTTGTAAGTTTTTTGAAATGAGTAAATTCTTTTTTGATTGTTCAGAGAGGTATTCAATTTGCCTTTTCAGATCCTGATACTTGAAAATGGTTGAAGTATAATTTGTTTTAGAATTTTGGAATTGCAATTCTTTTTGTTCTAGGTCAATTCTTGTTCCAATTTGTTGTTGCCAAAGTGATTGCTGACGAATAAAGAGTAGCGAATCGTTCTTCATTTTATTTTTTGCGAATTCAATAGCAAGCTTAGCATCATTAAGCTTTGTTTCGTTTGCATAAGTATCTGAAAATTTAGCTGATAATTCAGCGTTTTCTTTATTCAGTTTCTGGGTTTCACTTTCAATTGCAAATAGTGCGGTTCCCTTCTTAACCAGATCACCTTCGGTAACGAATACTTCAGAAATAATTCCATTCACGGTTCCAAAAACCTGGTATTGGTTTTTACTCTTGATTAATCCTGACGCGTAAACGGAAGAACTTATATTTTCAATACTAGGCTTAATGGTTTCTTTCTTGCTTTTACATGAAAAAAGAAAGAGGGTAAATAGGAGAAGGCTGACTTTATACATTATGCGAGATACATTAATGGTGCATAGAACTATTTATCAAATAATCGCTTATGAATAAAGGTAAGAAGCTATTTGCTTATTGCAAGTTTGGTTCAGCAAAAAGTCCGAAATCACTCAAAGCAATACATACCGGCGATTGAATGATACGCAATCGCACTTTATTAGTGGTGATCTTGTTTTTTAATCTGATCAATCTATTGCCAGCAATGCTAGTAGCTGTTCCAATCTCTTTCCAATTATTATCGATCCATGCATCAACAGCAACTGCTTCGATACGCTGACCCAGTTTAATATTTTCTCTGAGTCGCACTACGTTGAAACTTGCTGTATTCTTTAGTTGAAAAATTAATTCAGCATGTGTAACTGAATCATCTGTAGCCCAGTAACTGTAACGATCTTGATCGATCAGTTTGTTAGCAGAAAACTTTGAACTCTTTGCTCTAGTATTTGAAGCACTGATGGTAGCACCTGCTGCAAGGTTGCTTGCAAAAGTGTTTTTTAAGATCGTTCCAAACTCGCGCAAGTTTTTAATATCATCGGGATGCAATTGTCCACTTGGCATGGGTGCAATGCCTAGATCGAGAGCGGCACTTCTACCAACAGATTGATAATAGATCTCTAATAATTGTGCAGGAGTCTTTGTTTTTCCATCTTGTTCGGGATGATAAAACCATCCTGGCCTGAGCGGCACATCGCATTCTGCAGGTGTCCAGAATTCGCCATTGCGGGTTCCTCTTGGTAAATCTTTCTCTTCCACAAAACCTGGTGAAGGCTTTTTATCTTTTACCGGACTAATGGGGGTAAAAGTTGACCAAGATGTTTCTGCAGCAAATCCGGATTCATTGCCTACCCAACGAATATCGGGTCCGATATCACTAAAGATCACAGCATTCGGTTGCATTTTACGAACGATGGTCCAGATCTTATCATAATTATAATAAGTGGATGCATCGATCGATCTTTTTTCTTTGGCGCCGCCATAAAATCCATCACCTCCATTGGCACCATCGTAGAATACGGTATGTAATTGTCCGTAATTACTATATAACTCTTCTAATTGTTTGTAATAAACTTCATTAATATAGGCAGGCTTACTATAATTCGCATTGTTTCGATCCCAGGGAGAGCAATAGATGCCAAAGCCTAGTCCCGCTTGTATTGTAGCTTCTTTCATTTCTTTTACCAGATCGCCTTTCCCATTCCTAAACGGCGATTTGCTGATATTATAAGCGGTTGATTGAGTGGGCCAGAGTGCAAATCCATCGTGGTGTTTGGCAACTACGGTGATCCCCTTAAAACCGCCAGCTTTCACAGCAGCTACAATATCTTTTGCAACAAAATTTGTTGGATTAAAAATGGCAGGATCTGCATCGCCAAATCCCCATTCTTTATTTTGAAATGTAGTAGGTGTAAAATGCATGATCACATACATTTCTCTTTCCTGCCATGCTAATTGTCGTTCAGTTGGAAGCACCCCATAAGGTTTGGGAGCTACCTGCGCAAGGGTAGATAAAGAGGCGCAAGAAATTAAGAATAAGCCGAAAGCTTTGTGAAATAACTGCATAGTAGATGCTTATTTTGATTGACGGATTTTATCTTTCAATTTTTTGATAGTCGTATTTATATCAAATGACTCAGTACGAATTTTAGAATGATGGATTCTTTGAGAGGAGTAGATTCCGGAGTGTCCACTAAAATAATAGGCCAGAAAACAAGCGATGGCATAGTAGAGAATATGTTCGCCACCGAATAATTCCACACCCATAATAGTGCAGGCAATTGGTGTATTGGTAGCTCCGGCAAATACGGCAATAAAGCCTAGTGCAGCAAAAAGATCTACCGGTGCGCCGCTAACCCAAGCCAGCGTATTTCCTAATGCGGCACCAATAAAAAACAGGGGCGTTACTTCTCCACCCTTAAAACCAGTTCCGAGGGTGATAGCAGTGAAAACTAATTTCCAAAGCCAACTCCAGGTTTCAACCCCGCCCTGATTAAAAGCATTTACGATAGAAATGCCATTGGGATTTTCTGAGTATACTCCGAGGCCGAGAAAGTCGCGTGTGCCTAATGCCAAGGTTAAACCAATGATCAGGCATCCGCCCATTGCGGGTATGAGCCATTTGATTTTAATGAATCGATTGCTTAATTCTTTAATGCCATGCTGCATTTCACCAAAGAGATATGCAGTTAAACCGAAGGCAATTCCTGCAATAATAGCTTTGCCAATGAGTAAATAATCAATTCCAAAAAACCCATCCACATCAGAATGAGTAAAATGAATGGCATAAGCGGTATGATGAATACCCCAGGCATTACAAGTAAAATTGGCAACTAAACTGGCTATGAGGCAGGGTAATAAAGCATCGTATTTGATTGAACCAATGGCAATCACTTCCATAGCAAATACGGTTCCAGTAACAGGTGTGCCAAACACAGCGGCAAATCCAGCTGCAATTCCTGCCATGAGTAAAACCCGCAGATCAGGCTGATTCAATTTGAGCCATCTTCCAAAAAGTCCAGCGATGCCGCCACCCATTTGCACCGCAGTACCCTCTCTACCAGCCGAACCGCCAAACAAATGTGTTAGAAGTGTAGTAGCAAAAACCAAGGGTGCAATGCGCGCTGGCACGCCACCATCTGGTTCATGTATTTCATCGATGATTAGATTATTACCCGCTTCAGTTTTCTTTCCAAGCTGCTGGTATAAAAAATAAATGAGTATTCCCACAAAGGGCAAACAATAAATTAACCATCCATGCTGCCATCGAATTTGTGTAGCCCGGTCGAGTAACCATAGAAATAGTGCCACTAAACTTCCCACTGCCATAGCCATGGGTGTAACGAGGCAGGTCCATTTAAGGAGATAATTGACAATTGAAAATTGTTCGAATGATTTTTTGATGGATTGCATATAGGAAGACAGCATTTCCCTGAAAACGGAAGATACAAATAAAAGCTAAACCCAGTTCTAGGGTTGGCTGTCAAATAGGCGAGCATTTTAATAAAATTTATTAAGGAGCTAAACTGCTATAATTCAGAGATTAAATTATATTTGTTAGCGAGTCCCCCTTGAGACTATTGGATCTACATTTTTGCAACTTTTGATTGCTTCTGTTGTTAACTGTTTTTATAACTTAACAAATGATCTAATGATGGACTTTAGTCTTATTACCATATCTGTTTTTACAGCTATTATCGTTTCCTTACTTTGTTTTATTTTCATTCGAAGTGGATTTATTAATAAGCAGAAGCTTTTGGAAGAACAATTGAAATGTAAAATGGAGATCATGGAAGGAATGGAAAGAACCGTTCGCAGAACTCAATCAGAAAAAGAACAATTTCTTGCTAGGGCCATTAAAGCGGAGACACAATTAGTGATGGTGAAAGTGGCAATGGCCGAAAAAAGAGAAAACGATAAAGGATTGATTGAAGAATTAACAGTAGAAGACGTAGAATTGGCCAGGCAGATCTTAGAGATCGACTCTAAACTTATTTTGTCGAAAATGTAACAAGCTCTAATAGCAAAAATTATTCCGATCTTGTGGCCTACTTCTGCCAAATGATCAAGAAAAAACCAGGCATTGATATTATTGATAAAATTTTGGATGCTTGTTATAAGCACAATCCGGATGCGTTGTTTATTATGAGCCTGATGCATCAGTATGAAGAACGGGGGGGACTAAGTAAGAAACAACTCGAAGGTTTATTCCTTAAAGCACAAAAAGTTACTGATATGCCACAGAGTTGGCTAGCGACTTTAGAGGCAGAAATTTTAAAACGTCCAACACGCGATAAAACACCAGTAGCAGAGATCAAACCGCTCTATGTTAAAGATGATATAACTGAGCAACTTATTACAGATATACTTACTAAATATCCGCAACATAAAAGAGTAGTATTCTTACATTCGAAATTTTCAAATAACGAACAGTTAACTATTGATGAAAAAAAAGAGATCGAAAAGTTTCATAAGCTTTTGATCAAATGATTATTTGTTTTTCAATTCCATTTTTTTTAGACTGGTTATTCCATCCCTTACAATTATTTCATACAATTCAAATTCTTGTTCGCTAACATAATTTTTCTTTTCGTGTACATTTGTATTTGGCGTTTTTACCAGATCACTGATTAAACTACTTAGAGATCCGGTTGATAATAGGATCTTATTATCTGAACTTGTGCCTAATGATGCAATGCTTCCATTCTCGAAAGCAATTTTCAGATCGCTATTGCCTAATCCATTCACCATTTTTGCATAATAAGTTTCGGTTTGATCGGGCAAATAAATAATGCTTGTTTTAGTAGTTCCTTCTTTAGTAGCATTGTGTTCTACCAGTAAAAATGGTTTGGCATAATGAAACTGAATGGCCGTAGTGTGAAGTAGTTGCGCATCGGAATAAATTTTTACACCTGCACAACTAGTCAATAAAATACATACACTAATAAATAAAAAGCTAATTTGATTTTTCATAAGATTATTTTTTTTGGTTAGTAATGGCGTCGATTATTTTTTTAATTTGTAAACTATCTTTTTGCAGATGCATTAATGAATCGGTATAGTTGTTAACCCGGTTCATGGCAGTATGCGAGAGTAACCAGTTCATGGGTAATTTTCTTACAGAGATATCCAGATTTAGGTTGATGATCTGATCTGTATCAAACCTTTGCTGCATATAATTTTTCATTGCTTCTGTTATAAGATTTACTCTTGCATATCTGGTGTTTTCAATGCCATTTACTATCTCCATGACTTCGTTGGCAAAACGAATGGATCGATTACTGCTACTATCATCCTGTGAAAAATTAAACTGCAGAATATAGGGTTTTACTATAGGATATTTTTCTAGATGAAGGCTTTGAAGAATTTCTAAAATTGTTTGCTGCCCTTTATTTTCAAAATAGCCTCCATCAATATAATGTAAGCGAATCCCCTCTTTTGTAAACATAGCTGCAGGTGATAAGAATGGAAAACGTGTGCCCAAATTGATAGCTGTTGAATAGGGAATGGAGACGCCAAATTTTTTGCGCAAGTCTCTTGCGGTAAATAGTGCTACAGAGGAATCAAGTAAAGTATTGGTAAATATACAGGGCAACCCTGTTTCTGATTCTACCGTGTTGATAAATAAAGCTGGTTTATCATTTCCAATTTGTTCATCAAAGGAGTTGGCAAATGAATTGGGTACTGTATGGTCGGTTGCATTAGCCCAGCTTGCTTCCCAAGCCTGTTCTAGCGCTATGGCGCGATCAAAAGCAGGGATCTGTTGGGGAATAAAATAATTCAGTATTTCTCCAAAAACCAATTTGCCTGTTACGGGAGATAGATAATCAATTTCAAAAAAAGCCTTGGTACTATTTCGATTATTTCTTAGTTGATCTTTTATTGCGGGAGTTGGAAGACTTTGAAAAAATTGTAATCCCAGACCACCACCCGATATGCCACTATAACAATAAATATGTTTTTTAAAATTTGGGAAACTGTCTTGTAGTTTAGCCAATAGCATCGCTGTGAATGCGCCGGTTCTTAATGCGCCTCCTTCTGATGCGATAAAAAATACTGGAACAGAATCTGTGATCTGATAATTTTCTGATTGCTGCAGATGGCTGATCCAATTGTTGAAATGTTCGGATAATGGCTTGGCATTTATGACCCTGTCATTTTTTATAAAGCGAGCAGGATGGTCGTTATTAATATAGGAACAAAAACAGATCCAAATTAAAACCAGCAATCTAAATGTCAGATTTGTTTTTGGAATGGGCTGGGCCTTATCAAGAAAGTGCAAGACCGTATATACAAGTTGCCAGCATGCAAATGCAAAACAAATTAAAGCTACTGCTCCAACACTTTGATAAACCGTAATGCCAGCAAAGGCAAAATACAGGATCAGTAGCATGGCAATGACTGCTAACACTAATAGTTGTGTGATCAGGTTACGGTAATAGCTAAGTGGTATGCGATAGATCCAAACAACGATATTTTTATTCTCAACTAATTTCTTTGGTCTTTCTTTTAATTGAAATGAAACAGGAATATAATTGCCATTCGGTAATTGAAGTTCTCTTGGCAGATCTTCATGCTTATTTTGAATTTCTTCCTGGTATAGATCAACGCGATAGTCGTTGAAAATGCCATATAATTTTGATGTCCAGTATTTTTCTTCTTCGCTCAAATGCATCCAATGGAAAATATTGGACTTATGATTCTTTTTATCTGGTTGATATAAATAATTTAATATAAATAGCAACAACACAATGCCTGTAAGAATCAATAATAATAACCACCATGACTGATCGATCTCTGCAAGGTTTATAAGAAATGCTTTGATACAGGCAAGCGCAACTAGGACTGCAGGATAATACAAAAAAAATTGGGCTAGTTTTTTTTGGATTGATTTTCTTAGTAGCACTCTATCCGGACTCAATGTGTGTCCAGAATTATCAGTCATGTAAATGATGAATCTGGTACAGAATTCTGATGATACACTCCAATAAAATAAGGCGATCAATAAAACTGCGATGGGAATTAAAGTTGTAAAAAAAGATTTTGGTTCAAGGATCGATAAGAGCATATCAGTTCCTTGTGGAATTAATAAAAAGGCAATGAGCGCTAGGATGTTAAAGCACAATAAAAGCCAGAGCTCGCGTAATACGAACAACAAATCTCTCAATATCTGCAGCCACTGGCTGTTCATACTTTTAGGAGACATAGCAAATTATAAAGGGTAGAAAAAATGGGGAGCTGTTTGCGCGGGATTACTGCGTTAATATACAAACCCTTTTTCTGGAATCAAATAGGGATAGGGGGGTGAATACACCTTTTTTTAAGATAAAAGAGAAAAGTGAAAAGATAAAAGTGAAGAGAAAAGATAAAAGATAAAAGTGAAGAGTGGAAGAAGAAGAGAAAAGATAAAAGATAAAAGTGAAGAGTGGAAAATGATAACGATAACTCCAGCCCCGAGTGATCGGGGCCGGGGATGATCATAGCGAAAATTTATTGCTGCCAGATTGAAGGGGATAGGTTTTGCCCTTCCATTCAAATTTGCCGGTGATGGTTTTAGGCAGATCGATTTGAATATTCCACTGATTATTTTTCAAAACATAACGCGTACTGATGGTTCCTTGCGGATGTGGAATGCTTCCACTGATATTGGTTTCATTGCCCAAGTGTGGATCGATCTTTACTTTTTTAAAGGATGGTGCATCGCTATCAATTCCTAGAACAGTGCGGAAGAATTCGATATTCGGACTAGCACCCCAGGCATGACAATCGCTTCTGGCATTATTGATATCAGAGATCTCGGCCCAGGTGGTAAGTCCTTCTTTAATATTCCTTTTCCAAATATCCAACCAATTCAAATACTCATTTCCAAAGCCTGCTTTTGTGAGGGCCTGGTATACATAGTATTTATAAAAGATGGTAGCTTCTGTAATGCTGGTATCCTTCATTAATTTTTCAGCAATAGACTTTGCTTCTTCACCTGTACTTGTTCCTGTTAGAATTGCTAAAGTATTGGCGTGTTGAGAGTACAAATCTTTTTCTGTGCGATCGGCGAATAATTTTTTACCAGCATCGAAATATTTATTGCGTATGGTTTGCTGTAAAATTTTTGCTTCTGCTTTGTATTGATCAGCCAATGCAGGGATCCCGATCTTTAATTCCAAATCGGCAGCCATCTGATAAGTGTACAATAAAAGTAAATCCATCACGGATGAGTAACCATCTTTTCCTACAGGAGCACGGCCACCATCCCATCCCTTAGTTTCGCACCAGTCGGTAAAATTCCAATAAGGCACATCCTTTAGTGAATGATCTTTTTGCTGAAAACGTTTAAAGAATTCCAAGATGCCACGGGTGCCCATTAATTTATCTTTTACAAAAGCTTCATCTTTTCCATACATCCAATAGTCGTGCAACATATCGATATACCATAAAGAAAATGTGGGAATCAATTGAGCCGTGTGTGAGGGATGTCTGCTCAGTGTAACTCCTTCAGGTAAACGCGATTCGTTCATCTGATTCAAAGCGTTACGAATCAATCTTTCATCGCCCGTATTATAGATTGATACTAACGCTTGAATTCTGGTATCCCCAATATATTGTAATTGTTCGTAGTAGGGGCAATCGGTATAAGTTTCCCAAGCACATAATCTTGCAGTACGCCAGCCAATGTCTAAGATCTGATTGTATAATGGATTCTCTGCGCTAAAGTTTGCTTTGCGTGTAAAAGGATAGCCAGTAAAATTTCCATAAAGGTCTTTGATCTCAATGGGTTCTTCTTTGGTTTGAATAATCAATTGAATATATCGGTAGGTTCTAAAATTTAAAGCAGTGAAGGATTGATCGATGGAGCCATCTGAAATGATCTTATCTTCTTTGCCAACGAAAACCTTGCCTGCTGTTTCATTCCTATTTCCTTTAGCAGGATATTTTGTAAAAAGAGCTTCAGCATATCCTACTTTAATACTAGCATTTTTCCCTTTTGCAAATAGGATGGTAGGATAAGCATTGGTTAAAAAACTTTGATCTAATAAAATGGTGTCTGTACTATTTGCAGGAATGCTGAATGAAATTTTATTGGAAGGAAAACCTGCGGGAATATTTTTTCCGCTTTCTCGAATTATTTTTTGCAAACGTTGATAGCTGATCTCCATGGCGGGAAGGGAAGAAGGAATAAGATTCCAGCCAACAGGCATATCCATCAACAAAATATTTTTTGGGTAAGCGCCGCTAATGGCAATTGCTTTTTTCCAATTGGCATCATTGAATTCATTTTTCTGCCAGCCTTTTTCGCTATACTTGATTTGAATATGTTCACCTGGTCCGGTTACATAATAAGTATACATATTCACAGCTAGTGGTTTGTAAGAGGTATCCTGTATGCATTTCCAAGTACTATCGGTATTTAATAAGGAGTCTTTAAAATTTGAGCCCTGCATTAAGAATCCAGTTCTATAGCTGATCTGAGCTTCTGGTTTTTGTTCGCCTTCGTTCCACACAATTGCTGCCACTGTATTTGCACCTGCTTTAAAATAGGGTGCCAGATCAATGGTTTCATAATTCCAATGTGTAATATCTCCACGGGCTGGACCTATTGAGATCATTTGTTCGTTCACAAATAATTTGTATCGGTTATCGGCCGACACATGCACTAAATAGCTAGCAGGTTTAATGGTGATCGCAATTTTTTTCCGAAATAAGTAAACGCCATAATCATTTGCGGAACTATTCGGCACGGTTATCCAAGACGCTTTCCATGGCTGGTGTTGAAGATCTATTTCTTGTGCAGAAGATAACATCGCGATGCAGATCGCGAAGAATAGGAAAGCCTTTTTCATATAGGTATGTTTATGCTAGCTGATCGAAACTTATTTTCGTTTTACTTCGAAATGATATTTACCTGATCCGATTTCTATTCGAATACTGGTACTGAAATTATCGGATGGACCTGTTTGAATATCTTCAGATAAAGGTTTGCCGTTTTCGGTAATTTCATTTCTTGATCTTGCAGGAACAATAATTGTTGCCCTTGTATTGGCAGGTATTTGCGCATCGATCTGAATAGAGTCGGCCCCAAGTCTCCATCCACTACTTACAGTTCCATAATAGGTTTTCAGATTGGCTGATGCATTTGTAAAAGTTCCTCCGAAATGTGGTTCGATCTTGATATGCTGATAGCCGGGTCCGTCTTCATAAGTATCTATTCCCACCATCACCCGATACATCCAATCGCCAATAGCGCCATATGCATAGTGATTAAAAGAATTCATGGATGCGGGTTCGAAACTTCCGTCGGTTCTAATACCGTTCCATCTTTCCCAAATAGTAGTGGCACCCATTTTTACAGGATATAACCAAGAAGGATAGGTCTCTTGAAGTAATAAAGTAAAAGCCATATCTGTATATCCGAATTTCGAAAGTACTTCACACAGATAAGGTGTGCCAAGAAATCCGGTGGTTAGGTGGTTGCCATAACTTTTAATATTTGCAACGAGTCTGGCTGCAGCTTGTGCACGCATGCTATCGGGTAACATATCAAATTGTAAAGCCAAGACATAAGCGGTTTGTGTAGAGGACACAAGCCTGCCTGAACCTGTTACATATTCTTTTAAATAAGCGTCTTTTGTTTTTTTCATGATGGCTTCAAAAGTGGCCACATCATCGGTTTTACCCAAAACCTTTGCTGTATTGATCAAGATCTGTGCGGTATGTGCAAAGAAGCTTTGTGCAATTAAATATTTATCAGTTACCGCAGAGCTTCCATCATTATCATCGAACGGACGATAGAAGAGCCAGTCGCCAAAATGAAATCCTGTATTCCATAAATCGTTTTTGCTTTGGGCCTGCATATAACCTAGCCATGATTTCATGCTTGGATATTGTTGTTCAAGCAATCTTTTATCGCCATAAGCGAGCCACATATTCCATGGAATGATCGTTGCAACATCTGCCCATCCTGTAGCACCAGCAGCACTAGCTCCTAGAATATTTGGAATTACAAAAGGTACACTTCCATTGGGTAGTTGATCGGCAGCTACATCTTTCATCCATTTTGCAAAAAAGCTATTGACATTTCTATTGAATGCGGCAGTGCGTGAAAAAGCTTGTGCATCGCCTGTCCATCCTAAGCGCTCATCTCTTTGCGGACAATCTGTAGGCACATCAAGGAAGTTGCCGTTTTGTCCCCATTGAATATTATGTTGCAACTGATTAATTAAATCATTCGATGTACTAAAGCTTCCAGTTTGTGGCATATCGGAATACAAAGCCACTGCAGAAAAATTTTCTGAATTGAGTTCGCCTGGATAGCCATCAATTTTTGCATATCTGAAACCTTGCCAAGTAAAATGCGGTTCAAAGATCTCTTCTTCACCGCCTTTTAAAATATAGGTATTCTGACAAATAGCGGCACGCAAATTTTCGGTATAAAAATTTCCTTGCTTGTCTAACACTTCAGCATGCGAGATAGTGATCTTATCGCCCGAGTTGCCTTTCACTTTCATAGTTACCCAGCCAACTAGATTTTGTCCGAAGTCGATCACTTTCTCTCCCTTTGGTGTTGTAAAAATTTTCGCTGGATGAAAGACCTCATGTTTTTTTACCAATTCATTTTCTGTGGCAATAATATTAGTCATGCTTTGTTTGCCAAGTGCAACGGCTGACCAGTCTTCGTCGTTATACTCGGGCAGTTTCCATCCCGCTTTTTCTTGTCTTGCATCAATAGTTTCACCATTATAAATCTCAGCAGAGCGGATTGCGCCGATACCTGATTTCCAACTTGCATCGGTTCCAATCTTTTCAATGCTTCCATCGCTATATACAATTTGTATTTGCATTAAAAGCGCAATATCTTTTCCATAAACATTTTTATTATTTGCAAATCCAATAATGCCACGATACCAACCACTACCCAATGAAACGGCGATGGCATTTTTTCCTGATTGTAATAAATTAGTTACATCGTATGCTTGGTACTGTAATCTTTTTTGATAGACGGTCCACCCTGGCGTAAGATAAGCGTCGCCTACTCTTTTTCCATTAATATGAGCTTCATATAATCCATGTGCTGTTATGTATGCTGTAGCGGAAAGAATTTTTTTGTTGCTAGTGAATGTTTTTCTGAAAAGCGGACTAGGCCTTAATAGTTCGTCTTCTTTATAACCAGGTTCGATCCATTTTGCTGTCCAGTCTTCGATCTTTAATAATCCCATTTGAAAAAATACGGGGTCACTCCATGCAGAAGCTTTATTGGATTGGTCCCACACGCGAACCTGCCATTGGTATTTATTATTCGATTGTAAAGCGGGACCAGCATAGGCCACTTGTACAGACTGGTTAGAATTTACTTTACCACTATTCCAATTACCAGATTTGTTCGGGCCAGTTAATTTTATTTCATAGGCGATCTGATTGGTATTTCTCGTATCGCTATTTAGTTGCCAGCTAAACCTCGGAACGCTAACATCAATTCCAATAGGATTAGTTTTATTTTCTGTTAAAAGGTCTTGTACAGATGATTGTGTATATCCAGTTGCAAATAATACCATCATTGCAAGAAACAGTGTGGTCTGTTTTTTCATAAAAAGCAAATAGTTAGTGATTGAATACTTCTCTTAAAGATACAACTATCCGGCACTGAAAAAAGTCAATTTATTTATTCCACCAGTAGGTTAATTTCAAAACAAATGCATTGTTCTTTGTTGTGAATGGACTAGAATAATAATTATTCGAATACACCAGAAACAGATCAGAAGCGGGTTTGTAACGCCACTGTAAACGCATGTTCAGATTTAGGTTATTCTGTTGTTGGTTGTATTGAATATAAGTGGTGTAGAAAAAGGTATTGGTAAGTGTGAGGTCGATTTTCGGACCAATTAACAAGTACCCATTATTGCCCCATGGGTTGGGAAGATTAAGCATATAATAAGCCGAGCTCAAAGCGATGCTGCAATAGGGTTGTATGCGATAACCCAATTCGCTTGATAGATTGAATAGCTTTCCGTTTGCATAATAGCCACCATAGCGCATAGAGAAAATATAGGTAAACAATTTTTGAGGTTTTGAAACCAGGTCGAGTCCAACTGTTGTCCAATTATGTTTCGATCCAACAGCCAAAGAATCTTTGCCAGTATTGGTTGGGTCAAATGCTTTAAGAATTTCTACATAATCGTGCAGTACAATTCCAGATAAGCTAGTACTGTTACGATATTTTATAATATAGGATGCCCCAACTTGGTAATCAGTATTTCTTGTAAGGTTTTGATCATAATAAAAGTTTGCAACGAATTGTGGGCCATGACTCAATATATTGCCTGAACTTGGGAAATAGTTGCGAGTCATTTGGGGATTGATTCTCATATATCCATTCCTTGGAACATAACCGACTTCTGCCGTATAACTCTTGCCCACATATTCTTCTTGCAATGAGAGGTTCCATTTTCTACTGCTATAGACGAGGTTACCCGAAACCACATCGTTGTTATTAGTGGTATTGGGACTAAATGATTTCAAATACAAAAATTTTCCTGTAAACATATTGTTTGCCGATGCCAGATTATACTCCATTCCTATGTTGCGATTATAGGCACTGTATTTGGTTTTAAAGGAATCTGCAATACTTCCAACAGCAGATTTATCTATATAGATGATGCCAATATTTGATCTGCTAAAAACTTTTCGCTGTAGAACTATTACCGCATAATTTTCTTTAGGCAATCCAGTCTGGTCTTGTTTTTCTGTTTGCATATCCATCACACCGATACGCCAGTTCTTATCGATCTTACCACTTAATCTTCCGCCAGCTGAAATGGGTGCATCGAGTCCGATGCGACGCGAAAAGAAAGGACGAATGGAGGAGTATCCAAAATTTCCGAAGATGTCGCTATTCTCTAAAAAGAATTGTCTTTTTTCAGGGAAGAATAATTCAAAGCGACTCAGATTAATCACTTGTTTATCTACATCTACCTGTGAAAAATCGGGGTGTAATGTGAGGTCGAGGTTAAGTGAAGAAGTGACAGCAAGTTTTGCGTCGAGTCCGATTTCAGATTTCCAAGCAGTGTTTTTTCCAGTACTATTATCTTTTGAAACACCGCCAAGTAAATAGGGAATTAAAGAAAAATTAGTTCCTTGAGCGGGTGGAGGTTCATCCCATTCAAGTACTCCTGTATATGCTAAGGAAGCAGTTGGGAATTGCCGTGGAACAGGCGCCCAGCTCGATTTTTCGGTAGATTTCAAATCGTTCCTACTAAAATTAATTCCCCATTCCTTTAATCCTTTTTTGTAACGAATTGTTTTAAAAGGAATAGATGCTTCAAAAATATAGGCGTCTTTATTTGATAATACTACTGAATTCCATTTGCTATCCCAGTTCAAATCTGCTTTGCCACCTTCATAAAGAGAGCCATCCCATTGTGCCCCAGCCGCATTGGCACCAAAAGTGAAACCACTGGTTTGATCGTCGAAAGGATCAAGGAAGAAAATAAAGTTGTCGTTTTTTTGAAAAGCAAAATCGCGCCTAAGTGATTCAACCATATCTGGTCCCTTTACTGTTTTAGTACATATGGCAAGGATATATATATTCTCATCATCGAAGCACATACGCACTTCAGTAGGAACTTTTGCCATACCCGTATCCATTGGTAAAACTCTGTAGAAGGATGATACGGAAGCCGCATTTTGCCAGGCAACATCGTTCATTTTTCCATCAATAATGATAGGCGATTGTGTTCGACGAATATGAATTCTGAAACCGCTATTTTTCTTTTGTGCTAATAAGCATACCGGCAGGCAGATAAGAAAGGCAAGCGTTAATTTATTCAAAGTAATTTGGTTGTCTTATTTAAAAATGCATTAGGTTGGCAGCGATCTCAGATACTATATTTTTCAGGTCAAAGCTATTAGAAACTTTTTATTTCTGTTAAACTAAAGCTAGTTACAACTGTTATTATATTTTCACAGAGTAATTAGTTGTAACAAGTTGTTCATTCATATAACCTTAATAATATATTAGTTATGATTCCAGTTAAATCTTATGCTGCATTAAGTAAATCAACCGACTTAGAACCCTTTGCATTTGAAAGGAGATCTGTGGGAGAAAAAGATGTACTCATCGATATTTTATATTGCGGAGTTTGTCACTCTGATATTCATATGGCCAGAAGCGAATGGGGGCCGGCTTTATATCCCTTGGTTCCAGGTCATGAAATTGTGGGTCGTGTATCTCAAGTAGGAGCAGGCGTTACAAAATTCAAAGTGGGTGATGTAGCAGGTGTTGGTGTGTTTATTGATTCTTGTAGAAAATGCGATTGTTGTAAAGATGATTTAGAACAGTATTGTGAAAATGGAATGACTGGTACCTATAACGGATACGAGCGCGACGGAAAAACAGTGGCCTATGGCGGATATTCAAGTAAAATTGTTGTGGATGAACATTATACTTTGAAAGTTCCATTTACAGAAAATCTGGCTGCAGTTGCACCTTTATTATGCGCAGGTATTACTACTTGGTCGCCCTTAAGATATGCAGGTGTAGGCAAGGGTCATAAAGTGGCAGTACTTGGTTTAGGTGGATTGGGACATATGGCAGTTAAGTTTGCGGCATCATTCGGTGCTGAAGTTACCATGTTGAGCACGAGCGCATCTAAAGAAGCGGATGCAAAAAAATTAGGAGCCCATCATTTTATTTTATCAACCGATGAAGAGGCGATGAAAAAAGCGGCCAATAGTTTTGACTTTATATTAAATACCGTAGCAGCGCCACACGACATGAATAAATTTTTGAATTTGTTGCGGATTAACGGAACCATGTTGTTGGTTGGTATACCACCGGAAGATAACAGGGTTAGTGCAGCAAAATTGATCTCGAAGAGAAGAAGTATTATGGGTTCAATGATCGGGGGAATTAAAGAGACCCAAGAAATGTTAGATTATTGCGCAGAACATAATATCGTATCAGATATAGAACTAATAGCAATGAAAGATATTAATGCAGCCTATGCGCGAGTAATTAAATCTGATGTAAAATATCGGTTTGTGATTGACATGGCTACGTTGT
>SESF01000802.1_pt1 | contig 19136 bp, 17 predicted proteins | sample 3171521 | NCBI WGS metagenome assembly SESF01 (sample SAMN10866945, study PRJNA518727) | freshwater metagenome | biome: subpolar coniferous forest; feature: holomictic lake; material: water; isolation source: holomictic Lake 227, 6 m and 8 m depth | place: Canada: near Kenora, Ontario | collected...
GCCGTTGATGGCGCGGGTGTTCACGCACAACTCGCAGTAGGCCCGCGCGCATTTCAGGCAGGCAAATCGACCGGGGATGCGCGGGTGGAACTTGCAGAAGCCGCTTGCGGTCGCAGCCGGGAGAAGTGTGGTGCGGGGCGTCAGCGGTGGGGTTGCCACAGGCTCGATGCTATCCTCCGGTGCGCCAGACTCATAACGCATGGCGATTTCGCCCAATCGAATGATCTGGCCAGGCTTGAGCCTGCCCTCCTCGACCAGTTCGCCATCGACGAATGTGCCGGCGGTGGAGCCGAGGTCTTTGATCCAGATGCCGGAGTCGCGAACGGTGATGCGGCAGTGCGCACTCGAGATGGAAGGGTGTTCGAGGGGAACATCGTTTTCTTCGCTTCGGCCGAGCGAGAGGGTGCCCGGCTCAAGGTCGATGGCCCAGGCCTCAGGCGTATCCGGATTGACCAGAAGGCGGCGCATAGTCAGTTCTTGATGGGCGGACAATAGACTAGCGCCGGCTAAAGCCAACTACAATTGCCCGGAGCCATTGGAATCGAATTGCGCTGTGCTCTCTTTGCGCTTGCGTCCCGTCTTTTTTGCTCCATAATAAGTGCCATTAAGTTTGTGACGGTAGCGCCATGGAATATTGGGATCTTGGCAAGCAGTTGCCGGGTGCTTTTCCGGTTTTGCGACATGGGAAAAGCTTAGGGGGTGGTAATGGTTTCTTGGCTTTTGGGGGAGCGTCATAAGTCCTTGCAAGTTAACTGGATGGGGTCGTAGCTCAGTTGGTAGAGCGTCTCGTTCGCAATGAGAAGGTCGCAGGTTCGATTCCTGTCGGCTCCACCATTCCAAACCTTGGCAATCAACCGATCAAATAGCACGGGTGGTCGGCCTTCGTTTCCAGCAGGCAGCTCCGTTTGCAGTTGTAGTGCTGCTGTTTTGATTCCGTTAAGGATTGCATCCGCAATCTGAACTGGAAATCCCGGGGAAACCAGACTGCGTCCCCGTTCAATTACTTCCGGCGTCCTGACAATCACGTCCTGCACGATGGATTGCATTTCGCTGAACTGCAATTGCGTTAGCCGCTAAACCCGCTAAAACAAAGGGTGAAGTGAAGGGCTTGGACCCCATTCAAGCTGTGAAAACCTCGTGGCGGCGCCGATGCTGTCGATTAGTGCCCGGACGACGGCTCAGTTGGGTCGGGGGCGGAGTAGAGCGACACCAGGCGGGCGATGAGCACGCCGACGAAGAGCGTGCCGCTCATGGACTCCATGATCGCCAGCATCCGCGCGGTGTTGGAGACGGGAGTGATGTCGCCGTAGCCAACGGTCGTGAGGGTCATGAAGCTGAAGTAAAACGCAGTAAACCCGGTCATCTCATGGCTGGCGGCAGGCGGGACGCTGAAGGCGAACGAATCAGGGGTGTGATGAGCCACGAGCATATAGGCAAATCCCCAAAGCAGGCCCATAATGAGGTAGATCGAGATGCCGGCGCAAAGCACTTCGGAATTGACCTTCGGCGCGCGAAGGATGAACACCAGCAGCCGCGACGCCACAAAGCCGATAAATGCGAGCCCGCCCAGCAGGAAGATCTCCCCGGCAAACCGATCCGGCCATAGGTGCATGAGCCACTTGCCCAGGAGCGGGGGTACGACCAGGATGGTTGCCAGGATGAGGGTCGAGCGGCGGGCGCCGATCGCGAGCACGCCCGTGCCCAGCACAGCGGTTGTGAGCGCTACTTCGACCAGGGCACCGTATCTGATTTCCTCCACGAAGGGTGCGGAGACAAACAGCAGGACCAACGCCGTCAGGAACCTCGCCACAGAGAAGCGGAAGAGTCCCGGGCGCACCAGCGGCGCCGCCCGCCGATGGATCGGCAGGCGGCTTCGATCGTGCGGCGGTGTTGTCGTCGCGGTCACTGTGCGGGGACGGTGATCAGGGGCAGACTATCGCCTGCGCCGGTGTCCGCCAAGGTGAAGCGCATCATGGCTTTTCCAGTGTCAGCACCACCGCCGAAGTGGTGCGAATGACAACCTCCTCACCCGGCTTGACTCCCTGTAGTTCCACTTCTTTGCGGACCACGAAGGTCTTGGCCGTGCCATCCGGGAACTCAAGCGTTACCTGGCGCCGCTGCTGGTGAATGGAGTTGACCTTGGCAATGCGCTGCACGGTGTCGGATTTCAGAACGCCCGCCTCGGCGCCAGGCGGGGCCAGGGCCGCTGCGATGACCGGGCCTTCGCTGAGCGCCGCCCCGTCTTTGCGGAGGAAAACGACCAGTTGCCGGGTCACAGTAGCCTGCGCCTTCTCGCCCACCCGCAGTTGGCTGAAACTGCGATCGCCCGGCCCGGCGGTGAAGCTGTTCCGGCTGCCATCCGGAGCGACCAGCGTCACTTTGCGGCTGGCGGGGTCAATTTCGGTCACCGTGACGGTGATCTTGTAGGTCTCGACCAGTGTTCCCCCTGGCACGCCCTCAAGGTAGGCGACCGTGGAGGCCTTCTGCACCTTCGGCGCGGACGAGCACGAAGTGAGGGTGGACAGCACTGCCGATAGCAGGACCGGCGCCGCACCAGTAATGGCCTCAGCAATGCCGGATAACTTCTTAAACAGGGCATACATCGTTGCAAGATTGCACCGGAAGCAAGAGAAGCAACAGCAAATTCCTTTTCCGCAGGGCGCAGCCTGACACCACCACCCAATCGGGCGGCTATGCCAATCGGAACGCCGGATCAATCCGGCGTTCCGGTGGTGGTGCCTGGCTGCGCCCGATCCGTCGAATCGGCGCAAGGCGACCTTGCATCACGATGCCGTCTTGGTTATGAGAAAGAGAAATCGAGCCACAAAGAAAAGCAGCTACGGACAACATATATGACGAAATACAGCCAAATCAAAGGAGCGACCCGGCGGACCCTTCAGTGTCTGGCAGTGTTGGGAATGGCCGGCCTGTGCCTGCCGGCAATTGGACAAGATAATGAAACAGTGGAAACAGGTGAGCCGGTTGCTGCCGCCGAGGAAGGCGCGCAACGTCTTCCCATACAGTTCACGGCCGGAGGGTCGCGCCAGTTCAACACGACCATTGAAAACGGTGGGAATTTTTCCATCAACCGCTTCAGAACCGGACTGGGAGTTCCGGTGCGCCTCAATGACCAGTTCACCCTCAGCACATCGATCAAGTATCAACTCGATGCGTATGACTTCGGCGGCGGAACTGACCCCTGGGGGGATGTGAACACCCTCTCGGGCATTGCCCTGCTTCATTACCGGCTCGATGACCACTGGCTATTCTACGGGGGTCCGATTCTGCGCGTTGCGGCCGAGTCGGGCGCCAGTTGGAACAATGCGACACGAGCCGGCGGTATGCTGGCCTTGAACTACATCGCGAACGAGCAGTTGAGTTTCGGCGGCGGCATCGTGGTCATGGGCCAGATCGCGGAGAACGCCAGGGTGCTGCCGATCCTCACCGCTAACTGGAGGTTTGCTGAAGACTGGAAGGCGACCCTCGGATTCACCGACCTGGCCACGTCGGGCTATGGCGCCGACGTGGCGTGGAGTTTCTGCGAGGACTGGCAGTTGACTCTCGGCGGTCAGGCCCACAAGTCTCGTTTCCGCATCAACGGCAACGGCCCCACCGAGAACGGCGTGGGTCAGGAGAGTTCCTTCACACTGACAGTGGCGGCCACCTGGGCGCCGAGCAAGTCGTTCTCCGCGACGGCGTTTGCCGGTCTGGCCATCGGCGGAAAGATCGAGTTGGACACGAGCAATGGAACTCAGCTCAGAAATGACAGTTACCACACCGCTCCAATCATTGGCGCAAAGGCCACTATCCAGTTCTGATACGATCAGAACGATTCGTTCCTCCGTTCGCGGGCAGACCCTTTCGGGCTGCCCGCGAACTTTTGGGAGAGCCAACTCGCCTGACAGTGAGTGCGGTTTCCAACCGCACGGAACAGCGCGCATGGATTGTCCGGCGGCGCGCTGCGAGGCTTGCTTCGCCTTGCCCAAGGCAGGCAAGAGCAGCACCGCGAGAATGGCGATGATGCCAAAGCGACATGGGAAACTGGAAAAGTAAGGGTCAAAGGGTAGCCGAGGGACACATCTTAGATTATTCCAAAACCACCACATTGGGTAATTAGAGCGAGGACATTCGTGTCCGCTCCCGGAGTTCGTCAACCCCGAAGCGGACAAGAATGTCCCATGCCGCTAGGAATTGGAACCTGGTCTGGCGGGTGCCAGGCGCAGAACTCCTGGCAGTGTGCCAACGGCGTAAGCCCCGTTCCCTCTCACCCCGGCCCTTTCCCCAAAGGAGAGGGAGAACTATCGGCCGCGGGGTGACAAATCGAGGCCTCCAGACATCTCGCGCGACGAGCGACAGAACACCCTCTCCGTTGGCGAGAGGGAAAGGCCAGGTCTGACCCTCGCATATCAGGCGCATCCGCAGGCTCGTAGCGCGGGCAGAGTGGCTCCCGCTCCTTTGTGGGGAGAGGGCTGGGGTGAGGGGGACGGGGCCGCCGGACTGACGCTGCCGCCCAATACGCCTTTGGTCCGCGTGCGACCGAGACTCAATTCCTAGCGGCATTGGACAAGAATGTGCGCGCTCCGAAAAATCTAAGATGCGCCCACGGCAAGTTGCTGGCAGATATGGCGGTTGTCAGTGAGTCTTCCTGGTCGTTAGGTTCGTCCGGAGCCGGCGGGGGCGAGTCAGCCGTTGCGGTGGAAGGCTTTGTAAACCGCCGGCCTCGGGGGCCCCCGGCCTCCCGCTAGGGGTTTCTGGGCCTGGCGTGAATCAGCATTGCTACTCTAAAGCCAAAGAAGTATTTAATTGCCAATGAACTAATCTTTTCGGCACAATACGCTCGTCGAATAAGACGTCTAAGAATTACATTATGAAGAAAGCAATACTGATGACAGTAGCCGCCTGCGCGGCCATGGTGATGACCGCCTCCGCGGCGGATGTGAAAGAAAACTGGGAAAAGAGCTGCACCAAGTGCCACGGTGCCGACGGCAAGGGCGACACGAAAATGGGCAAGAAGCTCGAGATCAAGGACTTTACGGATGCCAAAGTTCAGGCTTCCCTCAAGGACGACGCGATGTTGAAGGCTATCAAAGAAGGGGTCAAAGACGGCGACAAGACCCGCATGAAGGCGGTGGAAGGCTTGAGTGATGAGGAAATGAAGGCCCTCGTGGTCTATGTCCGCGCCTTCAAGAAGTAGATCTTGCCGTGCGGGTGGTTTAATGTTGTCTCGCTGCCTTCAATAAAAAGGCAGCCGGAGACGTCTAAGAGAATAGAGTTAAACAACAACAAGAACAAAGTCATGAAAAAGCTAATGATAATCGGTGTGGCGCTGCTGGTCGCGGGCGCCGTAACAGTTCGCGCGGCGGACGCCAAAGAGAACTGGGATAAGAACTGCACGAAGTGCCATGGGGCCGATGGCAAGGGCAAGACCAAGATGGGCGAGAAGCTGGCGGTCAAGGACTACACGGACGCCAAGGTTCAGGACGGTCTGAAGGACGACGTGATGACCAAGGCCATCAAGGACGGCGTGAAAGATGGCGAGAAAACCAAGATGAAGGGCTTCGGCGACGCGCTCAGCGATGAGGAGGTCAAGGCGCTCGTGAAGTACGTCCGGGACTTCAAGAAGTAGCAAACGGCGCTCTGGAAAATCAGGGGAGCTTGTGCCAGCTCCCCACTTTTGTTAATCAGAAGGACAAATAAGGGTGATAAATCAGCAAGGGAGGGGAAGCGGGGACAATGGGAGCGATTAAATTCTCTTGCACAGCATTGCGTAGAAAATGATAATCGCCGTCACCAATAAGAAATAGCCAGGCCCATGCGTCGTCTATTCCAAATGCCGCCTCAAGTGCTCCGGATCTTCCTGCTCGCGGTCGGGATTGTGGTGGCTTATTCGATCGCGCGCTACTTTCTGACGCCGCCGTCTTTCGGTGACTACGGGTGGTACCGGGGGGCCGCGCTGGCGGAACTGGCGACGCGGGACCGGGTTTACGCCGGCAAGATGGCCTGTGAGGAGTGCCATTCTGACGAGTATCAGAAACTGGTGAAACATGAGCACAAGAGCCTGGCCTGCGAGAGTTGCCATGGCCCAGGCGAGGCTCACTCGAAGGACCCCCGGAAGGATAATATCGAGAAAAGCAGTTTCGCGACCTGCCTCCGGTGCCACGAGGCCAATCCATCGCGACCAAAATGGCATAAACAAATCGTGAGCAAGAACCACTACCCCGGCTCAAAGTGCACCGAATGCCACGTGCCCCACAGCCCCTCGGAGGTCCCATGAACAAACCCGTTTCACGGCGCAATCTGCTTGGCAAAGTCGGCGCAGCGGTGGCGGGTCTGCTGGCAGTTCCCGCGGCGAAAGCCGCCAAGGCCGTGGTGCAGAAGGTCTTGGTTTCCGCTGACGCGCCCAGGGATTATGATCCGACCCGGCACAAATGGGTCATGGCCATCGATGCCAATCGGTGCATCGGCTGCGGTTTCTGCGCTGAAGCGTGCAAGAAAGAGAATCACGTCCCGGAGGGGCCGTATTTCCGCACGTGGGTCGAGCGCTACATCATCACCAAACCTAAGCCCGACTCCGGGGCTGCGCGCGGCGAGACGCTGGTGGATTGCCCGAACGGCGGGATGCACGGTTATCCCGAGGCGCCGGTGCCTAAAGAGGAGATTCAGCATTCGTTTTTCGTGCCCAAGTTGTGCAATCTTTGCCGTCACTCTCCCTGCGTGCAGGTGTGTCCGGTTGGGGCGACGTTTGACGCGCCGGATGGCGCGGTTCTGATTGATGCGAAGTATTGTATTGGTTGCGGTTTCTGCATCCAGGCCTGTCCTTACGGCTGCCGGTTCCTGAGCCCGGTGACCAAGACGGCGGAGAAATGCACGTTGTGCTACCATCGCATCACGCGGGGTCTCAAACCGGCCTGTGTGGAGGTCTGCCCGGCCCAGGCGCGGATCTTTGGCGATCTGAAGCACCCGCTGCCGGAAGACCCGATCCAGCAGTTCTACCAAAAGAACCTCGTGGTGGCGCTTAAGCCTCACTTGGGCACCGAGCCGCGAGTGTTCTACGCCGGCATCGATAAGGAGGTCAGGTAAGATGACGAGCGAAGTGACCAATATTGTCGAGGTGGTGATGCCGCATTTCGAGGGCTACGCCTACCCCAACGAAGCGACGCTGCAGCCGCTGTGGAGCGTGCTGATAGTGCTATATCCTTACATCACGGGCCTGGTGGCGGGCGCGTTTATCATGGCGTCGCTGGTGCGCGTCTTCAACGTCAAGGCGCTCGAGCCGGTCTATCGGTTGTCCTTGCTGACGGCGTTTTCCTTTCTGCTGTGCGCGCCATTGCCGCTGCTCTTTCACCTCGGGCATCCGGAGCGATGCTTCGAGGTGATGATGACGCCGCACCTGACCTCGCCGATGGCGATCTTCGGCTTTGTCTATGCGTGGTACCTGATGGCAGTGCTGCTGCTGGAATTATGGTTCGACTACCGGCGGGACTTTGTCGCGTGGTCCGAGAGCACGCCCGGCTTCCAGGGCATGCTCTATCGATTGTTTACCGTCGGGGTGATGGATGAGTCTGACAAGTCCGTCCAACTGGATCATAAGATTGGCCACATCTTGTCCGTCGTGGGCATTCCCTCGGCGTTCCTGCTGCATGGTTACGTGGGATTCATCTTCGGTTCGGTCAAAGCTAATCCCTGGTGGGGTAACGTGCTGATGCCGATCATCTTCATCATGTCGGCGATGGTGTCTGGCATTGCGCTTTGTGTCTTCAACTACATGGTGCTGAGCTGGATTCGTCGCAAGCCGGTGGATATGAAGTGCCTGGACGTGATGGGCATGTATTTGTTTTACGCGCTGGTCGTGGACGCGGCCATCGAGGCGTTGGACTGGATTCACCGCCTCTATTCGGCGGAGGAGGGCTTCCAGGTGATGCAGTACATGGCGCGAGAGAAGCTCTTTTACACCCTGAGCCTGGGCCAGGTAGCGGGTGGCACGCTGATACCGTTGATCCTGCTGGGGCTGCTGCAATTGGCCCGCCGGCGGGTCCCGGAGCTGCAACGGCGGCGGATGTACTTTGGCAGCGCGATGTTGATCCTGATCGGCGTGCTGGCGATGCGCTGGAACGTGGTGATCGGCGGACAACTTTTCTCCAAGAGCCTGCGCGGGGTCATGAGCTACAAGATGGAATTTGCGGGGCTGGAAGGCTGGTTGATGGGCGCGGTGCTGTTGTGCCTGCCGTTTGTGATTCTGACCGTGATGGTGAAGCTGTTCCTTTCGGAACGGCTGCCGACCAGTGGCCATGTGCCGCACCGCGAGGCGGGGCCGCCGGGGCTTCGCCCCGTGCAAAACTGACCCGGTCCGCATCTGGAATTGGCGCGCGCGAGTCACGAGAAACGGAAATCTGGAATTCGCAATCTTAAGCAAAGGCCGATGAACAAAGCTGAGAGAACAGGCATGGTGCTGGTGGTGTTAGCGGTCGTGTTTGTCGCGCTGGGGTGGCAGTTCGCGACTGGCTTCGGCACGCGTTCGGCAATGCCCGACAGAATTCCTCTGGTGGATACCCAATTCCTCGAAACCGCCACTATTCGGAAGTCCTATGCCGAGCTGAATCGCACCCAGGCCGATCTTTCGGACTTTGATTGTTACGCCTGCCATGAAAAGGGAAAGCCGCCGGTCCTGCGGTTTGATGCGCAGCAGGTGATCGTCGTCCCGAAGGAACATTCGGATGTTGTGATGGGGCACGGGTCGCATAACCGGAATAACAACTGTTTCAACTGCCACGACGACCAAAACCTGGAACTGCTGCAAACCCGCGACGGACGCCAGGTCAAGCTGGCGGAAAGCCCGGCGCTTTGCGGCAGTTGCCACGGACCGACTTATCGCGACTGGGAAGCCGGAGCTCACGGCCGGACCGGAGGCTACTGGGAACGGACCGCCGGCCCAATGAAACGCCAAATCTGTGTGGACTGCCATAATCCGCACCATCCCAAAATCCCGCCCCGCAAACCAGCCCCCGGGCCGCATCTTCTCCACCCGGTGGCTGTGGTTGCTGCGGGCGTTTCGCACTGATATGTCGAACCCGACTTCCCCTAGTACACCGAGCGAGCAGCCGTCGCGCGACGGGTTGAACCGCCGTGGTTTCCTGCGCACCTCGGCCGTGATGGTTTCCGGTTTGGCGGCTTTGGCTGCGAGTCTTTCCCCGCTGCGCCATCTGAATGAATTCCCGAGCATGGAGGAGTTCCTGCAGAAGTATTACAAGGAGTTGACGACAGAGGAGATGGCCAAAGTGCTGACGCGGATCGAAAACGAGGTGCAGCGGCAATACGGCCTGCGCCCGCACGTGCGCGATCTCAAGCCCAAGAACGGGGTGGAGTTCGTTTATGCGCTGAACCTGACGCGATGCATCGGTTGCCGCAAGTGCGTGCATGCCTGCGTGGGCGAGAATAACCAGTCGCGGACCCCGGAAATTCAATACATCCGGGTGGTGCGCCTGCCGCATGGGTCGCTGGACCTGGAGAAGGCGGAGCACAATTATAATCCGGACCTGGTGCCGGAAAAGGGATATTTCTACATGCCGGTGCAGTGCCAGCAGTGCAAGAACCCGCCTTGCGTGAAGGTTTGTCCCGTGCATGCGACCTGGCAGGAGACGGATGGCATCACTGTGGTTGACTACAACTGGTGTATCGGCTGCCGGTATTGTGAAGCCGCCTGTCCGTATTGGGCCCGGCGTTTCAATTTCACCAGCCCCTCCATCCCCAAAGAGCGGCTCAATCTGGACATGGCGTACCTGGGCAACCGCCCGAGGCGGCAGGGGGTCATGGAAAAATGCCACTTCTGTGTGCAGCGCACACGGGTAGGCCGGTATCCCGCCTGCGTGGAGGTCTGCCCGGTTGGGGCACGCAAATTTGGCAACATTCTGGACCCAGAGAGCGAGGTGTCCTATATCCTCCGCACCAAGCGCGTGTTCATCCAATTGAAGGAAGAGATGGGAACATCGCCTAGGTTCTTTTACTACTTTGATGTATGAAGCACGCCGTGCGGAATTACCTGGTCTTTTTGTGGCGCTGCGGCCGCTTGGCGTTTGTGGGTGACTGGCGTTATTACACCTGGATGGGTGTGCTCTCGGTTTTTTGTCTTCTGGGCCTCAACGCCTACGCCCGGCAGTTCGCCTACGGGTTGGTCGTCACGGGCATGAGCGACGAAGTGTCGTGGGGCGTCTATATTGCCAACTTCACCTTCCTGGTCGGCGTCGCGGCGGCGGCGGTGATGATGGTGATTCCCGTTTACATCTACAAGAATGAAGAGCTGCATGACCTGGTGATCTTCGGTGAGTTGCTCGCTGTGGCGGCCATCTTCATGTGCCTGGCGTTTGTCACGGTGGACCTCGGGCGGCCGGACCGGTTCTGGCACCTGATCCCGGGCATCGGCCAGCTCAATTTCCCGGCGTCCATGCTGAGTTGGGACGTGATCGTCCTCAATGGCTATCTCCTGCTGAACGTTCACATTTGCGGATACCTGCTCTATTGCCGCTATAGTGGCCGGGCGCCGGCTAAGTGGTTCTACATCCCCTTTGTCTTCGTCGCCATCGTCTGGGCGATCTCCATCCATACCGTTACGGCTTTTCTCTATGTCGGCCTGGGCGGGCGGCCATTCTGGAATTCGGCCATTGTGGGGCCACGGTTTCTCGCGTCGGCATTCACGGCTGGGCCGGCTTTGATCATTTTGGCGATGCAGGTCGTCCGCCGCGTAACGGCTTCGGCTGCCACCGACGACATGTCGCTCTTACCCGGTCAGGCGGGGGCACGGCGAATGCCCAAGAGCCGTGCTGCCGTCGCCAGCGACCTGGATCTGCTTACCCGTCACTTGGCCGAACTGACATCGGTGCCCAAGGAAGTTCGCCAGGCCATTTTGGCCAGCGCGATGGTCCTCGAAGCGAAAACAGGGGATGTTTTCCTTCGCCAGGGGGAGACGGAGAAGGGGGTCTTTTTTGTGTTAAAGGGCCGGGTCGTTGTCAAACGAGAGGAAGGAGGGCGTCTCCGGATTACTCGCAGCCTGGCGCCAGGAGAACAGTTTGGCGAGATTTCCGCCCTGGCCGGAACGCCGCGCACTGGCACGGCCATTGCCGAAGAGCCCACCATGGTCCTCAGCCTCCCGGTGGACTCCCTGCGCAAGCTCATGGCGACGCCCAGGATGAACAAGATTGTCCGGTCGCGGATGTCCGAGCGGCTCCTGATCACGGATCGCGCTCTGATGACCCTTCGCAGCATCGTGCAGGTCTCCATGCTGATCAACGTCTTCCTCCTGGCCAACGAGGTATTTAAGGAATTCTATTCCGGCAATCTTCATGTGGCTTCCTCCAAGTACCTGTTCCTCGGCCTGCATGGCCACCACGCGCTGGTGCCTTGGATCTGGACGGCCATTCTTTTTAACCTGGTAGCCATGGTCTTGCTGGTATTGCCGGTCAGCCGCAGCCTCAAGTGGCTGAACGTAACGTGCGTGCTCTGCATCGTCGGCATTTGGATCGAGAAAGGTATGGGTCTGGTCATCCCCGGGTTCATCCCCACACCGCTGGGCGAGATGGTCGAATACAGCCCGTCGCTCAATGAAACCCTGGTTTGCTTCGGAATATGGGCTTTTGGCCTGCTTTGCTATACCGTCTTCCTCCGCATGGCGGTCCCGATTCTTCAGGGCCGACTCTCTAAGGCCAATGAGGGACAACCTGAATTTGGCGTCAGCGGAGTCGGGCCGCAGACAGCCGTTTAGCCATGAACTGCGAGTGCAGCAGGGTGGCCCCCCCGAGCGTGCAGGATGCCCGTCAGTCGCTCAACGCGAGTGCTGCGGCCATTGGCGTCGGCATTCATGAGAAATACGGCCCGCAAATAGGCTGGAAGCAACTGCTGGCGATCCTGGACGACCGGACCTGCGTGCGCTACCCGTGCGAGATCGTGTTCGACGGAGCCCTGTTACAGGCGGGTGAGTTTGCGCATCCGGTTCCCAAGGGAGATCGTCCGGAGGATGGATTCATCATGTATGTCCATCCGTGGTTCATGCCGCAATTGGAGCAGGTGCCGCTGCTGGTGCTTTATCAACTGGTCCTGGTCAATTATGGCGCGTTTGCCGCGCCTGAGGATGCGGAATCGTTCGGCGCCGCTGCGCTGGGGCTGGCCAAGGACGAGTATTATCAAGCCCTCTGCCGGCTGGCGGACGAACTGCAGGGGGACGACTCCCCGAGCTGAGCAAAAAAGGGTTGGCCTTTGACAAGAATGGAAATGCCTTCGCAATGGTAATAGCAACAATTCATAACGCCAATGTCCGCGACTCTGGAGAATCGGCGGCGTGGCATAACTAATGAAATCAGGCTGAGAGATATTATGAAAAGAATACTGACGTTAAGCATCGCGATCATGGCGGTTTCGGCTTTTTCTGCGACGGCGGCTGATGCCAAGGCCAACTATGAGAAAGGTTGCGCCAAGTGCCACGGAGCCGACGGCAAAGGGGAGACCAAGATGGGCAAGAAGATCGGAGCCAAGGACTACACCTCGGCCAAGGTGCAAGCCGACCTCAAGGATGACGCCGCCATCAAAGCAATCAAGGAAGGCTATAAGGACAAAGACGGCAAAGAGGTAATGAAGCCGACCGAAGGCATGTCCGACGACGATGCCAAAGCGCTCGTGGCCTACATGCGGACGTTTAAGAAGTGAGTTCGATTCCCGGGGGCGCGAATGCCACGGGAATGCAAGCACTATCAGTGATGACCCCTCTCCCCGTCTGCCGGGCGGAGGGGTTCCTTTGACTCGGCGGCGGGCTGATACCTATCCCCGCTGGCGAGCGCAGATGAAAGAACACCAACTATGAGTTCCGAACCCACACCCGCCCCAACGCCTACGCGACGCTCCTCCATGTTTCGGAACTGGCTGAGCCTGACGGGTTTGGTGGTGGTTATAGGAAGTCTGTTCTCCTTCTTCTTCCTTTTGTTGCTGGACGCGTTGGCCAATTTCGCCAATCCTTACGTTGGCATTCTGACCTACCTGGTGGCACCCGCATTCTTGGTCATCGGCGTGTTTGTGGCCTTGGTGGGGGCCTTCCTGCGGCATCGCCAGATCCTCAAAACCTCGGGCCCCCTGCCGCCGCTGCGGATTGACCTCACTCGGCCACGCGACCGCCGGCTGTTTGGGTTCTTTCTTGCCGGCGGTGTGCTGTTCCTCCTTGTTTCCGCGCTGGGCTCCTACCAGACTTACCATTTCACGGAGTCGGTCAACTTTTGCGGCCAGGCCTGCCACGGGGTGATGAAGCCCGAATATATCACGTACTTGCACTCTCCCCACGCGAAGGTTCCTTGTGCAGAATGCCATATCGGCAAAGGCGCCAGTTGGTACGTCCGCTCTAAACTCTCAGGCACCTATCAGGTTTACGCCACCATGGCTGACAAATACCCCCGCCCAATTCCTACGCCCGTAAAAAATCTGCGGCCGGCTCAGGAAACCTGCGAGGAATGCCATTGGCCTCAGAAGTTCGTCGGCAACCTCGAGCGGAGCTACAATTACTTCCTCAGCGACGAGACCAACACCCCCTTCACGGTGCGCATGCTGATGAATGTGGGCGGCGGCGATCCGACCCACGGCCCGGTTGGCGGCATTCACTGGCACATGAACGTCGGCAACAAAGTTGAATACCTTGCCAGCGACGAAGCGCGGCAGAAGATCCCTTACGTCCGCGTGACCGAGTTGGCGCAGGGCGTCGTTACCGAGTTCCGCTCCGCCAAGTTCACCAACGCCGTGGGTGAGGCCTCGCTGCGCCAAATGGACTGCATGGACTGTCATAACCGGCCGGCGCACCGTTACCAGACTCCCAACACCGCGGTGAACCTTTCTATCTTCTTGGGCAAGATTGACCGCGGGCTGCCCCTGATTAAATCCAACGCGCTTCATGTGCTGACCCAGTCCTATACCAACGAAACGCAGGCGCTGCAGAGCATCGCGACCACCTTGTCCCAGCGGTATCCGAATGACCCGCGCATCCGCCCAGCCATTGACGCGGTGCAGGAAATCTACAGGAACAACTTCTTCCCCGAGATGAAGGCCAGTTGGAAGGTCTATCCGGACAACATCGGCCACAAAGACTGGCCGGGTTGTTTCCGGTGTCACGACGGCCTGCACAAGACGGCCGATGGCAAGCGCTCTATCAAGGCCAACGACTGCAATGCCTGCCACACCATCCTGGCTCAGGGCAACGGCGCGGAACTCGACCAGCTCACGCCCAAGGGGCAGAAATTCAAACATCCGGGCGACGAAGTCGAAGGAGGCTGCAATGATTGCCACACCGGCGGACTGTAACGCTCGACATACCCTGCCGACACTTATGCGCATCGCCCTGATATTGTTGACCTGGGGCTGGCTCGGGTTGCTGCCCGCTTTGGCCGCGGACAATAGCCCCAACAGCGCCTGCCTGGAGTGCCATTCGGACAAGACGCTCAGCAAGACCAACGCCGCCGGCAAAGAAGTCTCTTTGTTCGTGGATGAAGCCAAGCTCAAAGGCACGATCCACAAGACCAATGCCTGCATGGACTGCCATGTGGACATTACTTCCAAGCATCCGGACGACAATGTGCCGGCCCAGCCGCCGAGCTGCACGAAGTGCCACGACAAGGAGAGCAAAGACTACGCCACCAGCATCCATGGCTTGAGCCACATGATGGGAGCTTCTGGCGCTGCCAGTTGCTGGGATTGCCACGGCTCGCACAACATCCTTCCGGCTAAGCAGGTTGACTCCCCAGTCTTCAAACTGAACCTGCCGGGCACCTGCGCCAAATGTCACAGCAACCCCGGGCTGACGAAGGAATATCAGATGAAGTATCCCGAGGCGGCGTCGCAGTACCTCGACAGTATTCACGGGCGTGCCTTGCTCAAGATGGGCCTCATCGTTGCCCCCTCCTGCAACGACTGCCATGGCGTTCACGACATCAAACGGGCGGTGGACCGCGAATCCCCGATCAACCATATCAATGTCGCCAAGACCTGTGGTAAATGCCACGTCGGTATCGAAGAGACTTACGACAAGAGCATCCATGGCCAACTCCTTGCCAAAGGCGACAAGCGTGGACCGGTCTGCACCGATTGCCACACCTCGCACGAAGTCGAGACCCCCAAGAACGGACACTTCAAGATGGCCAGCGACCAGCGCTGTGGCAAATGCCATCAAGACCGCCTGACCCACTACCGGGACACCTATCACGGCAAAGCGATGGCGCTAGGCAAGCCGAATGTCGCCTCCGACGTGGCTGCCTGCTATGATTGCCACGGGCATCACGACGTTTTGCCGCCCTCCAACCCGGCCTCGCGGCTTTCCCGGACCAACATCCTGACCACGTGTCAGCAGTGCCATCCCAAAGCGAAGATCGGGTTCACCGAATACAAGCCCCACGCCAACCCCCTGGACGGCGAGCACTACCCGCTGCTCCACGCGGTGTTTCTCGGCATGACCGGCTTGCTGATCGGCGTCTTCACGTTCTTCGGTCTGCACACCGTCGTCTGGCTTGTGCGCGCGTTTTACCTATACCTGCACGACTCCAAGAAGTTCCGCGAAGCCAAAGTAAAGACGCAGACCGACGACGAGTGGTTCACCCGTTTCCTGCCGTTTGAGCGTTTCCTCCATTTTCTGGTGGTCACCAGCTTCCTGCTCCTCGTCATTACCGGCATGCCGCTCAAGTTCTACTATACCGACTGGGCCAAGGTGCTCTTCCAAGTCATCGGCGGCGCGGATACCGCCCGCGCCTTGCACCGCCTCGGCGCGATAGTAACGTTCCTCTATTTTGGCCTGCATCTGGCGTCGCTGGCGGGCAGGTCCTGGCGCGGCCGGAAGAACATTCGTGACCTTCAAACGGGCAAGCTCAGCCTGAAACGGCTCATGCGGGTACTGTTTGGCGCGGACTCGATGATTCCCACCTGGCAGGACTGGCGCGATTTCGTGGCGCATAACAAGTGGTTCTTTGGCAAGGGCCCGAAGCCGCAATTCGACCGCTGGACTTATTGGGAGAAGTTCGATTATTTCTCCGTGTTCTGGGGCGTTGCCATCATTGGCGCTTCTGGGCTGCTGATGTGGTTTCCTACGTTCTTTACCCGCTTCCTGCCCGGCTGGGTCATCAACATCGCCTTGATTATCCATTCGGATGAAGCCCTGCTGGCCGCTGGCTTTATCTTCTCGATCCACTTCTTCAACACGCATTTCCGCATCGAGAAGTTTCCGATGGATACCGTCATCTTCTCGGGTCGCGTGTCGAAGAACGAGCTGCTGCACGAGCGCCGCCGCTGGTACGACCGCATGGTGACCGAAGGCCGGCTCGAAGAGTATCGCGTGCGCGATGAGTGGCTCCGCTGGAAGAACATCGCCCGGGCATTCGGCTATTTCTTCTTCGGCTTGGGCGTGCTCCTGCTCCTGCTGATCATCTACGCGATGATCACCCGCCTGGCGCATGGCGGGTAGGCCGATACGAGGACGGAGCGCTGGCAGGTTGCCGGTTTACACGCTCCGAACGGCTTAAGCCGGCAACATGCCGGCGTTCCGTGTAGGCTGGGACACCTCGGGCAAGCCAAGAAATGCGAAGCGAACGCCAAACAATGTAGAGCGGTCTTGGCCACCCACAGCAATCCTAACTCGATATGGGTGCTCAGCGATATGTGGTGATCCTATTGGCCGCAACCTTTCTTGCCCTTAATGGGTCATCGGCGGCTGCGTTCGCCGCCGAACCGATCAAAAACAGCGCCTGCCTGGAGTGCCACGGGGACAAGTCGCTCAGCAAGACTAACGCGGCCGGCAAAGAGGTCTCCCTGTTCGTTGATGTGGCCAAACTCGGGGCTTCTGTCCACAAGACCAACCTCTGTGTAAGCTGCCACGCAGACCTTACGGACAAGCATCCGGACGACAATGTCCCGGCGCAGCCGACGAACTGTAAGGGGTGCCACGAGAAGCAAACGGAAAGTTACGGCGCCAGCGTGCATGGGTTGGCCCTGGCGAAGGGGCGGAAGGACTCCGCCACGTGCAGCGACTGCCACGACGGCCACACCATCCTGCCGCCCACGTCCCCGGCTTCGCCTCTGCATTTCTCCCGGCTGCTCGAGACCTGCGGCGCATGCCATGACCAGGTGGCCAAGGACGTGCAGGAGAGCGTGCATGGCAAGGCATTGGCTCTCGGACGCCGTGAGGCGCCTACCTGCACCGATTGCCACTCGGAACATAAGATTGAAGCGCTTAAGGGCAGCACGTCGCTGAGAATCTCGGAGGATGTTTGCAGCGGATGCCATGCCTCCGGCCGGATGAATACCAAATACAAGTTGCCATCGGATCGGGTGAAGACCTTCTTTGAGAGCTACCACGGTCTGGCGGCGCAATACGGCTCGACCGTGGCGGCTAACTGCGGGAGTTGCCACGGCGTCCACAAGGTCTTGCCTTCGACCGACCCGCGCTCGAGCGTTTACGCGACGAACCTGGTGGTCACCTGCGGCAAGTGCCACCCGGGCGCGACCACGAACTTTGCTCGCAGCAAGGTGCATCTGAAGAAAGCGCCGGGCCGAATCAATTTGCGCCTGAACGCGCTGGCCAACAGCAATGACACCACTATCGGCGAAGAGGTCAACGACTTGGTGCGCAGTATTTACCTGGCACTGATTTTCGGTACGATTGGCTTCATGCTGCTGCACAATGTCCTGTTGTTCGGCAAGAAGGTTCGCGCCCGTTACCGTGCCGCGAACCTCACCATCTTGCGCATGAGCCTCTCTCAGCGGATGCAGCATGTCATCCTGGCCGTGAGTTTCATCCTGCTCGCCGTGACGGGCTTTGCTTTGAAGTTCCCGGATTCCTGGATCGGGATAGTGATGGGGTCGAGCGAGATGTTCCGGCGCTGGAGCCACCGCATCGCCGGGGTGGTGCTGCTGGCGGCCGGAGTCTATCACCTTATCTATCTGCTCCGCACCCGGGAGGGGCGGCAGCTCCTAAGAGATTTCCTGCCCGTCAAGAAGGACCTGAAAGACGTGCTAGACAACGCGAAGTATCTGACCGGACTAAGCGCGGAGAAGCCCAAAATCGCCCGCTTTGGCTACGCGGAGAAAATGGAGTACTGGGCGGTGATGTGGGGAACGGTCATCATGGGGGTGACCGGCCTCGTTCTCTGGTTCAAGATCGATGTCACGGAGTTCCTGCCGGGATGGGCGGTGGATGTTGCCACCACCATCCACTACTACGAGGCCATCCTGGCATGCCTGGCGATTGTGGTATGGCACTTCTACCACGTCATCTTTGATCCGGACGTCTATCCGCTGAATTGGGCTTGCTTCAACGGCAAGGTGTCCAAGCATTGGCAGGAGGAGGAACATCCGCTTGACCAGACTGCCAAGGGCGCGGGTACAGCTTCTCCAGCACCGACCACGCCAGCGTCCGGTAACAAACCGAAGTCTGGTCATCGGCCGCACTGACGTTGCCTGGTGACGCGCCGACCGGCCGCTGGCTGACTGCCCCGGCCCGGCGCAGCAAGGCATTCTGCTTTGGGATGGATTGCTCGCGGAATAGAGAAAGGGCGGCACGGTGGTTACACCGGGCCGCCCCCAACCCAACTATGAAAAGAGGAGGACAGTGCCTATTGGCCCAGGCACCGCCTCACTCAGGAGGAGGTAGGCAAGGAACCTACACTCTCCTCATTAGCAGAACGCGTGCCACGCAGGACTGAGAAATATCAGACCGCTGAAAGCCAGCGGCTCGCAGGCCGAGGCCCCGGCGGAATGGGTCGTCGAGGATTCTCTCAAAGAGGCGCTGCCCCGGATTACGGTCAAGCTGGGGGGCCGACCGGTGCAGGTCCGGGCCTGGAAGTATGAAATCGAAGGCGTTGGCGGATTCACGGTCCCTGTCCATTTATTGGACGTTGACTTGCCAGAGGATAAAGAATGGGACAGAGAGCTGACCCTGAATCCGGCAGTCCCATAACCACGGATGACAGGATGACACGGATGGGAACGGGCTTCGTCATGGTCAAGAACCTCTTTCGCGGCCACCCGCCGGGTGAACACCCTGGGCACCGCAATCCCTTCTTTATCCGTGTTATCCGCGAAATCCGTGGTTCCAACTCCTGTTTCTGGGCTGACTCCAGACCTCCTGACCTACC
>SESF01001573.1_pt1 | contig 19114 bp, 13 predicted proteins | sample 3171521 | NCBI WGS metagenome assembly SESF01 (sample SAMN10866945, study PRJNA518727) | freshwater metagenome | biome: subpolar coniferous forest; feature: holomictic lake; material: water; isolation source: holomictic Lake 227, 6 m and 8 m depth | place: Canada: near Kenora, Ontario | collected...
CTGAATTTCGCGATCATAGGCAGTAGGTATTTGAACACGCCGACCCGGTCCTCCCCGAACGAGGTCTGTGACGATTCCCGCAGTCGAAATAAAATGTGGCGTGGAAGATCCGGAAACCCCAATAAATGCGGCCTTTCTGGCCCTCTACGCCACATTTTCTCCTTGGCCACATATGGCATATAATGTGGCGCGCCACATTATACGCCAAAAAGGTGTACATCCAGGTCAACCAGGCGGTGGACGGGTGGGAAAGCCTGCCCCGCACCTTCTGGGGCATCGTCCCGGCTGCGACCTAAGCCACTCCCGTAGTGGCGCAGGCGTCTCGCCGGCGTTTCAAGCGGGCAGGCGTTCTTCGGAGCGCCTGCCCGCCCTTTGCTGGGCAGCCAGCCACACCTCCGGCTCTGGAAGGCCGTCCAGTTGCCGATGTAACCAATCCGGTTCTAGCCGGTCATAAGTCATTATGGCATGTTCGCGTCTGTGAGTGTCATGCCAGAACCGGAATTCGATGTGACGGCCTGCGTGAAGCGGGCGCGCCTGCGGGACGAAGAGTCCGCACGGGCGCTGTTCCGGCATCTGTATCCGCTGGTGGCGCGGCTGGTGCACTCGCACCTGCCCCGGCGCACTAGCGCGGAAGATTTAGTGCAAACTGTATTTATGAAAATGTTCGCGAGCCTGGACAGCTTCTCCGGTACGGTGCCGCTGGAGCACTGGGTCTCGCGCATCGCGATCAACACCTGCCTGAACCAACTGGCGGCTGAAAAGGCGCGCCCGGAGTTACGCTGGGCCGACTTGAGCGAGGAGCAGGCGCAGGCGCTGGAAGCGACGACCGCCGGGCAGGCCGAGTTGGACCCGACGCAGAACCTGGCCTCGCGGGAGATCGTCGAGAAACTGCTGGCGCAGCTTGCCCCGACGGATCGGCTGCTGATGACCTTGCTCCACCTCGAAGGCCGTTCCGTGGACGAAGTCCGGCAAATCACCGGTTGGAACGTGCCCGTCATCAAGGTCCGCGCTTTCCGGGCTCGCCGGAAGCTGCGCAAGCATTTCGAGAAACTGATGGGAGCGAAGAGTTAGGAACTAACGCAAAGCCGCAAAGCCGCAGAAATGAAACGGAATAACCAAACATTGGAAAGGCTGCTGGACGCTGCCGCGAAGGCAGCCCCCGAGGCCCCCGTCGCGCCGCCGCTGGGCCTCGAAACTCGCATCCTCGCCCAATGGCGCGCCGCCAGCGTGGACGACGACTCCGTTTCAGTGTTCGCGTTCCTTCGCCGCGCAACGCTCGGCGCGGGCCTCGTGCTGGCGTTGTGCGCCGCCTGGAGCTTCACCGGCCTCGGCGGCAGCGTCCCCAGCGACGAAGCGGCCCTGCTCAACTACGACATCCAGATGAGTCTCAACCCATGACTTCCCTCGGCAAACGCAAGCTCGCGACCTACGTGCTGGCCATTTTTCTGGCGGGTGCCGCCAGCGGCGCGCTCGTCGCGTGGCAGGTGTCCCGACGCACGCCGGTCGCGCCGCTGCCACCGGCGGAGATCGGCGCACGGCTCCGCGCCCGTTTCCAGTCCCAGCTTGCATTGACTCCGGACCAGGTGCAGAAGATCGATCCGATGATTGACCAGGCGATGCGCCGAGTGGAAACCATCCGCCAGGAAACGGCGAGCCACGTTTTCGCCAACGTCTCCGCCCTCCACGAGCAAATGCTCACCGTGCTGACACCGGAGCAAAAGACCAAATTTGAACAGCTAGAAAGCCAGCGGCGCGATTACCTGCGCCAGAAGTTCGGGCCGGCGACCAACGCCCCTTGAATGGGTGGGCACCGGTTCCAGTCCAATCACGCACCAGTTCAACGAAGCAGATCCAATGACAAAACAGCAACCCCCTGACTCCCCCTCCCCAGCAGGCTCCGGTCAATCCCCCAGCGCCAGTTCCCCGCGCGCCGGCGCCGGGCCGGAAACCCCAGAATCCTCCGGCTGGAAAATGACGATCATCGTAATGCTCGGCGTACTGGTGGTGGGCGCGGCAGTGTGGTTCGCGCGGGGGCGTGCGGCGGGCGCCGAAAAGAAAGGCCCGGGAGCCCGCTCAATGGAGCTGCCGCCCGTCCCGGTCATCGCCGGCACCGTCGCCCAGAAGGATGTGCCGATCTATCTGACCGGCATCGGCAACGTGCAGGCGTTCAACACCGTCACCGTGCGCGCCCGGGTGGACGGGCAGATTGATAAGATTGCTTTCACCGAGGGGCAGGACGTGCATGAGGGCGACTTGCTGGCGCAAATTGACCCCGACCCGTTCCACGCAATACTGGCGCAGGCCGTGGCCAAGAAAGGCCAGGACGAAGCGCTGATCGCCAACGCGCGCGTGGACTTGAAGCGCTATGCCGACATGCTGGCCAATGAAGGCGTCACCCAGCAGCAGTACGACACGCAGAAGGCACTGGTGGACCAGTTGATCGCCACGGTCAACTCCGACCAGGCGACCATTGACAGCGCCAAAGTCATGCTGGCCTACACGACCATCAATTCCCCCATAGACGGGCGCATCGGCCTCCGGTTAGTGGACAAGGGCAACATCGTTCGCGCCAGCGATTTGACGGGCATCGTGGTCATCACCCAACTCAAGCCGATCTCCGTCGTCTTCCTGCTGCCGGAACAAGCCCTGGGCCCGATCCAGCAACAGTGCCAGGGGACGGACCCCAGCCTCGCCGTCCTGGCCTTCAGTCAAGGCGATACGAATGTCGTGGGCGAAGGCAAACTCGCCGTGATTGACAATCAAATTGATCCCTCCACCCGCCAGTTCAAACTCAAAGCGACGTTCCCCAACACCGATCTGCGGCTCTGGCCGGGCCAATTCGTCAACGCCCGCTTGCTGCTGACCGTTCAGAAGGGTGCCATCGTGGTGCCGAAAGTGGTCATCCAGCGCGGCCCGGAAGGCGACTTCGCCTTCGTCATCAAAGACGACCAGACGGTCGAAGTCCGCCCAGTCAAAGTAGCCACTACTCTGGCGGTTCAGGTGGACCAAGGGGATGCGATTATCGAGGCTGGTCTGCAGCCCGGCGAGCGGGTGGTAGTCGAGGGGCAGTTCAAGCTGCAACAGGGGTCGCGCGTCAGGTTGGCTGACGCCGGGGGCAAACCCGAAGGCCGAGGTCCGAAACCCGAAGGCAAGGCGAAAGCCGAAGGCCGAACTCCCAAGGCCAAGAGCTAACGCGACAAGCGGGGTAAGTTATATGAGATGCATCGGTTACATGGTTACAAAGGTTACGACGCCGGACTACGGCTCGACCCCATGTAACTATGTAACCGATGCAACCCATGTAACCCCTGTAACTGATGCCTCTCATGTAACCCATGTAACCCATCTAACTGATCCAACCTAATTAAGTGAGCATCTCCGAGCCATTCATTCAACGCCCGATTGCCACCTCGCTGCTGATGGCCGCCGTGCTGCTCATGGGCGCGCTGGGCTATAGCCTGCTGCCGGTCTCCTCGCTGCCCAGTGTGGATTTCCCCACCATCCAGGTCACCGCCCAATTCCCCGGTGCCAGCCCCGACGTGATGGCCTCGTCGGTGACGACACCGCTGGAGCGGCAGTTCGGCCAGATCAGCGGACTGGCGCAGATGACTTCGATCAGTTCCTTCGGCAACGCCACCATCACGCTGCAATTCGTGCTCGATCGGGATATTGACGCCGCTGCCCAGGATGTGCAGGCGGCCATGAACGCGGCCAACGGCGTGCTGCCGAAAATGCCCAACCCGCCCATCTACAACAAAGTCAACCCCGCCGACGCCCCCATCCTCACGCTGTGCATCACCTCCGACAGCCTGCCGCTGGAGAAGGTCAACGACCTGGCCGACACCGTCCTGGCGCAAAAGCTAAGCGAGATCACCGGCGTTGGCCTGGTGACCATTGAAGGCAATCAAAAGCCCGCCATCCGTGTCCGCATCAACCCAGGCGCCCTCGCTGCCCAAGGGCTCAGCCTGGAAGACGTGCGGATCGCCCTGATGCAGAACAATGTCAACGCCCCCAAGGGCAGCTTCGACGGCCCGCGCCAGTCCTATGCCATCAATGCCAATGACCAAATCTTCACCGTCACCGAGTTTCGAGACGTCATCCTCACCAGCCGGAACGGCGTGCCCATCCGCATCCGCGACGTAGGGGATGTGATAGACAACGTCGAGAATGTTCGCCTGGGCGGCTGGGTGGACGGCCGACCCGCGGTCATCGTGGACATCCAGCGCCAGCCCGGCGCCAACATCATTGAGACGGCCAACCGCGTCAAAGCGTTGCTGCCCCGGCTGCGCTCGATTTCCCCCACCTCGGTCAAGATTGCCATCCTGACCGACCGCACGGAAACGATTCGCGCGTCCGTGCGGGACGTGCAGATGACGCTGGTGCTGGCGGTGGCGCTGGTGGTGATGGTGATCTTCGTCTTCCTGCGCAAATTCTGGGCGACGGTTATTCCCAGCGTGGCCCTGCCGCTGACGCTGATCGGCACCTTCGGCATCATGAAGCTGGTCGGCTTCAGCCTGGACAACCTCTCCCTCATGGCCCTGACCATCGCGACCGGGTTCGTGGTGGATGACGCCATTGTGATGATCGAGAACATCGTGCGATACATCGAAAAAGGCGAAGCGCCCATGCAGGCAGCGCTCAAGGGCGCCAAGCAGATCGGCTTCACCATCATTTCCTTGAGCGTCTCGCTCATTGCGGTGTTCATCCCGCTGTTATTCATGACCGGCATCGTGGGCCGGCTGTTCCAGGAATTCGCCATCACCCTGAGCGCCGCTGTGGCAGTCTCGGCCATCATCTCCCTGACGCTCACCCCGATGATGTGCGCGCGGCTGCTCAAGGCCGAAGACAAGACGAAGCACGGGCGGTTGTATCTGCTCACCGACCGGATGTTCCAAGGCATGCTCGATGGCTATAACCACAGCCTGCTGTGGGTGCTGCGGCATCAGGCCTTCACCCTGGGCGTGGCGGTCGTTACCCTGGTCGCAACCCTCTGGCTCTACGTCATCATACCCAAGGGCCTCCTGCCGCCCCAGGACACCGGCCTCGTCATCGGAGTCACCGATGCCGCGCAATCCATCTCCTTCAAGGACATGGTCACTCGCCAGCACGCCATCGCCGACCTCGTGCGGCGCGACCCGGACGTGGTGAGCGTGGCCTCCTTTGTTGGTGCCGGCAGCGTGAACCCCACCGTCAACTCCGGCCGCCTCTACATCAACCTCAAGCCCCGCGACAGTCGCAAGGCCAGCGCGGACCAGATCATCGCCCGCCTGCGCGCCGCCACGGACTCGGTGCAGGGCATTTCCCTCTTCATGCAGGCAGCCCAGGACGTGCAGATTGATAGCCGCATCAGCCGCACCCAATACCAATACACACTCACCGACGCCGACGTCGTGGAACTGTCGGAATGGGCGCCCAAACTCCTGAACGTGCTCCGCAAGCGGCCAGAGTTGAGCGATGTCGCCTCCGACCAGCAATCCGGCGGCTTGCAGGTCAGCGTCGAGGTGGACCGCGAGGGAGCTTCGCGCCTGAATGTGCTCACCCAGGCCATTGACGACACGCTTTACGACGCCTTCGGCCAGCGCCAGGTCACCACCATCTTCACCCAGCTCAACCAATACCGCGTCGTGCTGGAGGTGGAGCCGCAGTATCAGTTCTCCCCGGATTCGCTGAACAAGATTTACGTCAAGTCCAGCACGGGCCAGATGGTGCCGCTGAGCGCCTTTGCCAAAGCAAGGATTACCACGGCCCCGCTCGCGATCGTTCACCAGGGCCAATTCCCAGCCGTGACACTGTCTTTCAATCTGCGGCCCGGCGGGTCTCTGGGCGCGGCGGTCGAGGCCATCCAGTCCGCGCAGAAGGAGATCGAACTGCCCGATACCGTCGTGGCGACATTCTCCGGCAGCGCCGCGGAATTCCAGTCCTCGCTCAAGAGCGAGCCGTTCCTCATCCTCGCCGCCATTATCGTGATCTACATCGTCCTGGGGGTGCTTTACGAGAGCTACGTGCATCCCATCACCATCCTTTCGAGCCTGCCGTCGGCGGGTGTGGGCGCGCTGCTCGCGTTGCTGCTGTGCGGCGAGAACCTCTCCCTGGTTGCGCTGATCGGCATCATCCTGCTGATCGGCATCGTGCAGAAGAACGCCATCATGATGATTGACTTTGCGCTCGACGCCGAGCGCACCGAAGGGCTGCCGCCGGTGAAGTCCATCTACCAGGCCTGCCTGCTGCGCTTCCGCCCGATCATGATGACCACCATGGCCGCGCTGCTCGGCGCCTTGCCGTTGGCGTTGCAGAAGGGCACCGGCTCCGAGCTGCGCCGCCCGCTGGGCATCGCCATTGTCGGCGGCCTCCTGCTCTCGCAACTGATCACCCTCTACACCACCCCGGTCGTCTATCTCTACCTGGATCGCCTCGCCCGCTGGGTCCGCCGCGGCCGCCCGGCCGCCGACATGCGGGAAGAGGCCCCGCCCGCCCTGGGGGAAGCGCCCGGCCCTGTCACACTATGAAGGCACCTAGGACGTTGATACTCATGGGCGAGATGGGCGGGGAAATCCGAAGGCCGAAATCCGAAGGCCGAAGGAAGCCCGAAATCCGAAGGCCGAATCGGTTGTTGCCCAGTGATCAGGCGAGCGCGGCCATTCGGGTTTCGGGTTTCGGATTTCCCCCACTCCGCGCATGAACATCTGCGCCCCCTTCATCCGCCGCCCGGTCGGCACTTCCCTGCTGGCCATCGGCCTCTTCCTCTCCGGCATCGTGGCGTATCACTTCATGCCCGTGGCGGCGATTCCGCGCGTGGATTTCCCCATGATCAGTGTGGGCGCATCGTTGCCCGGCGCTGACCCAGCCACTGTCGCCTCCTCCCTGGCCGCGCCGCTGGAACGGCGCCTGGCCCAGATCGCCGGCGTCACCGAGATCACCTCGGCCAGCTCCCTGGGCGGTTGCTCGGTCACCGTGCAGTTTGACCTGAGCCGGAACGTGGATGGCGCGGCCCGCGACGTGCAGGCGGCCATTAACGCCGCCGCCGCCGATTTACCCATCAACCTGCCTGGCCCGCCGACCTACCGTAAGATCAACCCTGCCGACTCCCCGATCATGATCCTGGCGATGCAGTCGGACATCCTTCGCCCCGTGCAGGTCTTTGAATATGGCGACTCCATCATCGGTCAGCGGTTGAGCCAGGTCGAAGGGGTCAGCCAGGCGATTATCAGCGGTGCCGATAAGTCCGCCGTCCGCATCCAGGTCAATCCCGGGGCCTTGGCTTCGACCGGCATGAGCCTGGAAGACGTGCGTTCTCACCTCAACCAGGTGAACGTGGACTTGCCCAAAGGGAGTTTTGACGGCGACCAGCTCTCCTACACTCTGGTCAGCAACGACCAACTGCTCGAAGGCAAAGGTTACCAGAACCTGCTCCTGAGGAGAGGGAGCAATGCGCCCATCCGGCTCAGTGCCGTGGGCCGAGCCTTTGACGGTACCGAAAATACGCGCGTCTCCGGCTGGTCCGGCACCAACCGCGCCGTGCTGGTCATCATCTTCAAGCAGGCCGATGCCAACGTGATCGAGACCGTGGACCGCATTCGCGCCGTTCTGCCCCAGCTCGAGAAGTGGATTCCCCCGTCCATCAAAGTGACTGAGATCAGCGACCGCACGGCGACCATCCGCGCGTCGGTCCACGAGGTGCAGTTCTCGCTGCTGCTCAGCATCGCGCTGGTGGTGATGGTCATCTTCCTGTTCCTGCGGCGGTTCTGGCCAACCTTCATTGCCAGCATCACGGTGCCGCTGGCGCTGGCCGGCACCTTCGCCCTGATGTACTTGTGCCACTACAGCATTGATAACCTCTCCCTGATGGCCGTCACCATCTGCGTCGGCTTCGTGGTGGACGACGCCATTGTAGTGATCGAGAACATCCACCGCTTCATCGAGCGCGGCGATCCGCCGATGCAGGCGGCATTCAAAGGGGCGCGCCAGATCAGCTTCACCGTCATCTCCATGAGCACCTCGCTGGTCGCGGTGTTCATCCCGCTGCTGTTCATGGGCGGGTTGATCGGGCGGCTGTTCCACGAGTTCGCCGTCACCGTCACCCTGGCCATCTTCGTCTCGGGCGTCATCTCGCTGACGCTCACCCCGATGCTCTGCTCACGCTTCTTGCGGCCGGAATCGAGCTACCGCAAGCCCGGCGTCTTCATTCACACTTGCGAGCAATCTTTCAACTGGCTCCTGGGCCACTACGAAACGGGGCTCAAATGGGTGCTGCGCCATTACCTCTTCACGCTCAGCGTGTGGGCCCTGACGCTCGTAGCCACGGTCCTCCTTTACCTGGCCGTGCCCAAAGGCTTCTTCCCGCAGCAGGACACCGGCATCATCATGGGCACCACCGACGCTGCCCAGGATATTTCCTTCATTGCCATGAAGGAGCTGCAGCAGAAGGTGGCAAAGGTCGTCCTCGAGGACCCGGCGGTGGCCACGCTGGCCTCCTTCATGGGCGGCATGGGCGCCTCCACCGTTAACAATGGCCGCATGTTCATCACGCTCAAGCCCCGGGACCAACGCGACGCGACTGCCGACGAGGTCATCGCCCGGCTGCGCAAAAAGCTGGCGGGCGTCGTCGGCATCAATCTGTTCCTGCAAGCTGCCCAGGACATCCGTGTCGGCGGGCGTATGAGCCGGGCGCAGTTCCAGTATTCGCTGCAATCTGGCGACCTGAATGAACTCAACCGCTGGTCCAACTTGCTAGTGGATAAACTCCGCCTCAACCGCGACCTGCGCGACGTCAGCAGTGACCAGCAGACCCGCGGCCTGCAAACCACGGTGGTCGTTGACCGCGACGCTGCCTCTCGTATGGGGGTGTCGCCCATTGCCATTGATAACACCCTCTACGACGCCTTCGGCCAGCGGCAGGTCTCTACCATGTACCGGCAATACAACCAGTTCCATGTCGTCCTGGAAGTCGAGCCCCAGTACTTGCTCGACCCTTCCTCGCTCAATCAGATTTACGTCCGCGCCACCAATGGGGTTCTCGTCCCTCTGGCTGCGCTCGCCAAGTTCAAGACCTCCAACACCTTCCTGTCGGTCAATCATCAGGGCCAATTCCCTGCCGCGACGATTTCCTTCAACCTGGCGCCGGGCGTGTCGCTGGGACAGGCGACCGAGGCGGTGGAAAAAGCGGTCGAGGATTTAAGAATGCCCTCCAGCGTCCTGGGCAGCTTCCAGGGCACCGCCCAGGTCTTCCGCGCCTCCATGTCCAATACCCCCGTGCTGATTGCCGCCGCCCTGCTCGCCGTCTATATCGTGCTGGGCATGCTCTACGAAAGCCTGATTCACCCGATCACCATCATCTCCACCCTCCCCTCTGCCGGCGTCGGCGCCCTGCTCGCGCTCATGTTCTCCGGCTTCGATCTGTCCCTGGTCTCGTTTATCGGCATTATTCTCCTGATGGGCATCGTGAAGAAGAACGCCATCATGATGATTGACTTTGCTCTGGATGCCGAGCGCCACGATGGCCTCAGCCCGCGCGACGCCATCTACCAGGCCTGTATCATCCGCTTCCGACCCATCATGATGACCACCATGGCCGCCTTATTCGGCGCCGTGCCTCTGGCTCTCGGGATGGGCACCGGCTCCGAACTGCGCCAACCGCTGGGCATCGCGGTCGTCGGCGGACTCTTGCTTTCACAAACCCTGACCCTTTATACAACCCCGGTGATCTATCTGACCTTCGAGAGCCTGAGCCAACGCGTCAAGTCATGGCGCCGCCAGCGAAGGCTCCAACTCGCGCCAGCATGACCGATGATATGAAATCCGAAATCCGAAATCCGAAGCCCGAAACCCGAAACCCGAACCGTTACGAACAGCGAAGGCGGGAAGACGGGAAGAAGAGAATGAAAGCAGAAATTGGGAAAGCAGAAAGCAGAAATCCAAAGGCCCGCGCTTTCCATTCCGCTTCTTCTTATTTCTGCTTTCTGCTTTCCACATTTCTGCTTTCTTCTTCGCGTCTTCGCGTCTTCGCTGTTAGTTTAATTGAGCTGCGACCTCTGAAATGCCTATTCGGTTTTCGGGCTTCGGATTTCCTTCGGCCTTCGGTTTTCGGGCTTCGGATTTCCAGCGCGGCGTCTGGCGCGTCCCTTGTACCAATAGCGGTCATCGCCGCGCTGGTCGGCTGCTCCGTCGGCCCGAACTACCACCGCCCCCCGGTCCTCGGCACCAACGCCCTGCCCGCGGCCTTCAGTGGCGCAGGTGCGACTAATACGGGGGTTTGGAAGCCCGCCCAACCCTCGGCCCATCTGCCGCGGGGCTCCTGGTGGGAGATCTTCGGCGACCCCGACTTGAACCGCTTTGAAGCCTTGGCAACCACGAACAACCAACAGCTTGCGGCGGCGTATGCGAATTTCCAGCAAGCCCGAGCTCTCGTGAATATCGCTCAGGCGGGTTATTGGCCTCAGCTCTCGACCGCCCCGAGCTATTTACGCGAGCGAACCAGCGCCAACCAAAGCCGGCTTTCCGGCGGGAGCTCGACGTTTAACTCGTTCATCATGCCGCTCGACGCGAGCTGGGAGCTGGATCTCTGGGGCCGCGTGCGGCGGCAGGTCGAGAGCACCGGCGCACGTATGACTGCCTCGGCCGATGATCTCGAATCCTCCAAGCTGGCGATCCAGGCAGAGGTTGCCAGTGACTACTTCAACCTGCGCTCGCTCGATGCGCAAGACAAGGTGCTGCAGGAAACCGTCGTCGCCTACCGTCGTTCCCTTGAACTCACCCAGAATCGCCGCAAGGGTGGTATCGCCACCGACCTCGATGTCTCCCAGGCCGAAACCCAGCTCGCGTCCGCCGAAGCCCAGATTCCCGCGGTGCAACTGCAGCGGGCCAAATTCCTTCACGCCCTCGCCGTCCTGTGCGGCCAGCCAGCCCCCACCTTCGATATCAGCGTTACCAAGAGCACCCTGGCCGTCCTGGCCGCAATCATTGGATTGCCTCTGCCAGCTACGTTCGACGTCAACGTCCCCGAGGGCGCCGTGGCCGCCGGGGAGAGGGCCATCGATGTCGGCTCCCGCATTCCGGTTGCCGTCCCGAGCGAATTGCTGGAACACCGGCCCGACATTGCCGCTGCCGAGCGCCTCATGGCCGCCGCCAACGCGGATGTCGGCGTGGCCTGCGCCGCGTTCTATCCGAGCGTTACCATCAATGGTCTGGCGGGCTTCCAGTCCGTTAGCGCCAGCACGCTTTTCAACTGGGAAAGTCGCTTCTGGTCAGTCGGACCTACCTTGTCCCTGCCGCTCTTCACCGGCGGCCGGAATCGCGCCCAGCTTGCTGCCGCTCGCGCTGCTTACGATGTCACCGTCGCCAACTACCGCCAGACGGTCCTGAGCGCGTTCCAGGACGTGGAAGACCAGCTCGCCGCCCAGCGTCTGCTGGCCCAGCAGTTTGAAAAGGAGAGCGCTGCGCTCAAATCCTCCCGCCGCACGCTGGACATCTCCATGACCAAATACAAAGGCGGGGTGATCACTTACCTTGAAGTCGCCATTGCCCAGAGTTCCTCGCTGGCTCATGAGCAAACAGTGATACAGTTGAGCGCGCAACGCCTGTCCGCCGCTGTTTCCCTGATCAAGGCGCTGGGCGCCGGGTGGGCTGCCGACGCCGATCAGGTGGCTGCCCAAAAGGAATAGCGAGGCATCTCGTAACTGCTCAGGTGTGGGTCAGACCTCCGGTCTGACGGTTCACGGAGTCTCTGACTCCGTGCCCCTCGGGTCGCCCCAACTAAAAGAAATAGCGAGGCATCGCTAATGAGATAGGCGCTCCCGCAAGCGGGATAACTGCCATAAAGGCAAGTCCTGACGCCCCGGACGAAGATCTCAAACCCGGTACTCGGACTCGAGCGTATGCCTCGCCGAGTCTTATTTACTTCCCCCCTGCGCCGGATTCAAGCGGAAGTTATTCACCGCTATTCACAATGAGCGGTCGGATTGCAGTGACCCTGTAATCTTGCCGTGTTTGCCGGGCCGCCGCCACCGATCCCAAAGAAAGGCTAAAGGCTAAAGGCTAAAGGCTGAAAAGCTGCGTAGCGCAGACATTCTTGTCTTCCGTATCGCGGGCTTTCCAGCCCGCTGGTCGTGAACTGGGAGAGGGATGTCAGCATGGGGCGGGTTTCAGCATTCAGCCTTTAGCCTTGGTGGCGGCGATCCTAAACGGCGAGCCTAAACAGTTGCCGCTGCCCCCGACCTGCGGCAAACTAATAGCGCATGTCTGTTGCCAGGATGTCCAGATGGTCCCTGCGGGTGGAGCAGGCCGAGGTTTCGCGCCTGGCCTGGGCCTTTGCCATCTCGCTGGCCATCCACCTCCTGCTCTACGGCTGCTACTACACCGGCAACAAGTACCACCTCTGGCAACACCTGCATTTGCCCACCTGGCTGCATCCGCCCAAGCTCCTGACCCAATTGATTGTTCCCAGGAAGCCAGCCCCGCCGCCGCCGCAACGGCAGGAGATTCCCTTGGTATTCGTCAACGTCAGTCCCGCCCAGGCCACCGCCGAGGCCCCCAAGGACGCCAAGTTCTACTCGGATAAGAACTCACGCGCCGCCAACCCCGACGCGGACAAGATCACCGAGACCCCCAAGATTGACGGCAAGCATCCCGAGATCGTAAAGACCGAAGACGTCGAGCGCCCGAAGTTCACTCCCTTGCAGCCTTCGCCTCCCCCGCAGCCGCCGAAGGAAACAAAACCTCCTCCCCCTAAGCCGCCGAAAGAGACGAAACCGCCGCCTCCTCAGCCGCCCAAGGAAAAACAGCCGCCGCCCGTCGAGGCACCTAAACAAACGCAGAAGGAGCCTAAACCCAAACCAGCCGATACCCCCGGCGACCTGACGCTCGCCAAACCATCCCCAACGCCCCGCAAGACCGAGGGCGACGCCAAAGAAGCCAAGCCGGTCAAGTCCGATCAGTCCGACAAGTCCGACCGCAAGACCGAGGGCAACGCCAAAGAAGCCAAGCCTGAGCGCCCGCGCACCCTTAAGGAAGCACTGGCACGCCAGCAGCAGAACCAGTTGCCCGGCGAGAGGATGAAGCAGGACGGTGGCGTCAGCCGCCGCCACGAAATGGCCTCGCTCGACACCAAGGCCACCCCCTTCGGCGCTTACGATTCTGCCCTGGTGGAGGCCATTTCCCAGCGCTGGTTCACCCTCCTCGACCAGCGGGATTACGCCTCGGACAGCCGCGGCAAGGTGGTATTGCAGTTCAATCTGCACTACGATGGGCGCGTGACCGAGATGGACATGGCCGAGAATACTGCCGGCGAAGTGCTGGGGCTGGTCTGCCAGAAGGCGGTGCTTGACCCTGCACCGTTCGCCGCCTGGCCGAGCGACATGCGCCGCACCCTGGGCGATGTCCGGCACATCCGATTCACCTTTTACTACTATTAACTATCCGTGCCAATTCGTGAAATCCGTGTCTAACTGCCTATGGAACCTGTTGTCTATGTCTTTGTTTCAGCCTTTAGCCTTTAGCCTTTCCCCATTTATGTCTTTGTTTCAGCATTCAGCCTTTAGCCTTTAGCCTTTCTATGGAACCTGTTGTTTACGTCCTGCTCTTTGTGACCTCCGTGGTCGGCCTGACCTTCATTGTCGAGCGCGGTATTGCCCTGCGCTGGCGGCGGGTCGTGCCGACGGAAATTGAAGCCGCGGTCGAGTCGTGCCAAACACCCGAAGATGTGCCGATGCTCCGCCGCGTGTGCCAGCAGCACAACTCCCCGGCCAGCCGGTTGCTGTTGATCGCCGCCGAACATCTTGCCTGGCCCAAAGCCGAGGTCCTCGATGCCATGCAAACCCGCGCCCGCCACGAAATCGCCCGCCTGGAGCGCGGCCTCGTGGTGCTGGAGATCATCATCGGTATTGCCCCGCTGCTCGGTCTGGTGGGCACGATTCTGGGCATGATGACCGCCTTCGGCAACGTCGGCCAGGCCGGCCAGATCGACCCAACTGAGCTGGCCAAAGGCATCTCGCTCATCCTCCGTGCGACGCTCATGGGACTGCTCATTGCCATCCCCTCGCTCATCTTCTGGAGTTACTACACCAAGAAGGTCGAATCGGTGGCCCTGGAGATGGAATCCCTCTGCGACGAATTCCTCCGCCGCCAATACCGGCAGCAAACCCAAAGTCGGAAGTCTAAGACCTAAAGCCACGCATCACGTTTCACGCATCACCCGCCATGCAGTTCTACATTCGCAAACGGCGCCAGGCCCCTGCGGTGATCATTGTTGCGCTGATTGACATCCTCATCGTCCTGCTGATCTTCCTGATGGTGACCACCACCTTCAAGCAGCAGCCCGCCCTCAAGCTCGCCCTGCCCGAATCGTCCCAGGCCAAGAAGACCGGAGCCAGCGACATCGTGCCCCTGATCATCAGCATTGACCCCAAAGGCAACCTCCGCTTCGGCGCCGACTCCAAGCCCGTGACCATCGAACGCTTCAAAGAGGAACTCCTGGCTGCCATCGCCAAGAAGCCTGACCTCCAGATCGCCATCAGCGCCGACACGGCCGCGCCCGTCGGGCAGGTAATCAAGGTTATGGATGTCTCCAAGGAAGCCGGCCTTAAGACCGGCGTGAACCTCTTCACCAAGGAACCCGGCAAACCTTGAAAGGATGAAGCAGCCGACAGGTGTGGACCGGGGCCTGCCTCGCGCTCGAGGATGTGTAACCGATCCCCGCCGGCGCATCATCGGCTCGCGGACTTTTCTTCCGGCGAGCCGTTAGCCTGGCGCTTGTGTTCCTCCGCCAACTCCCGCAAACCCAGGCCGGCGTAGGCCTCGGCTAAAGCTTTGTGCGCGGCGCCCTTGGCAGCGAGGTTCGGCAGCGCAAACTCCAGGTCGGTCACCGCTTCCCGCCACCGGCCTGACCGGGCGAGGATCTCCCCGCGTGTTTCCCGGAAGTTCGGGTTGTTGGGGAACTTCACCAGCACCGATTCGATGATCGCCAGCGCGCGAGGCAGATCCGGCTGGTCCCCCAGGCTGAGGATCATCGCCATGTTATTGGCCACCGAAGGCAGTTGGGGAGTATTCTCATAGGCCAGCGTGAAGTGCTGCCGGGCCTCCTCCGGCTGGCCGCGCTGCCAGGCGTCAATGCCCAGGGCGAAGTGCAAGACGCCCGTGGCCTTTCCCTCCGTCAACATCCGGGTGAGGGCGGCGCGGGCGCCGACGGCTTCCGGCCCTTGCTGGTGGGTGAGGCTGATCAGTTGCCGGAGCAACAACTCGTTCTGCGGAGCGCACTCCAGGCCCCGCTGGATGAGGGAGAATCGCGAGGCCAGGTCGCCCGGCCTGGTCTTGGCCAGCGAGTCCGCCCACAAGGCACAAATCTGGCCCAGGGGATAAAGGTAGATCTTGTTGTCGTAGTCTCTCCAGCCTGCCTCCACGATCGCAAAGGCCGCCGGGTAATCCTCCAGCATGGCCGTCGCATCGGCCCACGCCAGCCGGTGCGCCGGCTTATCCAGCTTCGCGGCTTCCACCTTCTCCCGGTGGAACTTCGCCGCCCGCTGCGCCCAATTATGGGCGCCGGCCGTATCGCCCTGTGCCCGGGCAACCACCGCCAGCAACAAGGCCGTTTCGGGCCGGGCCGGCACCACCTCAGTCAAGTGTTTCTCCGCCAGTTCCCATTGTCCCATCCGGACATAGATCCGCCCCAGCAGGTCATTGGCTTCGACCGATTGCGGGTCCAGCGCAAGGACGTGCTTCAGGTGCCGTTCGGCAGTCCCGATTTCCTGCGGGGTCACATTGGTCTTCACCAGGAGCGTCTGGGCCAGATAAAGATGCGCCGGGAGGTAGCCGGGCCTGTCGATGGGGGCGATGCTGCTGAGCAACGATCCGGCTTCCTTACCCCGGCCCAGGCCGTTCAGCGCCAGCGCCAGATCGAAGGAATGTTGTTTCTGGCCCGCCGCCACACCAAGCACCAGCAACCGCTGGGAGGCAACCCGCGCGGTTTCGAAGTCCTTCACCGCCAGTGCGTTCTCGGCGATGCCCGCGTAGCGGGTTTCGGTCCGGTCCGGCCTCCAAAGGGCCAGGCAGATGCCAAAGACCAGCCAGGCCAGGCAGCCGAGAATGGCCGGGATGCCCCAAATCAGCCGCTGGTAGTTACGGGTGAGGAACCATTGTCGGATGATAAGACGGGGATTTTGGGGGCGGGACCCGTTCATTTGGCCCCCTGCATTTGCGTGGAGAGCTGCCGCCAGAGCAGCCGCCGGGCTTCCTCGTAAAACTGGCGCACCTGCTCCTGCTCGTCTGATTTCAGGGGGTTGAAGCCGGTGGACAGCGCCTGCACCTGGTAGGTCACCGGATCGTCGTCCGATGCCGGTTTGAAGCGCTCCAGAAAACCGTGCTTCAGGCCCGGGTTCAGCGGCGGCCCGGCCTGCCACCGGCCGCGCTCACTCACCGAGCTGAACCAGAGGGCGCCGTGCTGGCCCAGCCGATTCTGCATCCGCACCTCGGCGTAAGGCGGGCTGGCATTGGTACCCTGCCCGCCCCGGAACTCCTGCGCGAGCACATCCCATCCGCGCAGCGTGTAACATACCCTTACGTCGTGATAGCCCCGAAAAGGATAACTCAGCGCCACTGCCGCCAGGGTGTCACCCTGATGATAATGCCAGGTCTGCGAAAACACCCCCATGGTCTCGATCTTCTGCAGCGGAGGCACTTCCGTGTCCAGCCGCTGCCATTGGCCGATTTGTTCCGGCATCGAGAACCTGGCCCCGGCCCGCAACGCGGTGCTCGGCACGGCCGCCTGAGTTCTGGCATGATAATACCTCAGCCCGCCCACCCCCAGGCCCGCCAGCCCGAGCAGAGCGAAGGCATAGCTCGACGCGCGCACCCATGACCGCGGAATGCGCGCCGGCGGCAGCCCCGTCGCTACCGTCGGTGCCGCCGCCGCCGGCAAAACCGGAGTGCGCGGTTTGAGTGGTATTCGGCTGGGGCTGGTGAGGAAGGCCAGCAACTGGTCCATGCTCACGATCATCGTGAGGTAGCTCATGAGCAGTACCAGCCCCGTCAGCTCATGCGCCAGCCCGGAAAGAATATCAATGTTGTAGCGGAACCTGAGCCACGCCCCGAGGGTGATACGGACCAGATTCCCCAGCAGCACGAAGGCCAGGGAACTCCCCAGACAAACCAGGATGGAAATGGCGGAACGCCGCCGCCACAACCCGTAGAACAGGCACCCGGCCAGGGTGATCAGGACCGAGTTGATGCCGCTGCACGCTTCATCCACCAGCAGCTTCTTTCCAGGCAGCTCGATCACATTACCGGCCAGCGCATGTGTGACCCCCAGCATATCCAGCAGCCGACTGCTGTAGCCCACCGCCAGCACGCGCAAGTGCTGGATCAGCCGGCTGTCAGCCGACAGCGGCGGCGGAATAATGGTCAGCACCACCAGCAGCGCCGGCAGCAGCGCGCGCAGCAGCGGGCCGCCGCCCACCTGCCAGGCCATCGCCGCCAGACCGATGAATGCGGCGATCGCCCCCAGCCACGGCGACCACAACAAGGTCGCGGCTGCCAGGCAGCAGAACGTCCCGGCCACCAGCAGCACCGTCCACCGCGGCTGCCCGGGTGAGAAGGGCCGTGCCAGCTCTTTCAGCCGGTTCCAGGCCAGGAAGCCCGCGCCGGCCAGTGCCAGGGGGAAAAACTGATAGTGTGGCCGCCCCCAAAGGTTGATGAGGAAGACCGTGAGCAGCGGCGCGAATCCCAGCGCGACCCAAACCCCCGGGCTGCCATTCTTCCTTCTGCATTCGCCCTGAGCTTGTCACCAGACCAATGACCTTCTTTGGCGCACGCTCGTTCTGGTTGCTCTGACATGCTTATTGCTCGGCCCGCTCCATCTTACGAGCGGTAACGCGCTCATTCTATCCGCCACAGCAGCCGATTCAATACCGGAACGAGCGGGAGTTTCAGTTGTGGTCCATGCCGCACTCAATGCGCTAGTACAAGCGGAATACAAGCGAAACATGAGCGGAACAATAGAGACCATCCCGCAAGCTCCTGGCTGGCATCACGCAAGCATGTCCATACGTTCCGGTAATCCCAAAGGGTAACTGTTCATGTCGGAGCGTGGGGCAAACCTCCGGTCTGCCGGTTAGCCGGGCCTCTGGCCCGGAGTTTCGACCCCAACAGGGCTGGGGTGAGGGGAATCGGCGGGGTTGGCACGGCCCTCCTCACCCCGACCCTCTCCTCCCTCGGCGGGAGGAGAGGGAGAAGCCGCCTCGTCTTGCGCGGGAACATTCTTAACGGAGAATAACCCCACCGTCCAGCCGTTTGCTCTCCCCGGTTGGCAGGAAACCTGCGGTTCCACGAAGAGTGAGTCGGTGAGGGCGAAACCGGCCTCCAACCCGGAGGCGGCACCATCCTCGATGGCTGTAACGTCGGTAAGTCGGGGAACAGGAATACAGCGCGTCGTTGGGAAGGCGTCCTGTGCAGGGCGGCGGTGGATTTCCCCTCCCGCAGACTGACTCACCTTGAGACACGAGTGCAATATACTAAACACATTTGCAGGTTAATTGCGAGACTCTGGAAGAACCCAGCATGCCGCAGGTCGGTTGCAGCAGCCCTCGCGATGGGAGTGGGAGTGGGAGCTGGCCGTGGCTTCATCGGTTCGGTTTACGTGGTGGATGGCACAAGCATGACCCCCACTTACGCGGTAGGAACCCACCTTTACGGAGCGCCGATCTCGACGCTGCTGGAACGAGGGGATGTCGTCATCCTCGACGACGGTCAAGCGGATTACGCGGTCAAGCGGATCGTAGGATTGCCAGGTGAAACCGTCCAGCTTTGGCGTGGCCAGGTCTTCATCAACCGGGAGATGCTGGTAGAGCCTTACCTCCCCAAGCACGTTTACACTTATCCAGCGGAGCCATTGCGTCGGGGGGCAACTTTCGTGTTAGGTGAAGATCAATATATCGTCTTGGGCGACAACCGGCCTTCGAGCGCCGACAGCCGCACCTATGGGCCCGTGAGCCGAAAGCAGATCAAACGGCGCGTGCCGCAATCTGAGGATTTCGTGGGCGCTTACTTCGCCCCCTACACCCTGCCGGACTACGGAAATAGTATGATCCGTCCCCTATCGGCCTCAGTCCGCCGGCGCCCCGAGTCCTCTGTA
>SESF01026195.1_pt1 | contig 19090 bp, 18 predicted proteins | sample 3171521 | NCBI WGS metagenome assembly SESF01 (sample SAMN10866945, study PRJNA518727) | freshwater metagenome | biome: subpolar coniferous forest; feature: holomictic lake; material: water; isolation source: holomictic Lake 227, 6 m and 8 m depth | place: Canada: near Kenora, Ontario | collected...
GGCGGATATCAATCCCAACAGAGTAACGGAATTGACTATTCGCATAATTTAAATTCATTTTATGCATTTTCCACTATTTCGGCCTCATATAAAGGGTTTTCGGTTTCAGCTAATATGAAAACAAACATTAAAAGTTTGTATGGTGAAAGTTATTCAAATTTATCACCGGACATTACTATTCAAGCACAGTACTTAAGAAATAATAAATGGTTGATTGGATTCAATATATGGAATCCTTTTATGTCGGCATTAATAAATAAATACGAAACAAAATCAAATCTAACTCATCAATATAGAATAATCAACTATAAAGATAATGGTAACTTAATAAGTATTAGATTTGCATACTTTTTTACATTAGGAAGGCAGTTTTCAACTCTTAATAAAGAGAAAAGTAATAGTGATACAGATTCAGGAATACTTAAATAATATTTTAACGCAAATGAAATCCTTTCCTATCACCATCCAATCCGATGCCATGGATTGCGGTCCGGCTTGCCTGAAGATGATAGCCAAGCATTATGGCAAGGATTATACAATGGATACTTTGCGAAAGCACTGTAATATCAGCCGTGAGGGAGTTTCGTTGATGGGTATCAGCAAAACGGCTGAAGAATTAGGTTTTCGTACGTTGGGTGGAAAGTTTACTTTTGAGCAGTTGGTAGATAAAGCACCGTTACCATGCATTGTACATTGGCAGCAAGAACATTTTGTAGTCGTATACAAAGTCCCCAATTCTCCCAGTAGGAAAAAACAGTTTCCATCCTTTAAAGGAGTCAGAGAGGATATTCATATTGCCGACCCCGGTAAAGGTTTGCTTAAGCTCACCAAAAAAGAATTCTGCGATGGTTGGTTAAGTACAGTTAGTAACGGCGAGGATAAAGGTGTGGCATTGCTACTTGAGCCTACCGCATTATTCTATCAGCAGCAGGGAGAACCTGTTATCCGCTCACGGTTTAAATTTCTGAGCAATTATTTTTTTCCCTATAAGAGATTATTTGTTCAGTTGTTGTTGGGGCTATTGTTAGGAAGTGTATTGCAATTGTTTTTCCCGTTTCTTACGCAAGCAATTGTCGATAAAGGAATAACTAATCAGGATATTAGCTTTATTTATTTGGTACTGTTAGCCCAATTAATGCTTTTATTAGGTCGCACAGCGGTCGATTTTATCCGGCGATGGATATTATTGCATATCGGAGCCCGAATTAATATTTCGTTGATTTCCGATTTCTTTCTCAAGATAATGAAATTGCCTATGAGTTTTTTCGATACCAAATTGTTGGGCGATTTATTACAACGCATCGAAGACCACAGCCGTATAGAGCGTTTCCTTACAGCTCAATCGCTTAATTTGTTATTTTCGATATTCAGCTTGGTTATTTTCAGTGCTGTGTTGTTGGTGTACAATGTATATATTTTTATAGTATTTTTAGTCGGCACAGCTTTATATGTGTTGTGGATAAGTTTCTTTCTGAAAAGAAGACGGTTGTTAGATTATCGGCTTTTTGAAAAACGAGCTATAAATCAAAGCAAGGTGTACCAGTTGCTGAATGGAATGCAAGAAATCAAGTTACAGGGCTGCGAACAACGTAAACGTTGGGAATGGGAAGATGTTCAGTCCGATTTATACGATATAAATATATCTTCTCTTTCGTTGGAACAGTATCAGGAAGCTGGCGGTATTTGCATTAATGAGTTGAAAAATATCATCATTACCATATTAGCTGCCACATCGGTTATGAACGGGCAAATCACGTTAGGGATGATGCTTTCTGTGCAGTATATTATCGGGCAGCTAAATGGACCGGTTGAACAAATGATAAATTTTATCTACCAATGGCAAGATGTAGGCATCAGTTTAGAACGTATTAATGAAATACACAACAAACAAAACGAAGAAGAGTATAATAAAGGAATAGTTATTGATTTGCAGCACCAAGATGATATCCGTATTTCAAACCTCAGTTTTCAGTACGAAGGACCACTTTCACCAAAGGCGCTCTCAAACCTTTCATTAGTAATCCCTTCAGGAAAAGTAACTGCCATAGTAGGTGCAAGTGGAAGCGGCAAAACTACTTTAATCAAACTTTTGCTAAGCTATTACCCACCCACCGAAGGCGATATTAAGGTAAACAACACGGATATAACCGAATTAGATGTAAGTTGGTGGCGTGAACAATGCGGTGTTGTAATGCAGGATGGGTTTATTTTTTCGGATTCCATTGCTCGCAATGTAGCTGCCGATAATGAAGAGATTGATACCGAGCGGTTAAGTATGGCAGTAAGCATTGCTAATATTAAAGAGCATATTGAAAAACTACCGTTGAAATACAATACTGTAATAGGTCAAGAAGGTCAGGGGTTAAGTCAGGGTCAAAAGCAGCGAATTCTGATAGCAAGGGCAGTTTATCGGAATCCTAAATTTATTTTTTTAGATGAAGCAACCAATGCCTTAGATGCGAATAATGAACGGCAGATTATCGAAAATTTGAATGCATTTTATCGTGGAAAAACTGTTTTGGTGGTTGCTCATCGGCTGAGTACCGTAAAAAATGCTGACCAAATAGTGGTACTGGAAAAAGGAGAAATAGTAGAAATTGGCAACCATGAAGCTTTGACAAAGAAAAAAGGTGCTTACTATGAGTTAGTTAAGAATCAGTTAGAGTTAGGAAATTAATTAGAATGGAAAAAATAGAACTTCGCAGTGAAAAAGTAAGAAACCTGATTGGAAGAATACCGCCCAAAATTATACGTAGTGGAACCTTAGTGTTGTTTGTTGTTTTTTTATCGCTATTAATCAGCAGTTACTTCTTTCCTTATTCAGAAACAATTACTGTTCCGGTACAGATAAAAGAATATCAAATTTCAACGACTCATTCTCTAACTAAAAGTTACATAGCTATAGCTTTTGTCCCGATTGATATTCAATCAAAAATTATAGTAGGACAAAAGTCTTTTATAGAGATTGAAGGATATAACAAAAATACATATGGTCAAATTGTGAGCAGTATTTATAGCAGATCAAATAGACCAATTATAAAAGATAAAAAAAAGTACATATTGTTTCAATTATCATTACAAAATGGTTTGACATCAAATAAAGGTAAGACTATTTCCTACTACGACAATATGCAGGGTACTGCGACAATAACACTGAAAAAAGAACGGTTGATGACAATATTGTTCTCATGGATTAAATAATTAATGAGATGAGGTTAATTATAATACATGGAGATATTATATTATGGAGTTATAACTAATCGCCCCAAAAGCAAAAAAAGCCACACCAACAGAGAATTGCTATAATTGTCTTGGTTTGGCTTTTATAGCTTTTTTAATAGGGCAGAGCGGTCACCGTATATTTTATTTCCGGCAAAAGCCGATAAATAAAATACACGGTGAAAGTGTTTTATATAGGTTGCGTAGTTTCATCTGGTAAAATTTAATTATTTGAGACCCCTGTCCTTTCGGATATGAATATCAAATGAGAAAAAGGATGCACTGGTTGTTGGGATATGTTATCCCAACTGTATGTATTATAAGGATTTGCCGCTCGGCTCTGCCGCTTGGCTTGCCAAGAATCCGAAATAATAAATCCGATTTTAAAGCCGGATATGCTACTGGATTAAAAATCCAAAGAATACAAGAACTGGGATTGCAAATCCCAGTGGCGGTATGCAAGCTTTTTTACATTAGAGAGTATATCCGGTGGGTCGGGGTATAATAGTTAATGCAACTTTAATTTACTAATTGATGAAATGGTCCTACAGTTTTTATATGATTATGTAGTTATTTCAGCAACATTTCTCAAATATACAACTTTCATTCAATGCTTCAAACTCAATGGTGGCGTGTTGAATTCCTTTTTCTTTTAATGTATCCCGGATTTGCATTTTTAATTCGGCAAGCTTTTCCATTTCTAAGGATTTACCGAGCACTACGTGAACTGTAAGAACATTGTAATTCCCATCCACTGACCAAATATGTAAATCGTGTACATTCTCAACGCCTTCAACTAATACCAACTGTTTTGAAATAGCATCTATATCCAGTTCAGAAGGAATTCCCTGAAGTATTACCCGCAAACTTTGACGCATATTTTTGTAGACATTATACAAAACGAAACAAACAATTCCAACCGACATAATTGGATCGAGCACCGGAATATCAACAAAACGCATGAGCACAGTGCCTACCAATACGGCTAACCAACCCATCACATCTTCCAATAAATGGAGTTTTGCTACTTTTTCGTTGATGGAATCTCCTTTTCTTAATCGAAAAACAGCAGCTCCATTTACTAACACACCCAAAATTGCAAACAATAACATACCATCTGTCTTAGTAGCTTCTGGCTGTAAAATTCGGGGTATAGCCACGCTAAGAATTATAATACTTCCTGCCGTAAGAACAAAGGAATTTATAATAGCTCCTAATAAGGAAAAGCGTTTATATCCGTATGAATAGGAATTATCACTCCCTTTTCTGGCTGTTTTTTGAAAATATAAAGCAAATCCGAGTGACAAGCAATCGCCTAAATCGTGAATGGCATTGGAAAGGATGGCAACGCTGTTAGTAAGTATTCCACCAACCAATTCAACCACAGTAAAAAACAGATTTAGAAAAAATGCTAACTGTATGTTTTTGGTTGTCGAGTGATGATGTGTGTGTGTGTGATTATGGTTTTCGTGCGACATAAGCTAAGTTTTATTATTCAAACAATTTTAAAATGGAACTGTTCGGAAAAAAAATAAATTATTTATCCGGGTTAAACCACTTCATAACAGCTACATCATATCCTGTTCCGTGCATGAAATTATAGGTCGCTAAGTTTAGTCCTTTTCCATAATAATCGAGGTCGATTTCATTGGCAGTACTAAATGGAATTTCGTTGTTTGCAAAAGTCCCGGGAATTGTAACAACCCGCTTTGCACCTACATTTTCAGGTTCTTGACCGGATGGACTATGAATTGTCATTGCATAGCGATGCCAGAAAGCGGATTGTATCCAGCCATTTTCAAATAGCCCACGAACCACATCGAGTGATTCGATGGTTTCCTGTGCTGTTTCGGTTGGAAAGCCGTACATCAAATAAGCGTGAGTCATTATACCTGCTTCGGCAAAGTTTTTCATACTGTCGCTGGCAGTTTCGATGGTAATCCCTTTGTTTATCAACTTCAATATGCGGGCTGAAGCTACTTCCAGTCCTCCCGAAACTGCTATGCAGCCTGAGGTTGCCATCAAGTAGGTAAGTTCAGGTGTAAACGATTTTTCGAAACGCACATTGGTCCAATAACTTACTGTAAGTTTACGTTTAAGAATTTCATCCGCCAACTTTTTCAACATAAGCGGAGAGGCAGCCTCATCGACAAAATGAAAGCCCGATTGACCTGTCTGCAACATAATTTCTTCCATGCGGTCAACAATCAATTCAATGGGTGCTCTCTCATAGCGTTTGATATAATCCAGTGTGCCATCGCAAAAGGCACATTTTCCCCAATAGCAACCGTGTGCCAGAATTATTTTGTTCCAGCGTCCATTGCTCCAAAGGGCGTGCATTGGATTGCTAATCTCAATCATATTTAGGTATTTGTTTTTCAAAAGCCCTTCATAATCAGGAGTTCCAATTTCGGCAAACGCTATATTTTCTGTGCTGTCAAAATTTACCCGTTGAATATCACCCTGTGCATTTCGGTACAGTGTCCGGATCATTTCAGCACCTTCCATTATCCGCATTATAGGCAACTCGCCGTCATCATAAGTCAGAAAATCGAAGTAGTCGAAAATTTTAGGATCAGTCAGACTGCGTAATTCCGTATTTACATAACCACCTCCCATAACCGTTTTTATGCCTGGATATTCATTTTTTAGCCATTGTGCACAGCGGAGTGCACTAAACAAATTGCCGGGGAACGGAACGCTAAATCCAACAATTTCAGGCTCACATTCACTTATTTTTTTTGAAAAAATATTCAGCATTAACATGTCAATGAATGAAAGTGGCTTTTGTAATTCTTTTTCCAGGGGGTCGAATTCAGGTAGTCGAAGACAAAGCGATTCAGCATAGCGTATCAGTTCGAAATGTGGATCGATGTTTTGCTGTATTATTTCACTTATATTTTTCAGAAAAAGGGAACAGAGATGCGTAGCCCGGTCGTGATTGCCTATTATTCCAAAGGCCCATTCCAACTCGTCTTCATCAGGTAAACGTTTATTATCGGGCCAAAAATCCCGATTACTAAATCGGGTGGCTAACGAACTGTCACCTCCGCTTATAAATCGCATGACCGGTTCAATGGTCTGAAGATAAAAATCAGCTTGTGAGAGTATAATTTTATGTGATTTCGTGAGCTTTTTAAGTGCTAAGGTCTGGAAAATTGTTTCCAGATTTTTTTTTGTGAAAAGTTCCTGAATAAGTTCGATACTCAAATCCATTTGTTCAGCATCGAAGCTTCTCGAACGCAAAAAACCCGTAAGATGGCAGGTGGCAGGATAGGATGTGTTTAGTTGCGTAAGAGGTGGCGTAACAAATAGTATTTTTTTCATTTTTTTCATTATTTCTTTAATCGCCAAGCACAAAAGTTGTTGGCGAACGAATGTTTTATGCAAACTTACTGTTTTATTTTAGAAACAATAATAAATTGATTTAAATAATCTGGAATTATTAACCAAATGAGTAGCTAAGTAGGAATGTGAATATATAGGAAGCCCGCCCAAGGTGTTTTATGAGTTAAAATACATCAACAAATCACACAACATTGAAAAAATTAAAAAATATTATTATTTTTGCAAATCAATTAATATTGAAAATGTTTAACCCTAATAAATTTAAGTTATGACCAAAGAAGAAATTATAGAAGAAATAAATTTAGTTCAACAAAGTGCCATTAGTCTTAAAGCACAATTAATGGATACGAACAGTTTATTGAAAGATTCATTTTCTCGATTAAGAACGCTTAAAAGTATGTTGAGAAATATTGAAATTGCCTCAAATAGAAGAGAAAAAAATCATTTGACAAGTTTAATAACCAGTCAAACAAGAACCAAAAGAGGAAATTATTCACCTGAGTTAGTTCAGATTCTAGAAAAAGGAATTTATCAGATAGGATTATATGAACTTAATATTAATGAAAGACTACTAACACTGAATAATGAAAAAAAACATCTTACAATCAAAGAAATTCAGTTACTTGCCGTTCTGGCAGTGAATGCTAATAAATTGTTAACTCGTGCTTATATGCTAAATACAATTTGGAGTGAAGATTCATATTTCTCAGGCAGAAGCATGGATGTCTATTTGTGTAAGTTACGTAAAATTCTACAAGACGATGAAACTATCAATATAGTTAACTATCATGGAAAAGGCTACAAATTATCAATAATGTAACTTATAATAGTAGTATTTGTTCCAAACTGGATACCCTTACAAGAAAATCTCTGCAGCCATAGTTGCAGAGACTTTTTTTTGCCCTAATAAATTCAATTTAAGTATAAGTTGACATAATCGTTTCCACATGGCGAATTGATCATGTTATTTTATTCAAAATCTACAAATTATCATTGCAAATACTTCTTAATTAAGGGATTATTGATAAATATTGATATCGAAATGACTATTTTACGTAAATATCACTCTCTTTTTTTTACCACTTAATCACTTTATTTGCAACTTATCTAAATAATTTTACATAATAAGAAGTTTCAAAAATGGGAATTCTATTTTTTTAAGAATATTTCATTTAACTTTGTCCCGAAAAATTAACTGTATGGAAAAGAAAAATGATTATTCTGATTTACCGAATCCAAAATCAAATGGGTTGGATGTTAAAAGCTCTTTGCCAACAAAAAACGGCAATTTGGCAGACTCACTTAGCCAGGGTCTTTTAGGAAATAATTCAATTCCTGTTGAACTCGTTCAGGCTGTTGAAAATAAGTTAGTTCACGGACAATTTATTACTAAGGATATGTATCCTACTTTATATTCAAGCCATCAGGCATATTTCCAGATTTTCCAAAATGAGCGAACTTTTATGGTGGCAACTGCTTATGGTTTCCATTTGTTACATTTGGCACAAATCGTATGTTTCGAGTATGTTAAAGAAAAAAAACGTTGGGAAGTTATATTATTGGATCAAACCACATTACAATTAAAGCGAAACACCACCGCTGATGATATTTTGCAATATTCCCTTAAGTTTTTCAGAATTAATCAACAAATCATCATCAATTTGGATTATCTGAATAAAATTGAAAATAATCTTTGTTTACTTACTACTCCTGCTCGAATGGCTGATAAACTGATAATATCCAGAAATTATATGAAGATGTTACAGCAAAGAGTAGAAATGATTTAGATAGTAAGAAGTTAACGGTAAAAGTAAACAGCAGAGGGCAAATGTTTTTTGTTAGCTACCAACCACCAACTAATAACTATAAACTATGTTAGTAGATTTCGCATTATATACACCCATGTTTGTTTCTTTGACCTGGGCTCTGATACTCTTAATTACTTCACGGACATATGGTGCTCGAATTTTTCTGAGCTTTTTTATGTTTACTGTTTCAGCTATATCACTTTCTAATGTTGTTTACTACCACCACCAAAAAGAAATCTTTTTTAGCTTTGAATTGATATATATATTTGGCACATTGTCAATGTTACCGGTATATCAATGCTATATAAAATCGTTAACATATCAGACGAAAATAGGTTTCAACGATATGAAATCGCTTTACCCCGCTCTTACTATACTGATAGCAACTTTGGGAAGTTATTTGTTAATGAATACTGAAATGAGGACATTGTATATTAATCAGTATTTGTTTGGCAATGGCTCGTGGTACGATGCCCCTTTATTAATTCGGATACAACTCATCTTGCACTATATTATACTACTTGTTTTTATAATTCAAATTATATATTCAATAAAGCGAATCAAAATATTTATTACAGAATATCATAGAAATATAACCAACTATTATTCAAATCTAGAAAATAAAATTCTTGAATGGCCTGTAATCATTTTGTATTCATTTGCTATTATGTCATTATTATCCAGTTTTACCTACTTTTTAGGACGAAATTATTTTGATAAATCACCTATTATCTTATTTGTTGTTGGAATAGGATTTGCGATATTTCTATTTTACTTAGGTTTTTTGGGCTTTCTCCAACGAAATATAGTTGAAATTATCGAGACAGATACAGTTGATTTCTTTGAGATTCCTCAAACATTAAAAATAAAAATCGAACTTCACATCTTATTTGAGGAAAAACAACTTTACAAAAATCCGAATTTGAAGATTTCAGACATTGCTACCAGTCTAAATACCAACCGTACCTATATTTCAAAATTCATTAACAACGAATACACCATTTCTTTCAGCATGTTTGTAAATCAGTACCGCGTTGAGGAGGCAAAACAATTGCTGAAGAATGAGGAAAACACGAACTATTCACTTGATTATATTGCAAGTCTTGCCGGATTTGGATCATTACACTCTTTTATACGGGTTTTCAAAGAAATTACGGGCACAACTCCGGGGCGTTTCAAAAAAAATAACCTTCCAAAAAATAGGGAAAACCTATTATAAAGTCCAGCAGCCCTAGATATTTACTTTTTGTACTCAATTCTTTACCTTCTGCACATAGTTTTTACCATTTGCACATAAATTTTGATTCTGGCAGATATATCTTTGCGACCTATAATTAAATGCTAATTAAAATAGTATTTGCTACAATTATAGTTTTTATTAATGTCAATAAATGTGCTATTAGTAAACCTGATTTTTAATTTCTGAAATATATAAAAATATTTTTTACAAGTTTAAGCATTGATCGGTAGCAAATAACCCGAATACTAATACACAAATAGATTAAAAAAGATATTTATGATTGCAACAAAATTCAACTACTTTGCTCCAGGTCTGGCAATAATAAAACTAGATAATGAAGTTTCATTGTTTTCGGAGTCCAATCGCCTGCGGGTCAGGTTGAAGGATTAAATAACTCGGGGCTTGTTTTTTTTAATAACGATTCGATTAAAGGGAATTTGAATTGAAAATACGATAACATATTAACGTTTATACTATTATAAATTTAAGATTTATATTAACTTCCCTAACAAACCATATCGTACTTTTGAAGTTCACTGTTTATAATTCACTTAATGTTTATTGCATTCAATTTTTTTTGTTTTTCAATTGAAGTTTGTTAATTTTCCAAAGTCAAAGAGAGGTCGTGAGGCCTTCCTTTGACAAGAAAATTGAATGATTGAACCATTATTTTTTTTATGCAGAATAATGATAAACCACCCTGAATTATTTCTTATTGTAACAATTAAGAATGACCAAAATTAAAGATTTAAATACTTAACATTAAAAAATTACAAAATGATAGTTAAAAGAAAATATGTTAGACCAAATATTCTGTCAATCATAATTGATAGTGAGTTTTCAATCAGCTTTGCTGAGAAATCAATAACTAATAATAACACTGAAGAAAAAATAGAAGTTAAGGATAATCTTCAGACAGTTAATTAAAAATGCAGATTTACTCTTGTATAGTTAATCTAATCAGTTAATTTTACTTGTTGCGACTAAGGTGCTTTGATTTTTTTAAGAGTGTACAGCTTGAGTCAAGTTAAGCTTTCTGGAAAATAAAAAACTTCTCTATGATTAACCATTTAAATTTCTCGTTATTTCCATATACGGAATTGCTTAACTTTAGCATGGATTTTATTGCTGTAGTAGAAGAAAGCAAAGTTAAAAAAGCATTAACTGCAATTTATCTTGCTGCAGTGAAGTCAAAATTTACTCCTTATCAAATAGCCTTTGAATCAGAAATGAAGAATCCGTATACCAGATCTCAATTAGAGAAAGATGAAATCAGAAACGCTGCATTTATTGTTTTTCGCAGCTATTGTGAGTGGGCAAAAAATCACGATACAGATTCTCGGATGCAGGCCAGAAGAGTTTTGTTGAATGTAATTCGTCAACATGCTTGGAATGCTCAGGATCTGGGATATATACCAAAATCAACTGCAATTACGAACATTGTTTCTGACATTATTAGCAATTACAGTACTGAATTGAAATTGATAGCAGCTGAAGAATTATTAGACGATTTGGCCGTATCACAACTTAATTTTGAAGGCATAGTGCCTGCAGCTCCAGTATTTACTGCCACGGTAAGTGAAACCAGACCTCAACTTGTAGTTGCCATCCAATCTTTTCTTCGTTTTATTAGTTTGCAGGAAATATTTGTGCCAACCAATGAAATGTCGGCTTTGATTACTGAACTGAACGTGCTAAGTGAAAATTACTACAGCACTTTAAAAACAATGAATATAGTTACAGAAAAAATAAAGCAAACTACAGCATAATAAAACAATAAATATATGAAAACAATTCCATTACATTTTATAGTTAGCGAATTTTTAGGTAGACAATGTATGCTTAGACTCACAAATGGTAATATAGTCGAAGGTATTATGGGTAATACTGAACAAAATATTAGGACTAATACACTAGAGGTTGCATTATACTGTGATAAAAATGACAAAAAGCATATTCCTTTGTTGCAAATAGAAGCACTTAAAGTCGTGTGACGAAATTTTTTATAGGTTAATAAACAACTAATTATTCAAGCATTTAAAGGCTCATATTTGCCATAAACTGCTGTTACAATTAGACAAATATTTTTAGATGTTCAAACTAATTCAATAACAAACTCATTTTCCTTTAATCCCACACCCCTAAACCTGAAAATTTTTTCTTTGGGATTAAAGCAAATCCCTGTAAGTTAAATCTTACAGGGATTTTTTATTTCAATCCACACAAGAATTGCTGATTTAATTGTATTTTTGTAGTTCAATTTTTGAAACTCAATTTCAATGCGTTTAAAATTAGTTCTTTTCTCTGTAATCCTTTATGTCAGCCTGTTTGCAAAAAAAGTAGATGAAGGAGAAATTTATTTTAATAATAAGCAATACCTGAAGGCGAAAACGGTTTATGAAAATCTACTTCGTAAAAAGCCGAAGGATCCGCTTTATAATTATCAGTATGCCCGCTGTTGTTATGAACTGAGGGATGTTGAACCGGCTATTGTACATTTTGAAATGAGCGGTTTGAAATACCCAATGCGTGATATGTATTTGGGAGAATTATACTTCAAAATCTATCGATTTGACGAATCGGTATCTGCCTATCAAAATTATTTGGTTAGTTTAGATTCAACCGATTTAAAACGCCCTGACTTTTTGAAAAAGCTCAAAAAGTCTACCAATGCTGCACGATTAATAACTAAGGTAGAAGATATTTCTATTATCGATAGTATTCAAACCAACAAGTCTGAGTTCCTGAAATATTATAAGTTCAACAGTGAGTTGGGCTCAATAAGTCAGGAAAGTCTGAATATGCCACACCACCGTAAATCTGATCGTGTAAAATATCTCACTCAACGCCGGGATCGTATGTATTTTTCAGATTCTATTCAGGGTCAAATGAATATTTTCACCTCATTTAAACTATTGGATGGCTGGTCTAAACCAAGTTCAATTTCGGATATAATTAACTCAGCAGCAAACGAAAATTACCCTTTTTTGCTGCTTGATGGTGTCACGGTTTATTTTGCATCGGATGGGGAGAATTCAATTGGTGGTTATGATTTGTTTGTAACAAGGTTTAATCCTTCTACTAATAGTTATCTGACGCCTGAAAATTTAGGTTTCCCTTTTAATTCGCCGGCAAATGATTATATGATGGTTATTGACGAGCAGAATAAAATTGGCTGGTTTGCCACTGACCGAAATCAACCCGTAGGGAAAGTGATGATTTACGAATTTGTGCCAAATGAAAACCGAAATATTGTTCGCACCGAAAATAAAGAGTATTTACGGAATGTGGCTCAACTCAAAACATACCGTAAAGCCTTCGGGAATAAGTTGGAACGTGACTTAACTGCTAATCAAAATCGGATTCCTCAATCCGAAAATCAAATTGAATTTGTGCTAAATGACTCAACAATTTATACAAACATTAATCAGTTTCGAAGCCCCGAAGCACTAAAACGTTGGAATCAATTTTACAAATTAAATGCTGACTATATTACAAAGCAAAAAGAATTATCAGATCTACGTATAAATTTTGAAAATGTTGAAACCCAATTTCAACGCGCTGTTTTGGCACCTCAAATCATCGAACTCGAACATAAAAACATTGAACTTAAAAGACTTATTTCAGATGAAATAATTGAAATTAGAGATGTTGAGCTAAAATTCCTTAAACTGAAATAAACCTAAAATAATTTCGTTGTATATCTATATTTAATCGTTGTAAAGTAGATTTATTAGTTATTTATATGATTGGATAATAGTGCTTTATCATTTCATTTATTATCACTTAACGTTATTTCCGATTATTTGTAGTCTAACTTCCATTTTTAGGGCTAATTTTGTGAACTTAAAAAGATAAAATGGATAGACTTAGGTTTCAAAGTTTCGGAAGTGGTAGTAGCGGGAATTGTTATTTTATTGGTAATGCTTCAAGTGGATTATTGATAGATGCCGGAATTGGAGTCCGCACTATCCGTAAAAATCTTCGCAACTTAGGCCTTGATTTTGAAAATATTTGGGGTGTTTTTGTAACTCATGATCACGCCGATCATATAAAAGCAATAGGTCCGGTAGGAGAAAAGCATCTTGTTCCGGTTTACAGCACACGCAAAGTACATGAAGGAATTCAGCGAAGTTATGCCGTAACCGAAAAGTTATATAGCAGTAAAAAGTATATCGAAAAAGGGGAGACCATTCAGGTTGGCGAATTCAAAGTAACCGCTTTCCCTGTTTCACACGATGCAACTGATAGTGTGGGCTATACAATTGAATATAAGGGAAAAAGGTTTACTTTTGCAACTGATATTGGTTTTATAGATGATATTGCCGCCAGTCACCTTGAATTGGCTGATTATATGGTGCTGGAAGCTAATTATGATGAACAAATGTTGCGTCAGGGACCCTATCCGGTTCATTTGCAAAACAGGATTATTGCTAATACCGGACATTTGAGCAACGAACAGGCGGGTATTTTTCTGGCTAAAAGCTACAATAAAAGGTTAAAACACGTTTTTCTGTGTCATTTGAGCCGTGAAAACAATTTACCTGAAGTGGCTTATACTACCGTTCAGTACCATTTGGAAGAACGGGAAATAGTTGTGGGAAAAGATTTGGAACTGGTTACTTTAGATCGATTAAATCCTTCGGAATTATATATTTTTTAGTCGAAAGTGTAAAAGTAAAAACTTTGAAAGTTTGAATAGTTTGAAAGTTCATAAAGTTAAGCGAAGTAGTAATTCTATTTTCTAAATCAACCAATCAATTCAATCAACATAATTAACTCAATCAACTTGAAATTTATGTCGCAAAATCTGGTTATTATTCCCACTTACAACGAAAAGGAAAATATAGAGAATATTATTCGTGCAGTTTTCAGTCAACCCACCACATTTCATGTTTTGGTGATTGAAGATGGTTCGCCTGATGGCACGGCTGCTATTGTGAAAAAACTTCAAACCGAGTTTCCTGCTGCATTATTTATATTGGAGCGAAAAGGAAAATTAGGTTTGGGAACTGCATATATATCCGGTTTTAAATGGGCTTTGGAGCATGGTTACGACTTTATTTTCGAAATGGATGCCGATTTTTCGCATAATCCTGTTGATTTGAATCGCTTATATAATGCTTGTGCTAACGAAGGGGCAGATGTAGCTATAGGTTCACGCTACATAACCGGTGTTAATGTTGTGAATTGGCCGATTGGTAGGGTGTTGATGTCATATTTTGCATCAAAATATGTTCGGTTTATATTGGGTGTGAAAATTGCTGATACCACAGCAGGATTCAAATGCTATCGTCGTGAAGTCTTGGAAACCATTGAGTTGGATAAAATACGGTTCAAAGGTTACGCATTTCAGGTAGAAATGAAATATACGGCATATGAGTGTGGATTTACGCTCAGAGAAGTGCCTGTTATTTTTATAAATCGTGAATTGGGTACATCCAAAATGAGTGGTGGTATTTTTGGCGAAGCTTTTTTTGGGGTTATCCAACTTAAATGGAGTAGTTGGTTTCGCAAATTCCCACAGAAAAAGTAAAGAAAATTGATAATTGACAGTTGATAGTAGACAGTTGATGATTGAAATTGAAAATTGAAAAGATGCAATTAATCAAAAATGCAATAATAGTAAATGAAGGAAGAACCTTCGTGGGGTCAGTATTGATTGATGGTGAACGAATTAAAGCTGTTTTTGAGGAAAATCAGGCTGTTGAAATAGAAGAACCTTTTACCGAAATTGATGCAAACGGGTTCCTTTTGATTCCGGGTGTGATTGACGATCAGGTACATTTTCGTGAACCGGGACTGACTCACAAAGGCGATATTTATTCCGAAAGCAAGGCGGCTGTTGCGGGTGGTATTACTTCATACTTTGAAATGCCGAATACCAAACCACAGGCAACTTCAATTGAATTGCTGGAGGACAAGTATGCAATTGCAGCTCAAAAATCATTTGCCAATTACTCTTTTTTAATGGGGGTAACGAATGACAATATCGATGAATTAAAAAAAATAAATCCACGAAACGTTGCCGGATTGAAGATGTTTATGGGCTCGTCGACCGGTAATATGTTGGTCGATAATGAGAAAACATTACATCGCGTTTTTTCGGAAATTCCGTTGTTGATTGTTACTCATTGCGAGGATGAAGCCACTATTCAGGCTAATATCGAGCATTACAAATCATTACTTGGCGATGATATTCCTGTTGAGTATCACCCTTTAATCCGAAATGCAGAGGCATGTTACAAATCATCTTCCTTTGCAGTGGAACTGGCTACCAAATACAACTCACGCCTACACGTTTTTCACCTCTCTTCGGCTAAAGAAATGTCTTTGTTCTCATCAGATAAACCGTTGAAAGAAAAACGGATAACTGCTGAAGTGTGTGTTCATCATTTGTGGTTTAATGATACAGATTATGCTAAATACGGTAACCGAATAAAGTGGAATCCGGCAATAAAGTCTGAATCAGACCGTCAGGCATTGATTGACGCTGTGAATTCCAATAAAATTGATGTGGTTGCCACCGATCATGCACCGCATTTATTATCAGAAAAAGAAGGTTCGTGCCTGAAAGCGGCTTCGGGTGGTCCATTGGTTCAACATTCGCTGGTAGCTATGCTGCAATTGGTTAAACAAGGTGCTTTCACGTTGGAAAAAGTGATTGAAAAAATGTGTCATGCTCCGGCTGATTTGTTCAGAATTGAAGAACGAGGTTATATTCGCCCGGGTTATTTTGCTGATTTAGTGCTTGTTGATTTGAATAAATCGTGGACAGTTACTGTTGAAAATATTCTTTATAAATGTGGATGGTCGCCTTTTGAAGGAACAAGTTTTGATGCTTCAGTCAAGCAAACATGGGTGAACGGAAAGTTAGTTTATGATAATGGAAAAATAGATGAAACAGTTAGGGGAAAACGACTTTTGTTTTACGAATAGATTTCTTCTCGTTAAAATGAAATTTTAAAACTAAAAAAAATATTTCGGATATGAAAAAACGAGCAATTACAACTATTGGTTCAGGAATACTATTTATTCTGATAGCCTCAGCAATTTATTTTTGGTACGAAAACCAAAAAATTGATGCTTTGAATAATATTCAATATATTCATAATCAAGGTGAAGCACAGGGAACGACCTATTCGATTATCTATCAACAACCTGATGGTACAGATTTGCAATCCAAGATTCAAAAGTTGTTGCATGAATTTGATATGTCACTTTCAACTTACGAACCAAATTCAATTGTATCACGTATTAACAGAAATGATTCTATCGTTAAAACCGATTTATACTTTGAAGAAATGTTTTACGCAGCTCAGGATGCAGCTAAACGTACAAATGGAGCAATGGATATTACTGTTGGACCGTTAGTAAAGGCTTGGGGATTTGCATTTGGGAACAAAGATCACAGTAAATTGCCAACCGTTTCAGATTTTTTACCTTATGTTGGTTATCAGAAGGTTAAGATTGTAAATCACAAACTAATTAAAGCAGATCCGCGCATTTTGATAGACCCAAATTCAATTGCACAGGGTTATTCAGCCGACTTGATTGCCAAATTACTTGCAGAAAACAACTGTAAAAACTATCTGGTGGAAATTGGTGGTGAAATTGCCTGTAAAGGATTGAATCCTGACGGACAGAAATGGAAAGTGGGTATTGATAAAGCCATTGATGATTCAACAAGCAGCAATAAAGAGTTGCAAACCATTGTTTCACTGACTGATTGTGCCATTACAACTGCCGGAGATTATCGGAAGTTTTATATCGAGGGTGGTAAAAAATATTCACATATTATTAATCCTCACACAGGGTATCCGGTTGATAATAAACTATTGAGTGTTACTATTATAGCTCCTACCGCAATTATTGCCGATGCGTATGATACACCATTTATGGTGCTGGGAGTTGACAGTGCCCTTAAAGTGTGCAAGAAATTGCCCGGTGTGGAATGTTACCTGATTTATGCTGACAAAGATGGCAAACATAAAGTCGTTTATACCGAGGGCTTTAAGAAGTATTTACCAAAATAACTATCAATAAATTCGTAATAAACCGTAGATTAGTTAAATTGAAGCATTTTATTTTTTTATTCCTGATATAATAACTACTTTTGCAGTCCAAATTTCTTTATGAAAACGAACAAAATTCTCTTTTTAGTTGCTATTTTAATGCTGGTTTCCTGTGGTGAATATCAGAATTTACTTAAATCGGACGATGCTGAATTAAAATACAACAAAGCGGTCGAGTATTTCGATAAAGGAGATTTTATGAGGTCATCCACCCTATTCGATGCTGTAGCAACATATTATAAAGGAACTGAACGTTCTGAAACCGTTTTGAATTATCTGGCTAAAGCTAATATGGGGCAAAAGGATTATTTTACGGCCAGCGAATATTATAAAACCTACGTAAAGACTTATCCGAAAGGCAAATACGTTATTGAATCGAAGTATATGATAGGGTATTGTTACTATCTCGATTCGCCTGATGCCCGATTGGATCAAACACCAACACATAGTGCTATTGCCGCTTTGCAGGAATTTATTGATGTTTATCCGGAAAGCGAAAGAGTACCTGAAGCGAATAAATTGTTAGATGAATTGACGAATAAATTGGCGTATAAATCGTATTTGAATGCTAAATTATATTACAATTTGGGTAATTATTTAGGAAATAATTATGAGTCTGCTGTAATAACAGCTCAAAATGCATTGAAAAAGTATACTGCAACAGCATATCGTGAAGAACTGATCATGTTGATTTTAGACTCGAAATACGAACAGGCTGTACAGAGTGTTGAAGAAAAGAAAATAGAAAGATACCGCAATACCATTGATGAGTATTACAATTATGTAAATGAATATCCTACCGGGAAATTCAGGAAACAAGCGGATAAGATTTTTAGTGAAACAAAGAAAATTGTGAAAGATTAAAATTAAAGTAATATGGACTACAAAAAAGTGAATGCTCCCTTGAATACCATTTCGCGTGATATGAATTCAATCAGCGCAAATGTTGGTAATGTTTACGAAACGGTTAAAATCATTGGTAAACGTTCTAACCAGATTAGTGTAGAAATCAAATCTGAACTTGATAAAAAACTACTGGAATTTGCCTCATTTAATGAAAATATTGAGGAGGTTTTTGAAAACAGGGAACAAATTGAGATTTCACGTTATTACGAAAAACTTTCAAAAGCAACTCTGATTGCAACTCAGGAGTTTTTGGAAGACAAGGTATATTACCGCAATCCGATTAAAGACAAATTGAAATAATCTGTTTTTAGAGGATTTGAATCACATTTAGATAAAGGAATATTGTGTTATTTTTAACGCATTATTCTTTTATCTTTTTTTGTTTGTGTTTAGTTCAATTCATTTTTGTATTTTTGTGAAAGAAAAGAAATAAGACATTATACCTGAATTGTAAAATATATATTATGATTAAAGGAAAAAAAATAATATTAGGG
>SESF01015189.1_pt1 | contig 19073 bp, 23 predicted proteins | sample 3171521 | NCBI WGS metagenome assembly SESF01 (sample SAMN10866945, study PRJNA518727) | freshwater metagenome | biome: subpolar coniferous forest; feature: holomictic lake; material: water; isolation source: holomictic Lake 227, 6 m and 8 m depth | place: Canada: near Kenora, Ontario | collected...
GGGTAAATAGTATCAAATTTCACATTAATTCCTTTATTTAATTTCAATATATTGTTTTTAACAAATATTTTATATTATGTCAATCGAAATATCGCCAACTAATATAAGTTTTTTCAAAACATTAATCCCTTCAATATCTAAATCATTTTGAATTTGAGGATAAAAAAAATCAAAATGCCAAAATGCTTTTTTCATAAACATAATTGAACCATATAAATTTTTTATATTTTTTAATTCTACAATATCACATTCAATTTCATTAGAAACATAAACAGATGCAATATTTGTATTTTTCATTCTTAAAAAATTATATTGATTCAAAATTCTGTTTTTATCATAACATTCACTTTCCTTCCATTGACATATTATTTCTCCTGTTGAAAGTTCAATCAATGTATTGTGCAAATAACCCAAATTCATTTTTTGATTAGCTTCAAAAAAAAATATATCATTTCTTTTCAAACATTTAATGTAATTAAAAACATTTAAATTATCTTCTTTTTTTCCATGACAAATAATAAAAAAATTTTTATTACAATAAGTTTGTTCAGTGAAACATTGAATCGATTTCTTCAAATGTTCAATGTTTCCTAAAGTTGTCATAGTACAAGTAATTAAGGGTTCATTATAATTTATCATTTTTTTTGTAAATAAAAGCCAATCCTTCTCTTCCCATTATTTTAATATTGTCTCCAATATTAACCTTATCTAAAGTCCTGCAAATATTTTTTTTATTCATAAGCAAATGGTCGCACATCATTGATCTCTTTTTTGATATATTCATATGATGTTCTATATCCCAAACATTATTTCCATGATAACTGTAAATATTTGTATATCCAAAATCTTTGAGCAAGACAATTTCATCGTCTTGAATTTTTTTAGCCAGTTCACTATCTTCACCTGCTTTACAAAAAGATCCAGCAGAGGGATATCTGTGTTCAAACTTATTTTTCCATGCCATTATTGTTCCCGGAATCAAGCAATACTGCATATTGCCCCAACTGCAATACATATCCCAGTTTTCCCAGAATAACATATTTTTATCAAAATAATAATGAAGCTGATCTCCGAAATAACATATTTTAGCTTTATTGTTTTTCAATAATACATTAAATTGAATAGACAATCTTTCAGGTGAATTAAAATCATCATCATCCCATTGAACAAATAAATCCCCATCACTCAAAGCTATAGATATGTTTCTTAAAGATCCCAATGAATAATAACCATCTAATAAAATTAGTTTAACATTATCTTTACCTTGAACATAATCTTTTATCTTTTCTTGATATTCCTTATCGCCCTCATTTACAATAACCAATTGTTTATTTTTGTAAGTTTGATAAAAAAAACAATCTACGCTTTTTTTAAAAAATTCAAATCTTCCTTTGGAAGTTACAAGCAAGCAGCTTATCATTTTTGAATAATCTTCAAAATTAAACATTAACTAAATTAGTAAATCAAAAAGCAGATTTCCATTCCACTTTTTGATTTTTCAAAACGATTGCATTACATCAGATAGTAACGACGATCCTGATCATTCCTTTTTATCTTACCAGATTCTTTTAATTGATATATCGAATTTTGAATCTTTTTGAAAGAATTCACATCGACAAAATCCCACATTTGATTCTTCAAAATGATATCATTTATTTCTGTCAACTTCAAACCTTTTGCACCTTGAGGATAGTTTGACAGCATATTGCGATATTTTTCAATTGGATCACTCAAAATTGAAAGTATCATTTTTTCAAAACTTTCGAATTTTGTTTGATTTATTGAATCATTTTTCTTTGGACGACCTCTTCGCTTAGGCTCTTGTCTTGGTTCTTCTACAATTGATGCCAAAGAGATGACAGCTTTCTTTGGACGACCTCTTCGCTTAGGTTCTTCTTTTGAATTGTACATTGATATAATGTCAGCACTTTTTTCAGGCAATGGCAAAGAGAATTCTCCATAAGAAGATTCTACTATGTTGGCAATGCTCTCTAAACTATGTGCAATCTCATTAGATATTTCGAAGTAGCGAATCTTAAGATCGCTCTGCTCTTTGTTAAGAGAGGCAATCCTCAAAGCCAAAACTTCAAGTTGATTGTTCATATCATTCATTGTATGGAACCTCAAGTGGCTATCCCAAATTGCCCAATCTTCCAAGCCACTACATGAAGATTGATTTCTACACTTAAAATTACTTTACGCAATTTTACAAAATTAACAAGTACTTAAGAAAAATTTTTTTTATAGAATAACTAATCTTATATTCTTATTAGAAAAGAATGGAGTCTAGCCTAGTTTATTTAAAAATTGGAAAATTTGAATAAGCTAAAAGTGAAATAAAAATCACTAAGATTTAGGTTGGGCTAAAGCCAAATCGATGCTTAAATCACAAATATGTGAAATAAGTAAGAGCTACACAAGTTTACACTTTTTAGAAAGCAGTTAAAAATGTTAGTACTCAGCCGAAAAAGAGATGAAAAAATCATTTTGCAAATAAGCGAAAATGAAGATATTGAACTGACTGTTGTAAAAATTGATGGCAATAGAGTTCGACTTGGAATAAAAGCATCTAACGATGTAAGAATTTTAAGAAATGAATTGATGACCAAAAAAGAAAAACCCGATTTGGTCATAGGTTGATTTTTTAGAATTGAGCAGTTTGATCACTCATTATTTTTAATGGGTGATCTATTTATGAAGAAGCTATCTTGCCTAATTCATTCCTCTTATTTAATGCATAAACAAATTCATCGTGATTACAGCAAAAATCATCGACATATTCTAAAATGAATTCTACATCTTCTTTTGCCAAATCACTTTCTCTAATTAAGTATTCAATATCAAAAAGATATTTTTTCCTAACTACCCAAGAAGTTGACAAAATTTTGTTTCTTGTTGAAGAATCAAAAGCTCTTCTACAATTATTACAAGACGACATGCCATCTTTTAGAGGTTGTGGTAGATGGTGACCACAATTGGGACACAGTTTAATCATCAAAATTATATATTCAAAAAAACAAAAAAAGCCAACCAAATTAATGGTTGGCTTTTCAAGAAGATCAAATTAGCAACAAGTCACGCTGCATCACTATCTTGATCCTCTTCACCATCCTCACCCTCACACTCTTCTCCATCATCTTCGCTATCATCGTCCTCGTCATCACCATCCTCACACACACAATCAATCTCGCCACAATCACCACATTCATCGCCATCCTCTAGCTCATCTTCATCCAACTCTTCTGATTCTTCATCTACATTCGTAGCAACAGAATCAAAAGGTTTCCATGAACCATTGTCATACATGTGTTCGCGAATAACGCTTAAGGCATCTCTATTGCCTTCTAATATAGCCTTGACTGCTCGATAGACAACATCAGCAAGATGTTTAGGAATAATTTCTCCAGTCTCATCATCAGTCGTGTCTTTTTGAGCACAAGATGACATGACTTCAAGAAAATATAGCTCGATGTCTGACTTATCTAACATTTTTGCTTTTTTAGGCTTGATTCCTGTTTGGATCTCAGCCTTTTTAACATGTGATTGTTTGACAATTCCCGAATTGTCATCAACCTCTTTTATTTTTTCTTCAATCTTCTTTACTTTTTTGGCAGTCGATCTTGATTTTCCAAATAGTTTTTTGGCATCAAGTAATTTACCTTTTTCTTTTGCTCTTTGACCATCTTCAAATTGAACCTCTTCATCATCTAAAAGCTCTTCTTTTTGATTCTTCAGAGTTTGAATCTTCTGAAGAGTCTCTTTTTTCTCTTGTTCAACTATTTCATTGAAAATTTCTTCACGATATTGAACTTCATAAGACATCAACATTGTTGCAACATGTCTTACCATAGATCCATTGATCAATTTTTCAAAAGCTTCAGATGGCAGATTGGTTTTAAATCTACTGGTTGTTGAAACCCAAGAGATATTTGTCCCCAACATGTCAGCTATTTCTTCTTGCTTATAAGACTTCTCAAGCCTTTCAACAAGAGCAATTTCTTCAGCAATTGTCAAACTTTCAGATTGCTCATTCTCGTTAAAAGCTAATCTTAAAGCTTTTTCATCAGTGCAATCATTGTCAACTTTGCAAGTAATAAATTTGTATAAGTCACTTCCCGACATTGTAGGAATGACTTTTTTGTACTCACAATTCTTTCTTTCCTTCAGACCTATTTGATCTTCATCAAAATCGACCAAAACAATGCCTTCAGATTGTTTGAAAACCTTGCCAAATCTACTCTTGTAAATGACAACATCATCTTTTTGAAAGACTTGTGGTTTGTCAGCTAGACTTCCAGCAAAACATGGCAAATCTTGATCAATTATGCTCTGGATTGATCTTAATCGCCTCTCTCCTGCAATCAATTCAATCTTGACATACTTATCATTTTTGATGACCGCTCTTACAATTGGAGGCTGCTGAATTCCATCCAATCGAATACTATATTGCAGTTCATTCATTCGTTCAGGGGTAAACGATGAAATGGATCTTGGATTAAAAAATATCTTGGAAAATTCTTTGCCTGTTTGAGGTCTTTCGACTATATCTATCGCTTCTATAGGAACTTGTATAATTGATGTGTCGCTGCTTTCAACAACATCAATAAATGAAGTTCGATTTAAATTTGACTTATCTTGATAGATTGACTTGTTCTTCTGAGCCATAGATTGCGAATTCATAATCCGTCCCCTGTATTGATCAATTGCATTAAATCTTCTCCAGCTAAGTGCTGGCTTCTAAAACAAACTTAGTTTTAGAAGGGATAAATCCTGTCAGATTTTTGCACTAATCCTTGCCAAATCCTTGTGGAATTTCGAACCTGCCTTATCCATATTGTGATTATCAAAAACACCAAGAGCTACGGGAAAACCCTTGACTCAATCACAAATCTAGTGTTTTTGGGTATATTCAAGAGTAAAGAAGATTAGACCTAGATGACCGAATCTTTTTCTCTTGTCATGCAATACATTACCGATTCAAGCCACAGTTGTCAAACCCAAAATTCTCGGATTATGAAAAAAACCCCAAAAAGCCAATTTGAGGCTTTCTAGGGTTTTTAGTTTGTAAAGTTTACAAAACCAATCAAAAAAGTCTTAGTCTACACACAGTTGCTGCTGCTACCCAAGCCTCAGATTGAGCGCTACACAAAAAGTTGACCTTTGGGCAATTTACTCTAAATTTTCTCCATGTTGCACATGTGTAAATCACATCTCCGTTTTCATCATATCCTTTTTTGCAATAAAATTTATTGTTGACTGAACCATCAGCATAGGTTCCATGACATTTGTTTATTGAAACTGGTGGTATAGCTGCCATTTTAATCCTCCGATAAAGATTTGAGATTCTTTATTATTTATGAAAAAATCATTTAAATAAAAAATCTAATTCAGTATATTCCTATACCTTTTTAGAAAGTAATTTCATATCTTTGATGCATTGCTGTCTATTTATATCCATAGATAATCCTGCACCATTAGGATCTCTTCGCATAACCTCTGTCATAGTTACTCCGCCAATGTGGTCAACATAACTGCTTTTACAAACAGCCTGTTTAAAACCATAACTTTTTAACCTATGTGCAAATTCCTCATCCTCATATCCGCCAAATCCATATTCTTTTAAAAATCCACCAATTTTAAAAAATAATTCTCTATGACACATAAAACATGGCAAAGTTAAAAAAGAATCATCAGAAATTATTACATCATCATCCCCATTATAGATTTTAGTTCCAAATTGTGCAGGGTCTCCACCAACTGGATTATTTGTAGTTGGACCAATTACTCTTACATCTTGAGTTTTTAATTTTAATAAGCTTTCTCCCATATTTCTTAACCAAGAATTTGTTTGTACTTTACAATCAGAATTTAAAAAACATACATAAGGACTTTCTCCTTCATTATAACCAATTCTGCAAGCTCCAGCATATCCTAGTTGAGATTCTGTTCTAATTGTCTTTAAAATATTGTTCTGACCCGACCTGTCAGCATTCTTCTGTAAGTTTTGATTTAGGTTCTGTAAGAATACTGGATTCGGCGAACAATCGTCCACTAGAATCAATTGGTAATAATTGCTCCGAGTCAATCGAAATATGCTGTCCAAAAGTTTCGTTACTAAATGATACTGTCCGTGAAATGGAACAATTATGTCCACCTGTGATTGAAACTCGCTCTCCATCATTATCGGTCTTGCATTGTGTGTTTTTGCTGCCATCAAATAATTCCTTTATAAAAATTTCACTTGTATCATCAAAATGCAACACTGTTACATTTGCACTATTTTCAAATTTTCTCAAACATGATTTATCATAATAATTGCCAATTCCAATTAAAATAAAATGAACATCAACCATATTTCCTTTGTCAATTTGCAATGCCAAATCTAAATGTTTTGTAGTCAAAATTCTATCTGTAAAATAAAATAAATATTTTTTATAAGATAACTCTTGTGCCATTAACACATAAATTGTTCGTCTAATTGCATTATTTAAATTAAACAACCATCCATCTGTCTCATAATTGCCAACTGCACATATTTGATCGCCTCTTGATGTTACAGAATCCACAAGTTCTGGGTGATAAAGGTAAAATTCATCAAAATTATCTTCTATGTAATTTTGAATTATACTTATGAAAACCTTCTTTAAATTGTCAATGATTCTTTTTCCATTTTTTTCATGTCTAATGGAGATGTCGAATAAAAGTCCGACTGCTTTTCCTTCATCTTTAAAATTTTCCAATTTTTCCTTCTTTCTCGATGTAACTTTCTTATTGGATTATCATAATTTTTCAAAGGATGAATTATACTAGCCTCTGGAAAATCCTCTTCAATCTCTGGTCTCCATCTAACTGGATAATAATTATATGCTCCATGCCATTTGCCATTATCCCAATTTGAAAAAACACCTATATTTCCACCTAAATGACGACATAAAGTTGGATAAAGATGCTCACTTAAATCATATCCATTATAAAATGGAAAAAAACCATCTTTAAATCCATTTGTTAAATTAAGAAATCTATCAAAAAAATCAATTTCCATAAGCTTCTTGATGAAATCTTTATGAAAAAATTGACAACAACCAAGCATGTAATAGGAACAATTCATTTTTGTTTTTAATAAAGATTCGATTAATGGCAATTGATGTTCGTCAATATGTCCATCAAAACCTAACATCCAAACTTTTTTTTGTTCTGCAAATTCTAAATTACGTTTAAATCTTTCAGATGCAAATAAAACATCATACTCTGTATAACAATACCAATCGACATCAGGATATGTTTCATATAAAGTCTTTAAGCCTAATGCCACATTTCTATATGGAGACTTAGAAACATTATGATGAAATCCTTCAACTAATGCCGCTTGAAAATTTTCGTCTTTTAAATTATTCCATGATGCACCATCAACAAGTAAAATAATTTTTTCTGTCATATATGTATAAATAGAGTCAATACTATCTCTAATAATATCAGGACTAGAGTGGACATTCATCACTGTTGCAATTTCCATATATAAATTATAGTATGAAAGAATGAAAATGGCAAATATAGAAAAATTAAATAAAGCAGTAGACAGCGTTCTATTGAGTATCAATGAATTTAAAAAAGCTTTAAACGAATACTCACAAGAAAATTCAAAAACAGAGCCAGCTATCCTCGCATCACAAAGTGATACAAAACCATTAAATGATTCAACATCTTTTAGTGATTTTGAATCTTTGAAAACAGCTTTAATGAGCGACAAATGGCCAGAAGCTGTAAATCCAAATTTAATCTGCAATCCTGAAAATGAAGAAGAAAAATTAGAACGAGGTCGTGGAATAATCGAACTTATTATCGACGAAGATTTGAAAGATCTTAAATTTTTAGATTATGGTTGTGGTGAAGGTCAGTCAGCTTTTGTAGCAACTGAATACGAACCAACTTTATCTGTTGGATATGATATTAAATCAAAAGATAAATGGAAAGAATTTCAAAATGAAAAATTAATTATCACTGATAATTATGATAAGGTTGTTGAAAATGGTCCTTATGATGTCATTCTTTTGTTTGATGTTATTGATCATATCTCCAATGAATCTCCTACTTATCTTTTAAATAAATTAAAAGACCTTTTAACCGATACTGGAAAAATTTATATTCGATGTCATCCATTTATTTCAAAGCATGGAACCCATCTTTATCATGAATTAAATAAAGCTTATGTGCATCTTGTTTTTACAAATGATGAAATTAAAACAATTTTGCCTGATTCAAAATATCAAGAAAAAAATATTGGCGTAATTTATCCAGTTAAAACTTATAGAGGCTGGTTTAAAGATTCAGATCTCAATGTTTTAAATGAAAGAATTTATGAAGAAAAACCCGTGCCACCTTTCTTTAAAATACCTAAAATTGCTGAAAGAATTCTTCAAAACACTGGAACAAATCAATTCCCAGAATACCAAATGGGATTAATGTTTGTTGATTACACATTATCTAAAAATCCCAAATCTTGATTTAACATATTGTAAAAATCAAATTCATTAACTTCAAAAAAATTTCCATTATTTAAAATGTATCTAATTTTAAATAATAGAAATTTTAAATTATAATACCATTTTTTATACATTTCAAAAAATTCATTGTAATTAAAAACAGGAATTCTATATTGAGATAATATTTTTTCATATGGACTCCATATTAAATATACTGTGGAATCTTTAGGTAGAAAATCGCCTTTTAAATCAGATAAATGCCAACCATCAATTACAAATTCCTCTTCTTTACAAATATCATTAATGTAAATAAAATTTTCTTTTATAGATAATCCAAATGCTTCAATCAAATGCCATTGAAATAATTCGTCAAAACAATGATACTTATGATTGATTTGTTTTGAGAATGTTGTCTTTCCCACGCAAGACATTCCATAACACACTATTCTTTTATCTAATGGATTCAATAATTTCATAATAAAACTCAACTTAAAATATGATTACAATAATAACTGTTAATTGGAATGCTTATGATTTTCTTTATTTGATGATTGAATCATTGCAAAGATTTTCAACTTTGCCTTATGATTTAATTGTAATAGACAATAGTATAAACAAATTAAAAGTAACAGAGCATAAAGTTCATCAATTTTTCATGCCAAATAATATTGGGCATGGCAGAGGTTTGAATAATGGTTGTGAAAAAGCTTATAATTTATTCCCTAAAAATCCATTTCTATTATTTCTAGATATAGATTCTCACATAGTTTCTCACGACTGGGAAATGAGATTTATAAATAAAATGAATGATTTTGATCTTATTGGAGCAAGAGGATCTCAACACAAGCCAATAAGACCTGCGTGTATGTTCTTTAAAAAAGAACTCATAAAATATGATTGGAATGATACAACTGGATACAGAGGAAACAGGGTCACACCTGAAGGGTTTGACGTTGCAATAAAAGCTCATCATAAAATAATAGCTGATGGTTTCAGAGTAGGTTATATGAATTGCATAAAAAACAAATATGACACTGTCAATGGTGAATTGTATTGTTTAGATAACAAACCAATTGCGTATCATCATTGGAGCGCGACTTGGCTGGACGTAAGACAAAATGACTTTCCTGATGTGGATCTTCAAAAAGACAAAGAAAAATTATTTCAAAACATACCTTGGCGATTGCCTTAAATTTTTTAATCTTTCTTGAATATAACTTAATGGTCTTGATATTCCGCATTTCTTCGCCATATTTTCCACAAGAGACAAAGGCAATTTCCATTTTTCACAATAATAAATAAAATTGTCCAAACTTAAAATCCACAAATCCTTGTCTCGAATTTCATCATTTTTATCATTCAATTTTTCATGTGATAAATGTAATTCTGATATTCCTAAATCTAAAAAACCACAATCATGAATTGACGCTTGCATATGAAAATCTGTATCAGCAAATGCTCCATGTCCACAATACCAATGATCAACGCCACCAATTCTTTTATATGTTTTTTTTGTAAATGCTGTACTCCCTGACATAACGTTTTTACCAGATCCATGGTAAGGGTCTCTGTGTCTAACTTCATATCTCAATGTTGTCATAGCAAAATCATCATTAAATAAATCTTCAAGGCTTTTAGATAAAATAGATTTACAAATATCTATTGGTTGTTTTTGAGTCATCATAAAATGCATGGAAGAAAATATAAACAAGTCATCCTGAATATTTTCATTAACTAATTCTAAGTAGTTTTTTGGCAAAAGTCTATCTGAATCAAGGTAAACAATATTTTCATTATTTGATGAAAAAACACCTGCATCCCACATTTTTCCCCAACAAAATTCGCCATTAATTCTAGGAACTTGAACTGCTTGCCAGTCATTTGGAACAAAATCAGCCTTGCCATCAAAAACCAATATTTTTTGTGATTCTTTGTATAAAGGCATGTCTTCTAAACATGAAATCGTATATTTTAAATGCTCTAATCTATCTTTCGAATACATGATAAAAATGCTTAACATATTTTTCCTTTTTTTTAATATAGCGCATAAATATCAACATGAGAAGTTTTAAAAATTATTTAGAAGCAAAAGCGCCAATATTAACTCCGCCGACTATTCCAAGAGGAACAAGATCATCTATAAATTTAAATTTACCTGATTTATTAGATGCCAGACAAAGCGCCTATGGTCGAGATAATTACAATAATGATTATGATACGAGTTCTTATTCTGGGGCTGCACAAAATTTTTCAAATAGATTGACGAAAACTCTTGATAAAAACGAACGCGATGTACTTGATAAAGTTACTCTCTTAGAAAAATGCAAAAATTTAGCAGAGCAAATTGTTGCTGTAATTATACAGCGTGAGAGAACGGGAGCGTTTAGCGGTGCAACGGAATCCGATTTTAGAGGTGCAACATTGTCTGCTGATAAAAAATTTATCACCAATATTCAACTTAAAGATATATCTCGTGGTCGTACTCCAAATTTTACATCAATAGATATTCAAAAAGCTATAGCATTAAAAGTTCTTACACCAGATCCTAGTACACAAACTTATACAATTAATATTGATAATTTAAGAATAGTTATGAATCAAACGGAAAATGATCTTGAAGGAATGAGTGATAAATATAAAAAAATGAATAATCAAAATAAAGGAATTTACAAAATTGGACAAACTATGGACAATATTTCAGGAAGGCTAACAGGTCAAGGATCAGTTCCAAATTATGGCAACGCTCGTTAAAATAACATAGCAGCAGATCCTTCTCTATCCATAGGCTCCATATACCATCTGTAAAATTGATCGATAGCAAACTTAGATTTGATTTTAATTTTTTTCAACTCTAATGTTTTTGATTTTTTTTCCAATGGAGAAATAATTCCATCAATCATTCCAGCAATACAATAAAGATAATCTTTATTGTTTGTTTTTATATATTTATATAAAAAGAAATCAAAATGCTTTTTGGCTTTTGATCTTAAGTCTTCCCCTCCCATAAAAACTCCACTATCCCATTCAAAATTATAAGACCTATATGTTTGGTAAACATCTTTAAATTTAAAATAACAAAAATATTTTCCTTTGACAACATGCTTCCCAATAGTTTTTTGTTTTAAGTAATCATCTATACAAGTATATCCCAAATTAGTCAATCTTTGATAATGTTCGACATCTGGTGTATTACTTTCAACAAAAGGATTTTCTTTTGCAATTTTTGTTCTTAATATTTTTAAAGCAAGAATTTTTCTTTCCGTTAAAGTATCGTAAAGAGGAAACAATATAGAATGCCATTGTTGGTTGTTTCTATGTCTGTTCAACGCATTTGTAATTCTAGCCCAAGCATCCTCATCCAATATCATATCAGCATCTAAAGGAATAAACCATTCGGTGGCAACTTCATCTATCATTTTATTGAGAGCTTTTATTTGAGGAAACACGTTCCTTATTTCAATGAAATCCACTTCACTTCTAAAGCATTTAATAGATCTCAAGCAATCGTTCTCTGTTTCTTCACCACAAGTCATTAATGCTATTGTTATATCTTTTTGCATATCAATTTTTTGCTTTTAATTTATAATCAACGAACTGAATAGCCATAGTATTTAAAAAATCATCAATTTCATTTATTGGGATTTTTTGCTCATAAGCCAACAATTCTTTGAAAGATGGAACAAAAAAGAATTCACTTACGGATTCTTTTATAAATCTTTCTTTTGAAATATTGAAATTGGAAAACCAATAATGATATGCTCTTAATGGATATTTTTCAATTCTTGTAAACAAGGGTGCATTTTCTGTTAAATCATAAATTTCATGATAGTTTAAAAATAAATGAATATAAGATTTGTTTATGCCATTTTTGTATAAATGATTTGCGTGTTTAGATGTCCAAGGGTGACACCTAACATAAACTATGCCATCTTTTCTCAAACACTCTCTAACTTGCCCCATCAACTCAATTGGATCATGACAGTGGTCTAAAACATCATAAAGCATGATGACATCAAAATTATTCTTTTTCAAAATAGAATAATCATTTGTGTAATTTGCATTTTTCAAATTTATCCAATTGTCACTTTTTAAAATATCATAACCAAAACTTTCAGATGCACCTCGATTCTTTGCTTCTTCAGCAATCCAGCCATCTCCACATCCAAAATCTAAAAAATTTAAACCTTCAAGAGTTCTGTCTAATGTCATGTCTAAAACTGCATTAGCTCGATTGATCTGATCTTTTTCAGATACTTCTTTATTTACTAAAAAATTAGGAACAGACTCTGGCCAGCAATCTATAGACATTAAATCGTTTATGTGTTTTTTTCTAGCAACACGTTGTTCTTCTAATATCCTTAAGTGCTCTTCTTTTATTTTTAGTTCTTCTTCTTTTGCCCTTAACTCTTCTTCTTTTTGTTTGGCATAATCAATTTCAGGGATTTCAATAATGGCTTCAAATTCTACTTTGGTTTTTTCATCAAGCATATTTTCAATCAAAGAAACAGCCCTTTTTATCACACTCAAATATTTTTTTAATTCTTTTTCGTTCATTTTTTGCCTCAAATTATAGATTGATTTTTCATTAGATCAATATATTTCAACCAAGAATTATGATTGGGGAGCTTGTTGGACTGCGTAAAATGAATTCCATATTCTTTGCCAGTTATCTTTGTTTGAAAATCTCTATGCAAAACTTCAACCATCTGCTCTTGTGTAATTCTAATATTTGGTAATTTGCTTAGTGTGTAAGTTAGAAGACCTTGTTCATCTGCTTGACTTAAATTCATATATTTGCCAAATTGTACCCAATTTTTATAAATCTCTGCACCAAAATCATAATTTGGAGGATATCCCATAAAACCAGAATTTAAAAAAGGTCCATCTGGTCCAAATAAACAATCATATCTTCCATAAAATCGAATTGGCTCTTCTAAAACTAAAGCTTCGTCTTTTGACTGCAACCATTCGTCTATCTGAGGAAACTTTTTAAGAAGAACAACATCATTGTCCATCACAATCTCATGTGATTCCATTCTCATTCGTGGCGGACAAGTCTTCCACATAGTGCCGCCACATCGTGTCCCGTTCCATTCAAATGACCCATCTTTACGTCTTGGAGTTTGGCAATTATCATCTATAGGGCAAGTCGCCCAGCTCTGGGAAATTAATTGTATGGGTCTTCCTTTTATTTGACCATCTAAAAATTTCAATTCTTCTCGATTTAAACCATTGTAACAAACAGCCCAATCCCAATCATCAAAACCCAAAGCACGAGTGGTTCTATTAATTGATTCAACTAAAATATCCAATCCTTGTTGCAAACAATTTCCGCATGTCCATCTAAAAAGGGGTCTTGCCATTTAAAATCCTCAAAAATAAAAATGATTCAAATTTGATATAATATAGTTAAAAGGAAACCATAATGATGGATTTTTGTAAAATTGAAAAATTTGCTATTGAACTAGACACTCATTTGAAAAAACTAGAATCATTTACAAGTATTCTTAAAGAAGTAAAAATATCTTTGGACTCTTTTGTAAAGTCTCAAAATAAAAATCAAGAGTCAGATCTTCTTTCTTTAAAAAATGAAATATCAAATATATCTGATGTCTTAAAACACCATGGTCTTCCTTTGAATAGCAAATATGAAAATAGCTTAAATGATATAAAATCAATAATATCATCGGATGATTTTCCTGTTGCAGTTCCAGAAGAAAACTTGTGCATGACTGAAGAAAATAAAATTGCAAGAGCTGATTCTATACTAAATTTGTTTGTCGCAGAAGACTTAAATAACAAAAGATTTTTGGATTTTGGTTGTGGGGAAGGACACGTTGTCTTAGAATCACTAAAAAGAGAAACTTTATTTAGCTTGGGCTATGACATAGATTTAAGTCAATGCAAATTTAAAAACAAAAATTTTACATCAAACTTTGAAGATGTTGTGAAAAACGGACCATATGACATTATCTTGGTTCATGATGTATTGGACCACATCATTTCAAAAGATCCAATAACAGTATTGCAAGATTTGCATAATATACTAAACGTTGATGGACTTATTTATGTAAGAAATCACCCTTGGTCATCAAGACATGGTGGACACTTATATAATAAATTAAATAAATCTTTTATTCATTTGATTTTAGATGAAATAGAATTAACACGTTGTTATGGAATTCAACCTGATCACACATTAAAAATTACCACGCCAATCGAAACTTACAAGCAATGGTTTAATGAATCTAATTTAGAGATAAAAAGTCAGCTAATTATAAGATCCGATGTTGAGGCTATATTTTTAGATAATCCGGTTATAAAAGAAAAAATAATTAATCAATTTAAAAATAGTGATAATTATATTCAAAATTTAGAAATTGATTTTGTGGAATATGTCTTAAAAAAAAGAATAAACCCATTGTTTTAATTACAAGAAGTTAGCGCTTAAAGAATAATTATATTTTTTCATAATTTCAATCAATTCATTTTTGATTATTTCACTTTTTATTTTGTGTAAATTAAAATAATCATTTGTCCAGCTTTTATATGTGTTTATTTTTTTATCATTAAAATAACTTCCACTTTTATTTATAAAATCAAATATATTACTTGGATTATCTTCAATTCGATGAAATAAATCCGGATTTGATTTCTCAATTAATTGATTCCATCGAATATAATACAAAGAAGATCTTTCATAGTAAGTCATATCTTCCTTTAATTCTGGTATAAATGAGTAAATAAACTCTTCATAAATATTTTGAGGTGTTTTTTCTCTAAAATATCCAATATGATTGCAAAAAGAATTTATAACTTTGATTGGATTTCTCACTACATGTATTACATTTGTATTTTTTAAGCATTCATCTGACAAAAATGGAGCGGACATATAACTAGAATCCGCTTCAATTTCATCAATATTATCAAGCCACTTTTCTTTAGGAATCCAAATCCCATCTACAAAGTCCATAGAAGATGTGTAGCTTAAATTTGGTTTATGTAAATCATCTAATATCTTTTTAGCTTTTTCAATTCCTTGCCAAGTAAAAATTGATTCATGTCCACATGGAACTCCCACACTAGTCAACAAACGCGCCATGTAAACTGTTCCGCTTCTACCTGTAGATGCAATAATATATTTTAAATTCATAACAATATTTATTATATTAAAAAGGTTAAAAAAATGAATAAAAATTTAGTACATGGATTGTGGATTGGAAACAATAGGTTAACTCAATTAGAAATTTTAACATTGAAATCTTTTATTGATATGGGTGCAGAATTTAATTTATGGGTATACGAAGAATTAAAAAGCAAATTGCCCAAAGAGATTATTTTAAGAAATGCAAATGAAGTAATTCCCGAAGAAAAAATATTTAAATATCCAAATAACATGATTCTTGGTTTTGGTGAAGGAAGCTATGTCGGATTTTCCGAACTGTTTAGATACAAAGTTTTATATGAATTTGGCGGATGGTGGACTGACATGGATGTAACTTGTTTAAGACCATTAAATGAAGTTGAAGATGAATATTGGTTCAGGTTTCATGGAGTACTTTCTATGGTTGGCAATATTATGAAAGTTCCGGCAAAAAGTGAACTTATGAAATTATCCTACGAAAGAGCTATTATTGAAGTTAATGAAAATCAACAAGATTGGCATCATGCAATAAGAATACTTTGTTATTATATAGAAAATTTAGGATTATCAAAATTCATTCATAAAAATGAATCCAATTTAGATATGTTAGATAAAACTTGGAATTTAATTAAAAAAGAATGCGATATAGAAAAAAATAACACTGACTGGAGGTTTATTCATTGGATGAATTCCGTTATTGAAAAAAATACTTATCATGAGAAAAGCGTATTTGCACATTTTTTAAAAAAATATAATTGTGAAGAAAAAAAGGTGCTAATGTGACTTTAAAATTTGAAAATTATCCAAGAAAAAATTTAGTAATTGCAGCAGTAGGAGATCAATCTTTGCACCCCTACTGGATTCCAAAAAAACAATCCTCTTACGATTTATTTCTTATAAATTATGGAAAAAAATCATATGAATCCGATGCAAAATATTACCTTGAAGAAAAAGGATCTAAGTTTAATTTAATAAATAAAGCAATTGAAAAATACCCTGATATTTTAGATTATAATTTTTTTTGGATGCCGGATGATGACATTTATATAGAAAATAAAGACATAGACAGACTTTTCAATTACATGCGTAATTATGATCTGTGGATAGGGCAACCATCTATTATTGGATGGTTTGGTCTTGCTATGACATTGAATAACCCAAGTTGCTTTTTAAGATATACAAATTATGTAGAAATCATGTGTCCTTGCTTTAGCAAATTTGCTTTAGATCTATGCAAAAAAACATTTGAACTAAATAAAACAGGCTATGGCATAGACGCTCTCTGGAATGTGATTTTAAGCCATCCAACGAATAGGCTATCAATTATCGATGATGTTATTGCGATGCACACAAGAGAGGTCGGAGGCGGCGATATGTACAAATTAAACACAAACAACAATATACAAGAAGCTTGGGCAGAGGGACGAAAGATATATGAAGATTACAACTTGGGTTTTGAAAGTTTTCAAGATTTAAAAAAAGGAAAATTGATCAGTCAAGAGTTGTTTGGAACAATGTATTACAATATGATCGAATATGGAAGAATTCACAAAGAGTTGGAAGCTGGAGTTCAAAAATGTGAAAGACTATTTCCAAATAGTGATATCTTAAAAAGTATATCTAATAAAATAAGAAATTTTGATTTATAACCAATTAAATTTTGGGATTTGATTTTTTAATTCCAAAAAATTTTGCGAAGATTTTAATTTTGTTTTAAACCATTTTTTATAATCATTAAACAAATAAGATGGGTCAGAAATTTTTAAGACTCTTCTTAAAACTTCATTTATTTCAAATACATCTTCACAAAAATCTTTCTTTTTATCTGTGAAGCTGCTCATAATATGAATTCCACTATAACCAGATTGCATATACGTACCGTTAAAATGAAAAACTTTATCTTGATCTGTGGTATTTAATTCAAATAATTTCAAATTATAAATCATCGCAGACTCATCTGTGACAACTCTATAATATGATCTATCTTTTATTTGATCTATCATTTCACATTGAAAATTAAAATCTAAAGCGGACTTTATCAAATGATAGTCCCAAGTTTTCATAAAAGACATTGCTTGAATTGAACTTGTTTTAAAATAATAAAATCCACTGCACCAATGTGTTAAATGAACTTTATTTGATGTATTTAATGGTATTGGATTTTTTATCCAAATTATATCAGAGTCGCAATAAACAATTTCATCATAATTTTTAGATAAATCTAAAACATCGCCAATTTTTTGAGAAAGATAATGATTGTAAGTAGAAAAGCAATTTTTTTTATTTTGCAACAATCCAATTTTTGGAATTACTTCAAAATCTAAATCTTTTGGATAAGATCCCCAATCTGTAGCTTTGGGAGTATTGTCAATAACTTTAATAATTTCACTGCAACCACTTGCTCTTAAAGAAGCAATTGAATAAATTATGGGAGAATGTTGACAATCGATGGCATTACAAAAATGTCCATCATTCCAAAAATGATAAATAAATATTGTTTTCATATAAAATATTTATAACAAAGAAATTGAATTAATTTCTTTGTTGTAAATTTTCCAACCTCTATGCCAATTTTTTCTATTAGCTGCTGTAAAATGATATCCCATAGCGTTTTCTACAAACCTTGGATCATGATCTTCAATGATGCACAACTTTTCGTGTGGTATCATAATCCAATTTTCCATACTTGAAATTACCGATGCAGTTAAACCTTGCTCATCATATCCACCTAATGTTTTTCCTTCTAATACATATAAAAAATTGTACATGCTTTTTAATAAATCAAAATTAGGAGGTAATCCAAAAAGCCCAGCACACAGGTGCAAATCTTGTCTTATAAATTTATCAAACGGTCCATACATTCTTTTCCTGCCTAAACCTTGAGTGATAATTCCGCTAGTTTTTAAATTAAGCCATTCATCAATTTCAGGTATTCTTTTTTCTATAACAATGTCATTGTCTATCCACAATTCATGAGATTCAATTCTTAATCTTGCAGGACACAACTTCCAACCACATCCAGATGCTTCTTCAACGTTATCATCTGGATTTGTTAACTGGATATCTAAAAACTCTTTTTTTTGTTTAAATAAATCCTCATCAATTTCACTCAACAATTTTTTTTCTATATTATTATAACAAACCACACAATCGAACTCTGGATAAACTTTCTTAAATTTTTCAATAGATATTTTTAAAATTTTATGACCTAATTCGCTAACTGGACCAATAGTCCATCTTACTAATGGTTTCATATAATTCCCTTAAATTTATTCAACTTGATATCTATTAAAATATAAATAAATTAAAGATATAAAAATGATGAAAGTTCATTCGGAAATTTTGAATAAAATTGAAAAACTAAATTATTTTAGCGAATCTAATGGATTTCAAGAACACAAAAAAGAAGCAATTGAAATTTTAAAAAGAACCATTTGCTTTTTAAATAA
>SESF01021180.1_pt1 | contig 19049 bp, 15 predicted proteins | sample 3171521 | NCBI WGS metagenome assembly SESF01 (sample SAMN10866945, study PRJNA518727) | freshwater metagenome | biome: subpolar coniferous forest; feature: holomictic lake; material: water; isolation source: holomictic Lake 227, 6 m and 8 m depth | place: Canada: near Kenora, Ontario | collected...
GTAGCTTAGCGATATGAACCTCGCAGAAATCGAACAAGAGGCACTGGCTCTGACCGAGGGTGAGCGCGCCGCGTTGGCCACTAGACTCCTCGACACACTTCAATCCGCGCCCGCCGGGTACAAGTTTGGGAAATAGTGGCCGGCCGCGTCCGCAGGAAAACCGAGGTGCAAGGGCCCTTTCGGGGAACTGGAGGTGAGCAACCGTTGCGCGAGCAACTCACCCGTGAGCTTCTGAGCGGTGCGAGGTGATGCGCCGATGATTCGTGAGACGTCCCCGCGCGCGATTTCTCCGCGGAGGAAGATGTCCCTGAGCACCAGGGCAGAGCCGCGGGGAAGCTCCTTGGCGGACTCTTTGCGCTCGGCAAAGGCGGCGATGCGATTGAGCATGCCATCGAGCGCGAGGAGTTCCTGCATGAACTCCACCTGGTCAACGGCTGTGCCCAGAAAGAACAGGCAGAATTCATCGAGATAGCGCTGCGACCAGACTGCCCGGTTCAGCCGTCACGAGCGGTCCGTAAAACTCGGCGAAGCGCTTTAGGAATTCGCCGAGCTGCTGGCTGGACGGTGCCAGGTGTCGGCCCACGCTGACCTCGCCTTGGCGGAGGACACCCGGCAGGACTTTATGGGCTTTTCCATTTTCGTCCTGTACCGTGCGCAATTCCTCGGGCAATGGCCGGTAGAATTCCGCGTGCAGCCAGCAAAGGAAATCAGTGAGACGTGAAACGTGAAGGGACCTTGCGCCCCACCCTTCACGTTTCACGTTTCACGCTTGGCTTTAGTCTTTGGACTTTGGACTTTGGAAGCATCGGTAATCGCTTGCGGAGCGAGCAAAGCCTCGCCATTATTAAGCACTGCTCAAGCTCGATAGGGCTGGGTTTTTCCTTTTTGTTGCAGGGCCTGAGATGGTTGAAACATTGGACCAGATTTTTGTCACCTTGAAGCACTGGCTGGTTGGTTTGGCACCGAGCCAGTGCCAGCCCGTCGTCTCCGCGATTCTTTCCGTCGCCGCGATCGTTATCACCTTCGCGACCCTGTTTGCCATCACTACACTCCTGGAGCGCAAGGGGCTCGGGCGCATTCAGAACCGTTATGGTCCGAACCGCGTCGGACCTTACGGCATGCTCCAACCGCTCGCCGACGGACTGAAAACCATGACGAAGGAGGATGTCGTCCCCCGAGCGGCTGACAAGGTGGTCCATTTTATCGCGCCGTTGGCCTTGGTGGTGCCGGTGTTCCTGGCCCTTTCCGTCGTGCCGGTGGGACGGAATATGGCTGCCCTGGATATTGATGCCGGGGTTCTGTTTTTCTTCGCCGTCGGCGCGGCCACCGAGGTATCGGTCTTCATGGCGGGCTGGTCCAGCCGGAACAAGTATTCAATGCTGGGCGCCATGCGTGCGATTGCGCAAATGATCAGCTATGAAGTGCCGCTGATCCTCTCCGCCGTCACCGTCATCATGGCCGCGGGCTCGCTCTCGACCGTGCAGATTGTCGAGGCGCAGGCCGGCTATTGGGGCCTGGTTCCGCAGTGGTATGTGCTGACGCCGTGGGGACTGGCGGGGTTCATTCTCTTCATGATTGCGGCCACCGCCGAATCAAACCGTTCGCCGTTCGATCTGCCGGAGGGGGAATCGGAGATCATCGCCGGCTACTACACGGAGTATTCCGGGTTCAAGTTCGCGCTGTTCTTCCTGGGGGAATACCTGGGGCTGTTTGCGGTCAGTGGTTTGGGGATCACGCTCTTTCTGGGCGGCTGGCACGCCCCGTTGGCCTGCCTCGGGTGGGTCCCATCCTGGGCCTGGTTTTTCACCAAACTGTTCGGGATCATGGCTGGGTTTATCTGGGTGCGCGGCACGCTGCCGCGCCTGCGGATGGACCAGCTTATGGGATTGGCGTGGAAACTAATGCTGCCGATGGCGCTCGTGAATATGCTCGCCGCCGGCGTGTGGCGATTTATGCCGGTGGGCGCGGCGCGCTGGATCGTCTGCTCGTTTCTGGTCGTAGTCCCCTATTTGGCATTGGGACGAGCGCTGGTCGGGCGGAGTCAAATGGGCAAACGCACCTATCGATATGCTGACTAGCCAAGTGCATTGGCCCTTTGCCATCATCGCCCTGCTGATCCTGGCCAGTGCGGTGGCTGCCATGAGCCTGCGCAACCTCGTGCATTGCGCGCTGATGCTCATGGTGAGTTTCGCGGGGTTGGCGGCGGTCTATCTGCAACTGGGCGCCCAATTCGTCGGGTTCGCGCAAATCCTGGTTTATATCGGGGCGGTGGCAATTCTGCTTGTGTTCGCCATCCTCTTGACGCGCGGGAGTGAGCCTCCTCGGCACGCGAATTTCTCTGCCACCTGGGTTGTGGGGGTTGGAATAGCGACGATTGTATTTGGGTTGCTGAGTGCGATGATTCTGTCGAGTCGGACACTCACGTCCGAGATTCGGCCGACTCCCGAAGTCACTGTGCGGCAGATTGGCGAGCAGTTGATGGGCAGGTTCATCTTGCCGCTGGAAGTCGTCGGCCTGTTGCTGACGGCGGCACTGATTGGGGCGGTCATTATCGCGATGCGTGAGGAGGAAAAGGAATGATAACTGTTCAGGTGTGGGGCAGACCTCCGGTCTGCCGGTTCACGGAGTCTCTGACTCCGTGTCCATCGGGTCGCTGGAACACCGGGCCGGAGGCCCGGCTAACCGGCAGACCGGAGGTCTGCCCCACGTTCCGACCTGAACAGCTACAAGGAATGAACCACATGGATCGAGGGTGGGACATTGAGAACGGACCCCTCTCCCCGGCCCTCTCCCCTTCGGAAGGGGCGAGGGAGAGTTGCCGACAGCGCTGGGGCGAATCTGGAGCACCCGATATATCGGAGAGACGGGGTGACAGCTCCCCAATGTTATTGGACCTCGCGATTTCAACTCGGCACCTTGCCGCCGCTTGGAGGTCAGAATGACGCCGCTGGCATTTTACCTTCTCCTCTCCGCCCTGCTGTTCGCCATTGGCCTGGCGGGGGCGCTGACACGGCGTAATGCGATCATTGTGCTTATCGGCATCGAATTGATGCTCAACGCCGCCAATCTGAATTTCATCGCGTTCTGGCGTTATGGTCCTAATCCGCAGGCGCTTACCGGCGTGATCTTCGTGATCTTCTCGATTGGCGTCGCTGCTGCGGAAGCGGCGGTCGGGTTGGCGCTGATTATTTCGGTCTGCCGGCATTTCCGGACCACCGATTTGGACCAGATTGATACGATGAAGGGCTGAGATGGATTGGATTGTTCACAAGCTCTGGCTGATTCCCCTGCTGCCGCTCATCGCTGCGGGGTTGAGTGCGTTGCTCAAACAACGCCAGCGCCGGCTGGCGGCATTTCTGGCAATTGGGTCCATGGTGCTGGCGCTGGGTTTGTCGTGCGTGGCCTTTGTCAACGCCCTTCAGCATCCCGGACATGGGGCGGCCGTCAGGCAGGTGGTCAATTTCTTCTGGTTTCAGTCGGGCGATCCCCAGATGAGTGGCACTGCCCTGCGGTTGGGCTGGGTGCTCGACCCGCTGGCGGCGATCATGCTCGTCATGGTCTCGTTGGTGGGGTTGCTCATTTTCATTTACAGCCTCGGCTACATGGCGCACGACGAGAACTTCACGCGTTTCTTCTGCTTCCTCTCGTTGTTCGCCGCCGCGATGCTGGGGTTGATCATCGCCAACAGCCTGCTGCTGCTGTTCATCTGCTGGGAGATTGTCGGCCTGACCTCCTACCTGCTGATCGGCTTTTGGTATCACAAACCCAGCGCGGCGGCGGCGGCGAAGAAGGCCTTCATTACGACCCGGCTGGGCGACCTCGCGTTGCTGCTGGGCATGGTGTGGCTTTACTCAGAAACGGGCACGCTGCTCTTCTATGACGACGGCCACGGCTGTCTCGAACAAAGCGCACTGGCTGGTTTGGTCGCTCAAACAACGAGCCTCGGCATGGCCGCTTCGACCGGGATCGGGCTGCTGATCTTCTGCGGTGCGATCGGCAAGTCCGGCCAGGTGCCGCTGCACGTCTGGCTGCCGGATGCCATGGAAGGCCCGACGCCCGTCAGCGCGCTCATCCACGCAGCGACGATGGTTGCGGCGGGGGTGTATCTGGTAGCCCGGGTGTATCCATTGATGGCCGCCCAGCCCGCGGGTGCTGCGTCCGTGTCGGGCGCTCTGCAGGTAGTCACTTGGATCGGCGTCATCACCGCTGTGTTCGCCGCGAGCATTGCGGTCGCTCAAACCGACATCAAACGTATCCTGGCCTACTCCACGGTTTCACAATTGGGCTTTATGATGCTGGGGCTTGGGGTGGGAGGGGTGGCGGTCGGGATGTTCCATCTGATCACCCACGCATTCTTCAAGGCCCTGCTGTTCCTGGGCGCCGGCTCTGTCATACACGGCTGCCGGGATGAGCAGGACATCCGCCGGATGGGCGGACTGCGCAAGCTCATGCCCGTGACATTCGCGACCTACGCCGTCGGCATGCTGGCGTTGAGCGGCTTCCCGCTGATCTTTTCCGGCTTCTGGAGCAAGGATGAGATTCTCCATTACGCGCACGGTTGGACCACTCCCGCGCCGTTCTACCTGGGCCTCTTTGCGGCGCTGCTGACGGCGTTCTACATGACCCGCCAGGTTTGTTATGTGTTCCTGGGGAAAAGCAGGGGGATGAGGGGGCGAGGCTGGAGGGGCGTGGGGCGGGGGCTGCCACCGACCGAAGGGCAGACGAGACGCGGGTCCAACGTTCCCCACGAAAGCCCGCCGGTCATGCTCGTGCCGTTGCTGGTGCTGGCGGTTGGCGCCGCGCTGCTTGGCTTCGTTGGCACGCCGGCCTGGCCCTGGTTCCAAAGCTTTCTGGGCGGCGAGAGCGCGACTGGCCAGGTCGGAAAGTTGTTTGAGCCGGAAGTGTTACGGCTCATGCTGCTTTCAAGCGCGGTTGTCTTCGTTGGCCTCGGGTTGGGCTGGTGGCTTTATGGCCGGAAACTTCCAAAGAGCGCGGATGAACCGGATGTGCTGGAGGGGTTTCAGCCGGAGGTTTTCGCCCTGCTACGCCGGAAGTACTTCGTGGACGAAGTTTACGAGGCGTCGGTGATCCGCTTCAACGCGTGGGGGGCGCGGTCGTGTGATTGGCTGGATTACTGGGTTTGGAATGGGTTGGTGCAATTGCTTTCACTCCTGGTGGTCGGCTGCGCCTGGCTCAACCGGGTCCTCGACGAGCACCTGGTGAATCCCGGCTTCGATGAAGGCTGCCGCCGTTTGACCAAAAGCGGCGGGCTGCTGTCGCGCCTGCAAGGTGGGGGTGTTCAGAATTATCTGCGCGTGATTGGCGTGGCGCTGACAGGGCTGGTGCTATTTCTCATCTGGGGGTGCCGCGCTTCATGAACGGGTTCCCTCTGCTCACTATCCTGACACTGGTGCCGCTCATCGGCGCGCTGGTGGTGGTTGGCCTGGGCGCGGAGCAAAGGCGGTTCGCGCGCTGGTTGTCGCTGGGATTCAGCTTCGGAGCATTGGCGCTGGCGCTGGCGCTATGGCACCAATTCGACTCCGCATCGGGCGACCTTCAATTTCCGGAGCGGCACGCTTGGATTCCCATGCTGGGCGTCGAGTATCGCCTTGGCGTAGATGGGCTTGGGTTGTTGATGGTGCTGCTTTCGGCCATCGTGGTGCCGATGGCGATGCTGGCATCGTGGAAGGTCGAGGAGCGAACTCCGCTTTATTTCGCGCTGGTGCTCTCCTTGCAGGCCGGGCTGTTCGGCACGTTCACCGCGCTGAACTTCTTCCACTGGCTCATTTTCTGGGAGTTGAGCCTGATCCCGGCCTTCTTCCTCATCAAGCTTTGGGGTGGGCCGATGGCCACTGTCGCCGCCACGCAGTTCTTCGTCTATACCATGGTCGGCAGCGTGGCGTTGCTGCTCGCGTTCCTGGCCATCTTCCTTTGCACGGGCAAATTTGATTTCATCGAGTTGGCCGACATGGCACGCAACGGTAAACTAATTTCTGCCCTGTCCAATGGGCTCGGCTGGAAGCAATTGAATTCAGGGCCGTTGGCGTTGATCATTTTCGGCGGTGCATTCCTTGGCTTTGCCGTAAAGGTGCCGCTGATCCCGTTTCATACCTGGCTACCTCCGGCGTATGCCGAAGCGCCGACGGGCACAACGATGCTCCTGACCGGGGCCATGTCCAAGATGGGCGTCTATGGTTTCCTGCGCATCCTGTGGCCGATCTTCCCGGAGCAAATGCACGCGATCCTGACGCCGCTCCTGTGGCTGGCGGTCGCCACGATTATCTGCTCCGCCAGCGCCGCCTTTGCGCAGCGGGACCTGAAGCGGATGCTGGCCTATTCCTCGATCAACCACCTCGGATACTGCCTCCTGGGAATTCTCGCCATGGCGAAGTTCACCGGAATCGATGCGGCATCCGCCACGGCGAAAGCCGCCGCGCTCAACGGCGTGTTTCTGCAAATGTTCAACCATGGCCTGACGGCTGCGACCCTGTTCTGGTTCGTCGGAATGATCGAGCAGCGGAGCGGTGGCTTGCGCGGGTTGGAGGATTTTGGCGGCTTGCGCAAGGTTACGCCGGTCTTGTGCGGGCTGATGGGAATCGCCCTATTTTCATCCCTGGGACTGCCGGGCCTGAATGGCTTTATCGGTGAGTTCCTCATTTTCAAAGGCGCCTTCCCGCTGGTGACCTGGGCGATGGCGCTGTCGGCCATCGGCCTGCTGCTCACCGCGATTTTCATCCTGACCATCCTGGAGCGCGTCTTCCATGGCCCGCTGAATGCGACCTGGTCAGGAATGCCCGATCTGACTCTGAGGGAGCGGATCGCCCTGCTGCCAGCCCTGGCGCTGATGTTCGTGCTGGGCATTTATCCGCAACTGGTGCTCGGCGTCATTAACAGCACCGTGGTGCAAATGGTGAAAGAACGGACATTCTAGCTCCGCACGCTGACCATGCTCGCCTGGACCATTTACATTTCATTCATCGGCGCGGCGGTGCTGATGCTGCTGCCGAAGGGCAATGCCCAAGCGGCGCGCGCGGTTGCCTTGTTGACGTCCACCCTTGCCCTCGGCGTAACGCTGGCGGGCACTCTGCAAGCCAAGTCGGGGGCTTTACAGACCATCACCAAAGTCGCGTGGATCCCATCCCTTGGCATCGAGTATCACCTGGCAGCGGATGGCATTAGCCTCACGCTGGTGCTGTTAACCGGCATCGCCGCCATCGCCGGGATTCTCTTCTCGTGGAATATTGAGCATCGGGTGAAGGAGTTTTTCGCGCTTTACCTCACGCTCATCGCGGGCGTCTATGGCGTGTTCCTGAGTTTCGACCTATTCCTGCTCCTGGTATTCTATGAGCTGGCGATCATTCCGAAGTACTTCCTGATCGCAATCTGGGGCTCGACGCGAAAGGAATATGGGGCCATGAAGCTGGCGCTTTACTCATTTGTGGGCAGCGCGATGGTGCTCATCGGCTTGATTGCGGCCTACGCTATTGCCGGGGCCAAGACGATGAGCGTGCTCGAACTGGCGAGATTCCCATTCCCGCACGGCTTTCAAATGTGGGCGTTCCCGCTGGTGTTCGTGGGTTTCGCCATTCTGGCCGGCCTCTGGCCTTTCCACACCTGGGCGCCAACCGGTCACGTCGCTGCGCCGACCGCGGCCTCGATGTTGCTGGCCGGCGTGGTGATGAAACTAGGGGCGTATGGCTGTCTCCGGGTGGCCATCACTCTCTTTCCGCACGGATTGGATCCCTGGGGACGCACGATGCTCGGACTCGGCTCGTGGCGCGACGTCCTGAGCATTCTCGCGGTCATTGGTATCGTCTATGGCGCTTTGGTGGCGCTGGTGCAGAAGGACTTCAAATTCGTCATCGGCTACTCGAGCGTCAGCCACATGGGCTTCGTGCTGCTTGGGCTTTTGACACTCAACACGGTGGGCCTGAGCGGGGCGGTGCTGCAGATGTTCTCGCACGGGATTCTGGCCGGGCTGCTGTTCGCGGTCGTCGGCCGCATGGCGTATGACCGGACACATACCCGGGATTTGGCGGAGTTGCAGAGAATGAATCTGAGCACGCTGATTCCATTCGCGACCGTGACGTTTACTATTGCCAGCGTGGCCTCGATGGGCCTGCCGGGATTCAGCGGGTTTGTGGCGGAATTGCAGGTGTTGATCGGCGCGTGGCAGGCGTTTCCGACTTTGGCTGTTGTGGCGGGGCTCGGCATCATTCTGGGAGTGGCCTACGCAATGCGCGCCCTGCAGCAGGCCTTTTTCGGGTCGGCGCAGGGAACCCCAGCCACCGTCGGCGCGGGGCCACAGCCTGCGGGTGCCGCGCTGGAGCCGATTTCGATTCCGGAGCGAATCGGTGCGGTGCTGTTAATCGGAACCTCGCTCGTCATCGGGCTCTACCCGACACTGCTGTTGGATCTGATCGCGCAGAGCTTTGGCTCGTCGCTTTTTGACTGGCTGCCGAAAGGGGGAGTGCCATGAGCGGGGTCAGTTGCCTTGAACTGCTCAAGCTCGCCGCACCGGAAGCCATTCTGGTCCTCACCGCGCTTGTCGTGCTGGCGGCCGATCTGCTCGCGCTGCGCGGGTTGGAACGGCGCATCCGGCTCCTCGTGGGCGCAATGATCGCCTGCGTCGGGTGCGCGGTGGCGATTGCATGGATGCTCGCGCTGCCGGAACACGCCACATTCCTGGAAGGCATGCTGGTGGTGAACCCCCTCACCCAGTTTGTCAAAGTCGCGCTGCTGACGCTCACAATCTTCACCCTTCTCATTTCGGTGGACACAGACTTCACCACGCACGTGGGGGAGTACTTCGCGCTGATCCTGCTGGCGGCGGTCGGGATGATGTTCCTGGTCAGCGCCGAGGACATCCTGATGATCTTTGTCGCACTCGAACTCACCAGCCTCTCGCTCTACATCCTGACGGCGTTCAACAAGCGTAACCCTAAGTCGGCGGAAGCGGCGTTGAAGTATTTTCTATTCGGCGGCATGACGGCGGCGTTCCTGCTGTTCGGATTGAGCCTCCTTTACGGGTTATCCGGCGCGACCCACCTTGGCCAAATTGCGACGGCCATCCAGGGCCCGAAGCTCGACCCATTGCTGGTCGTGGCGATCGTGATGACGGTAATCGGGTTCGGCTTCAAGGTGGCGGCGGTGCCGTTCCATCTTTGGGCGCCGGACGCTTATCAGGGGGCGCCGGTGCCGAGCGCGGCGTTCATTGCTTCCGGTTCAAAGGTTGCAGGTTTCTTCATCTTCGCCCGGGTGATGATGCTAGGGTTCAAGGGGGCGGAGGGGAATGGTTCGTGGCCGGGATGGGTGGATGTGCTGGCGATCCTGGCGGCGGCTTCCATGTTGCTGGGCAACCTGGCGGCCATTGTCCAGAGCAGTGTGCGACGGTTGCTCGCTTATTCGGCTATCGCCCATGCGGGTTATATGCTCCTCGGAATCCTGCCGCACGGAGCACAGAGCCTGTCTGCGCTGGTCTTTTACGTCATCACCTACGGGTTGGCCACGCTCGGGGCGTTTGGGGTTGTTTCGATTGTCGAGGGCAGGGCAGGGGGGGATGGTTTGTCGGATTTTGCCGGGCTGAGCCGTCGATCGCCGGTGCTCTCTTTTTGCATGATGATCTTCATGTTGTCGCTGGCCGGCATTCCCCCACTGGCTGGTTTTTTTGGGAAGTTCTATGTATTCGCCTCCGCCTTAAACGCCGATCCGACGCACCTGGGCTTACTCTGGCTGGTGGTCCTCGCCCTGGCCATGAGCGCTGTGTCGCTCTACTACTATCTTAAAGTGCTCAAGCAGATCTATATCGCCGAGCCGGCGGCGGGCGCTGGCGCCTTGTCAGCGCCGATACTGAGCCAGGCCGCCGTGGTCCTGCTGGCGCTGGCGGTGGTGGTGTTAGGCTGCGCGCCTAACCTGCTGCTCGGGCCATTGGTGAGCGCCATCCACGCCGCCGGGCTCTCACCTTAGTCCCTCCCGGAATCCTCCCGGAGTCTCGCCGTAGTGCTTCTGATCCGCGATAAGCGGTAATGGTCAGAGGGGTTCAACCGCGAATAGACGCGAATGGACGCGAATTATTGGCTGAGGGTGTGGTAATTGTTCTTCCTGATACGCGTTCATTGGCGTTAATTCGCGGTTAGACTTATTAGCGGGCACTGTCCAAGACGATGCGCTCCCATTCGAGTTTGGCGCGCCTGAAATTCAAGATCACCCCGACCTTGTGGCCGGTAATCCGGAGGTAATTGAGCATCTGACCGCGCTCGTGATCGGTGATGGCCTCGATCACCTTGGCATCCACCACGACGGCGTTAAAGGCGATAAGGTCCGGCACGTATTCGCCGACGTTGATGCCCTTGTAAAGAATCGGGTACCGCGGCTGTTGCAGAACAGGAATGGCGCGCAATCCGAACTCAACCACGATCGCATTCTCGTAAGGCTTTTCATGGAAACCATGCCCAATACCATTCAGGACCTCCAGAGCACAGCCTACGACCTTGTAAACCTCTGCTTTCAGAATCAGTTCTTTATTCGCGTTCATTGGCGTTCATTCGCGGTTACAGATTTGAAGAATTTGGTGGCTCCCGATCAAGCGCTTTGATCTTGCGAGCCAAGCGCCCCCTTAGCTAATCTCCGGCAGCGATATGGCAACAATTGGCCGATTCCAGCAGGGCGAAGAAATCTTCTACGCAAAGGTCGTGGAAGGCGAAATCTACCGCGTGTGCGGGGACGTTTTCGGCTCTCCCTCTTATGAGAAGCAGCCATTGAGCCCCAAGGGTGTGCGGACGCTGACACCGGTGGTCCCCTCCAAGGTTATTGCCGTCGGCCTCAACTATGCCGATCACGCCCGCGAACAGAACAAGCCGCTCCCGAAGGAGCCGTTGATCTGGCTGAAGGCCCCCACTTCACTGATACCGGATGGCGGCAAGATTGAAATCCCATTCCCCACCCACCGGACCGATTACGAAGCGGAACTGTGCATCGTCATTGGCCGACGCATCCGCAACGTGACGCCTGCCGCCGCTTCCCGCTACATTTTCGGCTACACCGCCGCCCAGGACATCAGCGACCGGACCATACAGAACAGCGAAACTCAATACGCGCGTGCCAAGTCCTTCGACACCTTCACGCCGCTGGGGCCGTACGTGGAAACAAAAGTTGACCCGCATGCCTTGAATATTCAGCTCTTCCAGAACAGTCAGTTGCGCCAGAACTCCAACACCAATCAGCTCATTTTCAACTGTTTCCAGCTGGTCAGCTTCATCTCGACCAACATCACCCTGCTGCCCGGCGACATCATCCTCACCGGCACACCTAGCGGGGTGGGGCCCATCGCATCTGGAGACCGGCTCGAAGTGCGCATCCAGGGATTCACGCCGTTGGTGAATGCGGTGAAGTGAGCGGACCGGCTGGGAGGCCGATGTTGGGGGCGATATTTCCCGCACCTCGCATTTCTCGCTCGCCAACTCGCCGTTCGCCCCCCACACTCCGCCTGCTTATGCGTTGGTCACAGACACTGATTCCTACATTAAAAGAGACGCCCGCGGAAGCGGAGATCGTCTCGCACAAATTATTGCTGCGCGCCGGGCTGATCCGCAAGCTCACCGGCGGGCTTTACACATTCATGCCGCTGGGGCTGCGCGCCCTGCGCAAGGTGGAGCAAATCGTCCGCGAGGAGATGAACCGGGCCGGCGCGCTCGAGGTGCTCATGCCCGCGCTCCAGCCGCCCGAGATCTGGCAGCAGAGCGGCCGCTACGAGTCCGCCAAAGACGTGCTCTTCAAGGTCCGCGACCGCGCCAAGAAGGAATGGGTCCTCGGCCCGACGCATGAGGAGGTCATCACGACACTCGTCGCCGGAGAGATCAACTCCTACCGGCAGATGCCGAAGAACTTCTACCAGATCCAGACCAAGTTCCGGGATGAAATCCGCCCCCGTTTCGGCCTGATGCGGGCCAAGGAGTTCATCATGAAGGACGCCTACAGCTTCGATGCCACCGACGAAGCCGCGCAGGTGAGCTATCGCAAGATGTATGAGGCCTATACGCGCATCTTCCAACGCTGTGGCTTGAAGACGATTGCCGTGGAGGCGGACACCGGCGTCATGGGCGGCAAGTTTTCGCATGAATTCATGGTGCCGGCCGAGACCGGTGAAAACGAGGTGGTGTTCTGTGACGCGTGCGGGTACGCGGCGAACGTAGATAAAGCGGAGTCTAAAGTCCAAAGTCTAAAGTCCGAAGTCCAGGACCCCATCGAGAAGTTTCCCACGCCTGGCGTGGTGACCATCGAGGGGCTGAGCAAGGGGCCGTATGACGTGGCGGCCGACCGCCAGATCAAGACGCTGGTGTATATCGTTGATAGCAAGCCGGTGTTGATCCTGCTGCGCGGCGACCATCAATTGAACGAGGCCAAGCTGGCCGGGGCGCTTGGCACAGGGAACTTCCGGCCGGCTGAGGCGGCGGAGATTCATGCCGCACTCGGCGCGCACCCGGGCAGCCTCGGCGCGGTGGGCATTTCCGCACTGACGGTTCACGCGGACGAACAACTGCGCGATGCCGCTGACATGACCACCGGCGCCAACGAAGACGGCTACCACTGGCGCCATGTTGCTATTGGCCGCGACATCCAAGTCGCGCAGTGGACAGATCTGCGCCTGGTAAAAGCGGGGGAGGCCTGTCCTAAATGCGGCCAGCCGCTCAAAGTGCGGCGCGCCATCGAGGTCGGTCACGTTTTCAAGCTCGGCACCAAATACAGCGAGGCGCTCAAGGCGCTGTTCCTCGATGAAACCGGCAAGCAGCAGCCGGCGATCATGGGCTGCTACGGCATCGGGGTCACGCGCACGATGCAGGCGGTCATCGAGCAGAGCCACGACGACAACGGCATCATCTGGCCGCTCAGCGTGGCGCCTTACACCGTTTGCATCACTCCGCTGAGCGTTGCGCCCGAGAGCGCCGTGATGCAGCGCGCCGAACAGATCTATGCCGAACTGACCGCGCGGGGCGTGGATGTGATCCTCGACGATCGCGGTGAACGGCCCGGCGTGAAGTTCAAGGACTCGGAACTGGTGGGTTTCCCCATTCGCGTGGGCGTGGGCGAGAGGTCGCTGGCCAAAGGCGAAGTGGAGATCAAGCCTCGCGCCGGGGCGCTGATGTCCGTCAAGGCTGAGGATGCCGTTGGGCGGGTTATGGAACTTATCCAGGCAGACCCAAATTTTGTCTTGCCAGCCGCCGCCGGCGTGCGAGAATGATGGGGTAGTTGACACCAATTTAACAGTTACAGCTAGTTTGGCATATCATAGCCGCATGAACAAAGTCCAGCCGGGGAGGCTTCTTTGAGCCGCCCATTTCCCTCTCGTTCGTTCCACTCACGGGAACCCTTGCATCGCCGAAACGGGAAGATCCGCGCCCGCGAGGTCCGCGTGCTCGATGAGACGAAGCAGCAACTCGGCGTGATGTCGCTCAACGATGCGCTGCGCCTAGCCATGACCAAGGGGTTGGATCTGGTCGAGATCGCACCCAACGCGACCCCGGCCGTCTGCCGGATCGTGGATTACGGCAAGTTCATGTACGAGGAGGCCAAGCGAAACAAGGACGCCCAGGGCCGCCAGGCCGGCAGCAAGATGAAGGAGCTTCAGCTCTCGCCGATGATTGATCCCCACGATTTTACGATCAAGCTCGGCCATGCCATCGGTTTCCTATGCGAGGACATGAAGGTGCGCGTCAAGCTGCGCTTCCGCGGGAGGCAGAAGGCGCACACGGAGTTCGGCTTTGCGGTGGTGAACCGTTTTGTCAAAGAGGCCGCGCCCTGGGGGCAGGCGGACTCGCCGCCGAAGATGTTGGGTGATCGCGACCTGAACGTCGTTCTCAGCCCGTTGCCGCGCAATAAGCGGGCCAAGAATCCTCGCCAGGACGAGACAGCGGAACCGCCGCCGGAGGAGTCGGAGGAGGATTCGCAAGAGTCGTCTGAACCGCCAGAAGAGTCGTCAGCTTCCACTTAGCTGTCCGGCCAGCGGCACCAGGATTCCGCCGGATTTTGCGCTGGCGGAAGCTGCGTGGGATGGGCGCATTCGCGCGTCCCCAAGAACAGCCACTGCCTGCTACTTTTGTTTCGACCTCACCTGAAGGGTGGACACCACTTCACGCACGCCGTCGCTCTGCATCGCCAGCAAGATCGCTTTGCTGATATGCTCGGACGAGGCGACGGCACCGGACAAAGTGACGATACCAGCAGTGGTGTTTACCGAAATATTGAGTGCCGAGAGATCGCGGCTGGCGAGCAGTTTGCCTTTGATGGCAGCGGTGACGCGTGCGTCAGCCGTGGCATCAGCGATCGCGCGGCCGGCATCGCTCGCGGCGCGTCGGACAACCTGGCCTGAGCGCGCCAGTTCATCCTTGATGTCGTCGGGGCGCAAATGGAGCACCTGCAGTTCATTCGTAGAGGCATTACGGACAGATTTGGCCGCGGTCTCCACCTTCTGCCCGGCAGATTGTAATCGGAGGTCCTTCCCGTAGTTGATGTAGAACCAGACCGCCGCACCCCCGAGGGTGAGGCCCAGTGCCATGGCCAGTAGCGTTCTCATGCGCGGGGAAGCTTACTCATTATGCGGAATCTTGATGGTGCTGCCGCCGATGAACTCGCGAATCACAGCATCGCCGGGGATAATGTCGCAGCCCCGGACTTGTTCCTGGCTCAGGCCCTCGACGGAATCGAGTAGACGTTTCACCCGCTCGTAGCGGATGCGGGCGTCCAGGAAGCCGGCGTAGGACTGAAAATCCTCGGCGCGGGGCAGGTAACCGTCCGGGCCGCAGAAGAACGGCTTGAGCACGGGCAGGTCGAAGGGGAATCCGCCGTTGACGATGTGATCGGCCAAACCGTTCAAGGGGATGATGCTGAACAGCTCGCCGGAGCGCACGTAATGCCAGTGGAGGATCGTCAGGAGCGGGGCGTGGTTTCGGTATTGCACGTCGCGCAACATCCGCCGTATCAGCCGAACATCAGTGAACTGGGTGGGCCGCCGGGTGCTGCCGTCGCCCTCGTAGAGCACGTTCTGGGTCTCGATGTAGAGGCGGAACTGAGCGGCGGCCGGGATCCCTTCCGTGATGGGCGGATACAGCCCATGCAGGCAATCGAGCAGCAGAATCTGGTCTGGTTCCAGCTTGATACGTTTGGTGGCGGTGCGGCGGCCTTCTTTGAAACTATAGGTCGGCTTCTCAATCGTCTCACCGGCAAGCAGGTCGGCCAGGTGGCGGTTGAGCAATTGGATGTCCAGCGCCTCGGGCGTCTCGTAGTTTCGGTCGTTGATCCAATCGGTTGGATGCTCGACGAGCGACCAGAAGTAGTCGTCCAGGTTCAGCATGAGGAAGCGCAGGCCCTGCTTCCGCAAGCGCTCGGTGAGTTTGACCGTGGTGGTCGTCTTGCCGGAGGAACTTGGGCCGCTGACCCACATCATCCGGAGCGGGTCGCCGGCAGCCAGCCGCAGCATGACTTTGTTGGCTGCTTCATCGAGCGATTGCTCATAGAGGGCGAGCGATTCATCCACCAGCGATTTGATCTTCCCGCTGCGGACAATTTCATTCAGGCCGGCGACGGTGTCACAGCCGCGCTGCCGGTTCCAGGCCAGCGTCTGGTCCATCTGCGCGTGCGGAAAACCGTTCCCCGCGAACTTATCCGCCGTAATGGCGCCTTCCCGCAGCCAATGCCGGCCCCAGCGGTAGCATTCATAGGCGTCGGCGGTGTTCTGAAACCCATAGCTGCGCACCGCATGCAGCACCTCGTCCTGGATGTCCTCGATCGTGGGCGGGAAATTCGAGATCAGGTGGTGGGGGTCAGAATTGAGACAGACCACCACGGCATCGGCGAGGAACTCGGCGATCTTGTCATCCGTGCCTTGGGCTTGGAAGATGGTCTCGTTGACGCCTTCGGCGAAATCCTGCCGAAAGCCGCCGATGGATTCTGCCGCGCGCAGGATAGCCCGGCGAATGCGGGTATCGTCGAATTTCACCAGAGCGCGATTACGCTTTTGGACTTTGACGATGCGGTTTTGGACTGCCATGTAGCATGACTATACACCAGGGCCTGCGCGTGACAATGCCGTTCGTCTCCGGCAATTCTCACTATGGCCCAGTTCGCCCCTAATGAACGAGCGGCCCGTCACCTGAATCGCAGCACCGTGAATGAGTTAGGCGGGAAAGTGCGCGTCATGGCGCCGTTCTTAAACTCGGGGCGCCAATCGCTCTCGCTGGGCTTGACGTTGTCGGGTTGCTCGGGGGTGTTTACGTCGTCCCAATCTCCGGTCAGGACGGTCGTATGAGCTGAGGTCTTGCGGAGCACAAAGCCGGTCAGTTCGATACGGGTCGGCAGCGCCACCTTACCGGTATTGACCACCTGCAAGCTCAGGGTTTTGCCATCCTCGCTCAGCAGCGCGGTGGCGTCGAGGGCGTTGCCGGGGCTGGCGGCCTCGGATTTGACGCACATCGGGAGGTAGTTGCGCGCGACCATCTGCGTGACGTAATACGGCGGCTGCGCCCAAACCTGGGAAGGGGAGAGGAAGAGCAGCCCCTGGTTCCAATCATTGTCATTCTGTTTGTAAGGCTGGAGACAGTTGGCGGAACAGGCGATTGCCACCTGGTCGCCGAGGCGCTGCAGCTGGTTGATGGCGCAGGCATTAGCCAGCGCCCGTTTCATCGCGTGGTTGCCCGCGTTGAACTCGAAGACCACCACCTTGTAGCGGGCACCGGGACTAAGCCGGCCCAGTTGTTCGATGAAACTGCGCACCCCGGGCATCCCATTGGGCGCGGGCGGTTGCTCCGTGCCGATATGCACGTCGAACCAGACCTCGCGATCGTGCTCCCGCGCCAGGTCGAGGATCTTCTTGTGCGCCGCCAGCGACTTGATCTTCGGAGCGCCGATGAAGTTGTAAGGGTCGTCGATGACCTTGTCGTAAGCGCAATCGCCAACGACGAGGATTACTCCCGGGTCCTTGGCCCAGATGGCTTCCGCCATTGGTTTGAACCGCAGCCAATAGTCCTCGTTGATGGCTTCCTCGTTGCCCAGTTCGAGATACTTGAGACCGTACGGGGCAGGGTGCCCATCGGCCGCGCGGCGGCCACCCCACTCGCTCCGGGCGGCGCCGTTCACATAGGCCATGAAATCCGCCATGTCCGCTGGCGACTCGTCCATATTGACGGTCGGGATGCCGAGGAACCCGGCGGCCTCGCAAAAGCTGAGGAAGTCGAAGATGCCCCAGCCGTTCGAGGAGAAGGGATACCACGCTCCCCGATAAGGCGGCCGGCGGTCAGGAGGCCCGATCATCTTTTTCCAGCGGTATTCGGGGTGGTTGATCATCGAGCCGCCGTAGCGCAGCACCGTCAGACCCTGGTCCACCAGCGTTTTGCTGATGTCCTTGCGCACCGGCAGCCCTTTAAAACGGCCCCACTCGCCGGGCTGGAGAAATGCCTGACCGAGGCAAACGGAGCCCGGCTCGTTGAGCTTAACCGCGAAGCGACCGGCCTTGTCCGAGGCAGTGGGTATGAGCTTGAAGTCGATGCGCTGCCACTTCGTGCCTTTCGTTAGGGCCGAGGTCTCCGCATAGACTTTGGAGCCGTCGGCGCTCTCCAGCGCCAGGAAGACGCGGGCCGTCTTTTCCGCACGCAGCCAAACGTAACCTTCGTAATGCTTGCCCCGGACGAAGTTCATGCCCCAGCGGTTGAGGCTTTGGTTGGCGATGCCAATCTCCCCTTCGCCGCGCTGGAATGTGATGCGCTGGCTCTGGTCGCCGACGAAGGCATCTTTCGTTTCAATCGAGAATTGGCCGGCGGCTGAGCCTTGGCGAACGGGCCGCCACATGCCGCTGACACCCGCATTTCCGGTGGCTTTGGCAGCCGAGGCAAACTGAAGCTTCCTGACTTGCCCATCCTTGCGCACGCATAGATTGCGGAACTGCGCCTCGCGTTGCCAGGTGCGCAGGCCGACTCGACCGGCGGCGAGGGGATGTTCCCGGTCTTCGTACGTCAGCACACTCTTGCCATCGACCAGGACTTCGATCGAGCTGCCCGTCAGCCAGACGACCAAAGAAATCCATTGGTTGGCCCCGACGTCGCAGGGCACGTCGCGAATCGGTTCCCAGTTCTGGCGGTGGCGGCCCAGGATCAGGCGCCCGTCTGACTGCAGCGCGATTTCGTAGCCGGTGAACTTGTCGGTGCCCACGCCCGGTTCGCTGACCTTGACGATAAGTCCCGCGCGGCCGCCTTTGGATTCAGACAGAAAGACCTCGACACCTACTTCGCCAGTGCCAATCACCGGCGCTTCCGCCACCAGCTTTGGCCCGTTGCCGCCATCGGCCCACAGCACGTCGCCCTTGACCCGCCACTCCCCTCCGAAAATAGTGAGCCCCTGCAGCGGCACCGCGGGTGGCGGCTCCTGGAAGCTCTCGCCGAAGATCATCTGGCTATAGAGGCCGCCATAAATCTCGTGGTTCACGTCCTCGATACAGGCGCCAGTCAAGTAACGGCTGACGCGATGGCTGACTTCGTTCGCGTGTACCACCAGCCTGGCCTCCTGAGCGGAGGCCAGCCCGCCCGCGAGCAACGCGCCCGCTACCAAGCTGATAAAACATCTCTGATCCATGCCAGCCACATCCTGACGATGTGAGATTGTGCCGTCAATTACAAGGAAGGCGAACGCGAGAATCTCTATTCAACGGTGGCGAACGCTAAGCAACCGCCGAGACGCGAAGAGCGCAGCCCGGGGGAGCTGGAAATCCGAAATCCGAAGCTCGAAATCCGAAACAAATCCGAATTGCCAGGAATGGGGCAATAGGCAAACGGGAAGCCGCGCGACGTTTCTTCGTCGGCGGCGAGCAATCTCGACTATGGCAGTGCCGAGAAGCCTAATGTTTTGCGCTGCTTGTGCCTTTTCGCGGCTATTACACGGTTCTCGCTGTTCGCCGGCCGCAACGCGGTTTCCCTCTCCTCCTTTGGAGGAGAGGGGGAAGCACCCGCGCACCAAGGCGGGCGGGTAGGCCAATCGGCACGCCGGATTCATTCAAGCAACCCGGCGGA
>SESF01024445.1_pt1 | contig 19042 bp, 13 predicted proteins | sample 3171521 | NCBI WGS metagenome assembly SESF01 (sample SAMN10866945, study PRJNA518727) | freshwater metagenome | biome: subpolar coniferous forest; feature: holomictic lake; material: water; isolation source: holomictic Lake 227, 6 m and 8 m depth | place: Canada: near Kenora, Ontario | collected...
CATGAAAATGTTAGAAGAACCCTTTATTGCCAGAAAACAGCAAGAGACTGTCGCTGGCAGCCATGCAAAGGATTGTCTACGAACTGCGCATCCACCAGATTGAATTGGAGATGCAAAATGAAGAATTGCGTCGAGCGCAGGTGAAAAATGATGCCTCCTGTGTGCGTTACTTTGACCTTTACGACCTTGCGCCTGTGGGGTATTGCACCCTCAGCGAAAAGGGATTGTTTGTAGAGGTCAACCTCAATGCAGTAACGCTGTTGGGCGTGGATCGTGGCTTGTTGGTTAGGCAGCCAATCTCGAACTTTCTTTTAAAAGAAGATGAAGGGATCTACTACGAGTTTCGTAAACAGCTTTTTGAGACGGGTGAGATGCAGACGTGCGAATTGCGGATGGTGAAGAGCGACGGCGCGTTTTTCTGGGCTCAGTTGTCGGCAACGGTGACCCAGAATACGGAAGGTGCGCAAGTCTGTCGATTGGTGCTGATCGATATTGGTGAACGCAAGCAGGCAGAGGAAGTGATAAACAATTTGCTGGAAGCGAAAAATAGGTTTACCGCGGTCGTCCCCCATGAGATTAGAAGTCCGCTTGCAACGATCAAGGAGGCTACGAATCTTGTTTTGGAAGGAGTGTTGGGCGCTGTGAATGATGAACAGAAGGATATGCTCTTCACCGCGAAGACTCATATTGATCGCTTAGGTCGCTTGGTTAATAACATCCTGACGTATCAAAAAATTGAAGATGGAATATCCGAGTATCACTTCTCAGAATACGATGTAAATGAAGTGATTAAGGAGGCCGATAAAAGCACAATGCTTTTTACGGGGGAAAGAAAAGCGGATTTCCTGATGGACCTTGGGGTTGATCTTCCAAAAATCAAACTTGATAAGGACAAGATCATTCAGGTCCTGATTAAGCTACTGGAAAATGCAATCACTTTCAGTAAAGGCGGGCCTGTCATGATCCAGACGCGACTGAAAAAAAAGGTAATAGAGTTCAGTGTCCGAGACTCGGGTCAGGGTATTAAGCCGGAACAAACGTCCGAGATTTTTATGCCTTTTTCGCGGAGGCTAGGCAAGCAAAAAGAGGGTACGGGCCTAGGGTTGGCGATTTCAAAGGCGATTATTCTCGCGCATCACGGAAAGATCTGGGTCGAGTCTGAAATAGGATCCGGCAGCACTTTTTATTTCACGTTGCCAGTTTGAGGATACAGGAAATTGTTGAGTGCGTGAATTATGAGATTAAAAATTTCATGGCATCTCTTTTTAATGTGCGTCGTTTTATTCAGTCTTGTGTTGATTCTTTTTGTCCGGACTGGAACGTTTGACTTTGTCAACCTTGATGACTGGAAATATGTCAGCGAATGTCCCTGGCTTCGGGATGGGATTACGCGCGTATCTTTCATCAATTGCTTTACGGAGTTTCGGGATACAGGGTGCTGGTTTCCGCTGACACGACTTTCCTATCTTTCGGATGTCGCATTCTTTGGCTTGAACCCGGGGGCGATGCATATTCACAATAGTATCCTGCATGGATTCAATGCAGTTCTTGTGTTTATATTTCTTCGGATGTCGCTGAAGAAGCGGTTGAATAGCATGCCTCCCTCCGCGCAAGCTGCTAAATTTGATGAAGTAATTTTGGGTGGTGCTGTGGCACTGGGTACCTTATTCTGGGCGCTCCATCCGCTTCGCGTTGAGAGTGTCGCATGGATATCTTCTCGAAAGGATTTGCTTTCGCTTTTTTGGGAGTTACTGGCGCTGATGGCATGGATCAAAGGGATGGACAGTCCACTCAAACGGTATGTGCTATTCCCTGTGCTTTTCTTTATCCTTGCCATGATGGCCAAGCCGACAGCGATCACGTTTGTTGTCTTAGTTGCGCTGCTTGATCTTTTTTTGCTAGGCCAGTTCAGATGGCGCCGATACCTTCCTCTGGCCCTCCTGACGTTACCGTTGATTGTTGTCAGTATCTACACACAACACATCGTGCGCGGCAATGATGTGAATTGCACCCTGTATGTGCCCTTGTATGGGCGTTTCGTGCAAGGCATTGCATCTGTTGGGCTGTACCTTGTTCAGACGTGCTGGCCTGTCAATCTGCATGTTCCCGCTCTTTATCAATGGCCGCAGATGCCAGAATGTTTTTGGTTTGGTCTGGTTGTTTGTATTGTAACCTGTGGTGTGCTTGTGCGGTATAGATGGTTCATGTTTTGTATGCTCGGCTATCTGGTTGCGTTGTCCCCCATGCTCGGTATTGTGTCGTTTGGTTTTCAAGCGCATGCCGACCGTTTTACATATCTGCCTTCTCTTTATCTTGCAGCAGGAATTGCTGGCGCTCTTTATTGGGTCAGTCAGAGGAACAGAGCGGTTGCTTGTGCCGGCTGGGGATTGATGGTGCTTTATTGCATGGCGCTCACCTGGGGTTCCGTTCAACAACTTTCGTACTGGCAAGATACAGAGACCCTTTCGCGCCGGGCACTTCAGTGTGAGCCGGATAATATGATCGCGCACAAGAATCTAGGAGCACATCTTTTTTTGAAACGGCAACGACTTGAAGAAGCGGAAATCCATTTTGAACGGGCTATGGCGCTTCACCGAGATGCCCTGACCTATAGTGTGGGAATCACCCTGTTTATAGCCGATGGAAACATGAAGCGGGCGACAGCGATGTCCGAGCAATTTATGAAGACCGTTAGGGAACGCGAAAATCAAGGATGGAAGGTCCACGCGTGTATGGCGGAGGCTTTTCAGGCCTATTGCCAGGGCAACGGGTCGTTAGCAGAGGACAATTTTAAGGTGATCAGCCTAAAGAATCCCACATTTGCACCTGCTTTTTATATGTTGGGAAAAATAGCCTTAAAAAGGGGTGACGCGGCGGTGGCTGAAAAATATTGGACCCTTGCCCGTCAGGACGTCATGTTTCGCAATTGGCTGTAGAAAGTTGTGGCTTGACGCATTTTCACCTCCGTGATAACATCCGAACGAATTTTGTTTATTCGTTCATTCAATGAGGAAATAAAGATGAAGAGATTGTTAGGACTTGCTTTGGCCTTGACGGGATTGGTGGCGTGTGCCCCTGAGACGAAACCAGAAGCTTCGGTAACGAAGAAAGAAGGTGCTGTGAATAAGAAATCAGAAGCACGTATCAAGTTGTTGACGGTTGCGCCGGGGCATTTCCATGCCTATCTGGTGCAAAATCGTATGTATCCGCAACTCTCGCCGGATGTTCATGTGTATGCGCCTGAAGGTCCGGAACTGGATGCGCATCTCAAGAAAATTGAGAGCTTTAATACGCGCGAGAAAGATCCGACGTCCTGGAAGACAACAGTCTATCGCGGAGATGACTTCCTCGAAAAGATGCTTCAAGAGAAAAAGGGCAACCTTGTCGTTCTCGCGGGGAACAACGCCAAAAAGACGAGTTACATCTTGGAGAGTGTCAAAGCGGGTCTTAATGTGCTCTCGGATAAGCCGATGGCGATCAATCCTGCCAATTTTGAAATGCTCAAAGAGGCGTTTAAGATAGCCAAGGAGAAAAATGTTCTGCTCTCTGATATTATGACGGAGCGCCATGAGATCACCGCTATTTTGCAGCGTTATTTCGTGCATTGTCCGGATGTGTTTGGCGCTATCGATCCTGGCACAGTGGATAATCCATCCGTGACCAAGGAGAGCGTTCACCATTTTTCAAAGATTGTAGCAGGGTCTCCGTTGCGGCGTCCGCCATGGTTCTTCGATATCAAGCAGCAGGGCGAAGGCATTGCTGACGTGAGCACGCATCTGGTTGACCTGGTTCAGTGGGAGATGTTTCCGAGCCAGATCATTGCGGATTCCGACGTGAAGATGATGAAGGCTAAGCGGTTTACGACTCTCCTGACACCGGAACAGTTCAAACGGACGACGTCCTGTGATACATTCCCAAGCTATCTTCAGGAATACAAAAAGGCGGACGGAAACATCGAGATTCCCTGCAACGGTGAATTCGTTTATACGCTGCGCGGTGTGCATTGCAAGATCTCTGTGATTTGGAACTATGAAGCACCTGCGGGAGCCGCTGACACGCACTTCTCGTTGATGCGCGGCACGAAAGTTTCGGCTGTAATCCGCCAGGGCAAGGAGCAGGGGTATAAGCCGATGCTTTATCTTGACCTCCGTCCGGGCGTAAACGCAGCGTCGATCGAACCCGCGCTCAAGAAGGCTATTGCAGAGGCGAACAAGCAGTGGCCGGGCATTGATATTAAGAAGATCGACACCGGCTGGGAACTGGTCATTCCCCAAAAATACTATGTTGGCCATGAAGCACATTTCGGCCAGGTTATGGAAAAGTACCTGAGTTATCTGGATGATGGCAAGATGCCGGCATGGGAAGTCCCGAACATGCTCCAAAAGTATCGTACCATCATGGAAGCGTACAAGATGTCACGGTAAGGCAACCGCCCGGGGTGCTATAAACTTTGTCGGGAGCTTTGTCGAAATCAATTAGCACCTCGTTGTCCGACAACCCTTACACCGGGAATAAGCGGACGGGTAACTTAGGGAAGTGTCAGCCGGCTTCGCTAAGGCTACGCCGCGCCAGGGTAAGTCTTAGAAGTGTCAGTAAGTGTCAGCAAGTTGGGAATCAGAGTCAAGCATCGAATGGCGCGAACCACACGAATGAATGCGAACATCGAACATTCAACATCGAACGTCGAACGTCGAATTTTTGAATTTCAATAAGGCAATAACGCAATAAGGCAATAAGGAACAAGCGTATTCGCTTCGCGAAATTCTCTTGAAGTTATAGGTTAGTGACATGCGTTCATTTCTGTTGCGATAGCCAGCGCTGCGGCACGCGGATCGGTTGCTTCAAGAATTGGACGTCCAACAACCAAGTGGGTTGAACCGTCACGGACAGCCTGCCCAGGAGTTGCAACACGCTTCTGGTCTCCAATATCAGCACCCGCAGGACGTACGCCCGGGGTCACGAGCAAAGCCAAGGGCCCCAGAATTCGGCGCATATTGGCCACTTCCTTGGGTGAACAGACAATACCATCTGCACCATTGGAACAGGCGAGCAGTCCCATGGCTTCGACTTGATCTTTCATGTCACGTTGCACGCCAATGTCTGCAAGATCGCTCTGGTCCAGACTGGTCAGTGCGGTGACCGCTAAAATCTTGGGGGCGTTTATGCCTGCGGCGAGTGCTGCGTTCTTGGCGGCTCGAATCATGGTACGTCCACCTACCGAATGAATGGTCATCAGGTCAACACCCAATGCTACTCCACTCGTAACCGCACGCTCAACCGTACGAGGGATGTCATGTAGCTTCAGATCAAGAAAGACCTTTTTGTTGTAAGCCTTTACCGCGCGTACGACATCTGGGCCTTCAGCGCTGAAAAGTTCAAGTCCGATCTTGTAAAATGAAACCGCATCGCCCAACTGCTCCATGAGCTGTTTGACCTCAGCCGTTGATGACACATCCAACGCAACAATGAGTTCAGCCATAATTATTTCCTTTTAAAAAGAGTTTTCATATTTGACCATAAACCCACTTTGACAGCAATCATAAATTCTTTAATTTGCTAGGTTTGACAAACAAGTTAGTACATGCTAACATTTAGCCATGAATTCTTTAACCACCACCAGCACCGAAGATTGCCTTGAGATTATTGCGAAGTTGGCTGAGAAGGAAGGCCATGCGCATGTGAGCGATATTGCCCGGCAGTTGGGAATCAAGAAACCTTCAGTAACCGCAACGCTAAAGACCTTAGCGGAGAAAGGGCTTGTACAATATGAGTCCTATCATCCCGTTGAACTGACGCGTAAAGGTTCTCAGATCGCCACTCAAGTGATCAAGAAGCACCAAACTTTAAAGTGTTTCCTGACGCAATGCCTTCAGTTGTCGGCGGAACATGCGGATGCCCTTGCTTGTAAATTAGAACATGAATTAGATGATGTTGCCTTTGAACGGTTACGTGCGTTTGTGAATATCAAATACTTGGATGCCTTGTTACCTGACGAGGTGGGTATTGTTATGAGTGTGCCTGTTGGGCTTGGAAGACGTTTGGCGGCGTATGGGCTGGTGAAAGGATCATCGGTTCGGCTTTCAAAGATTGCTCCGCTCGGGGACCCGCGAAGTTTTTTGGTGAACAATACCGAGATTTCCCTTCGCTCATCTGAGGCAAAGCAAATACAGGTGGAGTTACAAATTTGAGCTATGAAGAAAAGTCTTAAAATAGCATTAGTGGGTCAACCCAATTGTGGAAAGACAACACTTTTCAATGTGCTGACGGGGGGGCGGCAGCATGTGGGTAACTATTCGGGCGTGACCGTTGAACGGCATACAGGTGTTTGTTCATGGGGCGGTGTCGATTATGAGCTGACGGATCTTCCGGGGGCCCAGTCGTTAACTGCGTCTTCTGCTGATGAGACGATTGTGCAGCAGACTTTGCTCGGCGAGCGCTTTGATCTTCTCGTGAATGTGATTGATTCGACCCAACTAACGAGAAGCCTTTATCTGACTGTGCAATTGTTTAATCTTGGCCTTCCGGTTATCCTTGTGTTGAATATGGCGGATGAAGCGGAGACCAAGGGGATTGTGATTGACGTGAAGCAACTCATGGCACTCTCGGGATGTCCCGTTGTTCAAACAGTTGGACGTTCAGGGCGAGGTGTCGAAGAATTAAAAGTATCTATTCTCGAGACGATTAATCATCCGCCAATCCCTCGGATTCCGGATTGGAAATATCATGGGGATGAGCACATGCGGAGAGCAGTTGGAAAACTGGCAGAAGCTATTGCTCGAGAAGAACCATTTTTTGTATCGACTCCAAGCCCTGAATGGATGGCTGTAAAACTGTTGGAAAAAGATCCGAACGTCATGGAAGCGGTCTTTAAACGGTTGCCGAATTTTGAAACAGAGGTCAAGCAGCAGATTGCCAAGTTGGAGGATGCTCAGGGCGAATCAGCCGATGATGTGGTGGCAGATTTTCGTTACGGAATTATTAATGCTCTTGTCAAAGCCTGTCAGCATCAGGCCCCGTCTTCACGAGAAGACATGACGTGGCAGATTGACCGTGCCGTCACCCATCGGATCTGGGGGTTACCCATCTTCTTCGCGATCATGTATGGAATGTTTTCCTTAACGTTTATTGCGAGTGAGCCTCTGATGCATTTGCTGGAAAGCGGATTTGCGGCTCTGGGTGCTTTTTTGGGTAGTATCTGGCCGAAAACTTCCCTGCCAGAAATGCGCTCGCTTCTATTGGAGGGCGTGTTGGGCGGGGTCTGCGGCGTACTGGTCTTCCTACCGAATATCCTGATGCTCTTCCTCTGCTTGGCACTGATAGAGGGTACAGGTTATATGTCACGCGCGGCTTTCATCATGGATCGTGCCATGCGTGCTGTTGGGTTACAAGGGAAGAGTTTTATTCCGCTCTTGATCGGTTTTGGATGCAGCGTTCCAGCCCTGATGGCGACACGCATGATTGAGTCACGGCGTGACCGAATGGCCACCCTTTTTATTGTGCCGCTCATGAGTTGCGGAGCCAAGTTGCCGATCTATTCGCTCATCATCTCTGCATTTTTCCCGACGGTATGGCGGGCGCCTGCCTTGCTTTCCATTTATCTGATTGGGGTGCTTGCGGGGCTGGCTGTGGCTGCGCTGATGCGCAAGACCCTCTTTAAAGGGGATTCATCGCTCTTTATCCTTGAGTTGCCACCTTATCGATTACCCACACTGCGAAGCGTATTGATTCATCTGTGGGAGCGCGCGCAGCTCTACATTTACAAGGCGGGAACACTGATCCTGGCGGCCTCTGTTATCTTCTGGATTGCGACAACTTATCCCAAGACAGGGCATCCTGAAGATACGGTTAGCGGACGGGTAGGATATCTGCTTGAGCCTGCAATGCGACATATCGGATTTGACTGGCATATCAGTTCTGCACTGGTCGGTGCCTTTGCTGCGAAAGAAATCTTTGTCTCCCAAATGGCCATTCTTGCCGCCGTGGAGGGGGATAAACCCTTGCGCCTGTTTTTACAAGAACGCTATACGCCATTACAAGGATATGTATTGATGCTCTTCTGCCTGATGGCTACCCCCTGTGTTGCGACCTTTGCGACCGTCCGAAAAGAGACTAACTCGTGGGGCTGGGCACTGGCTCAACAAGGGGTGATGACCCTATTAGCCTATAGTGTCTGCTTTGTGGTCTACCAATTGGGCTGCTTACTGCTCTGAAGCGATGCGAGGTACGTGTGTTGCTGAAAGTGCAATGGTTTTTGCGAAAAGTACAATTGTCAAAAGTAAGGGGTCATGCTATTATGACGCTGTTTTCGGCCTCTTGTTATTGGTGTATGCCTCGTTATGGACATGCCTGAACTCGTTTTACGGAGATTTATTATATGGCAACGTATGCGATTGGCTTGGATTATGGTACAAATTCGTGCCGTTCCTTGATTGTGAATCTTGAGAGTGGCGCGGAAGTTGCGACCCATGTTTTCAATTATCCTTCGGGTGAGATGGGCGTTTTGGTGGATGCGAAGGATCCGAATGTGGCACGGCAGCAGCCACAGGATTATTTGACCGGTCTGGAGACTATTCTTGCTGAGGCCGTGAAGAAAGCGGCCATAGCGGACAAGAATTTTTCGCCTGCAAAGGTTGTCGGTATTGGTATTGACACGACAGGATCAACGCCCTTGCCGGTGACGAAGGACGGCACGCCCTTAGCTTTCCTTCCGGAGTTCAAGGATAATCTGGCCGCGATGACGTGGTTGTGGAAGGATCACACCTCGTACGCTGAAGCTACTGAAATTACGGAAAAGGCGAAAGCACTCCGCCCTCAGTATCTGGCAAAGTGCGGGGGAATCTATTCATCTGAATGGTTCTGGTCGAAACTACTTCACTGTAAGCGCAGTGCACCAGAGGTTTTTAATGCAGCGTTTAGCTGGGTCGAAATTTGCGATTGGCTGCCAGCTGTCCTTTCTGGGAATGTAAATCCGCTGACGTTATTGCGTGGCGTATGCGCAGCAGGCCATAAGGCGTTTTACTCTGACGTGTGGGGTGGTTTGCCAGACAAGGAATTTCTTGCGGCCGTGGATCCAGCGCTTGCCGAGTTGCGTGACCGACTTTTTACCAAGGCTTATACAGCCGAGCACAAAGCAGGTGAATTGTCGGCTGAATGGGCTGCAAAAACAGGGCTCAAGCCGGGAACTGCTATTGCCGTTGGCGCATTTGATTGCCACATGGGTGCTGCAGGCGCAGGCGTCCGCGAAGGAACGCTCGCAAAGATTCTTGGAACCAGCACTTGTGATGTGATGGTGGTATCGACGCAGAAGCCATTGGCTGACATTCCGGGTGTGTGTGGTATTGTGGATGGATCGGTCATGGCGAATCATTTTGGTATTGAAGCTGGACAATCTGCTGTGGGTGACATCTTTCTCTGGTTTACAAATAATCTGCTTCCGGAATCGTATGGCAAAGGTCCAGCAGCCTTCGCAAAGCTCGATGAACTGGCAGGTGCCATGAAACCAGGTGCTACAGGGTTGCTGGCGTTGGATTGGAATAATGGGAATCGCAGTGTGTTGACAGATGTGCGGTTGTCAGGCCTTTTGTTGGGGCAGACACTCCATACGAAGCCGCATGAAATTTATCGCGCGCTGGTGGAGGCGACAGCCTTTGGCGGCTTGACCATCATCAATCGTGTACGTCAATATGGCGTTAGGATTGACGAAGTCATTACCTGTGGAGGGATAGCCGTGAAGAGTCCCTTCCTCATGCAGATCTATGCGGATATTTTGAATATGCCGATGAAGGTCGCGGCATCCGATCAGACGTGCGCGCTGGGAGCGGCGTTTTTTGGAGCGGTTGCAGGTGGCGCATTCAAAGATGCTCTTGAAGCGCAGAGCCTTTCAAAGGTACGCGAGCGTGTGTATAGCCCGATTGCAGAGAACGTGGCAACGTACAAGAAGCTTTTTGTGCTCTACACGCAATTGCATGATGGCTTCGGAATAGCCGCAGGGAATGGAAACATGGGCAATGTCATGAAGGACTTGATTGCCCTTCGTGAAGCCACGCGATAATGAGTGAGAAATTATGCTTGAAACATTAAAAGCGACTGTGTGCGATGCGAATCTTGAATTGGTTCGTCAGGGTTTGGTGACCCTCACCTGGGGTAATGTCAGCGGCATTGATCGTGCCTCTGGGTATGTCGTGATTAAGCCGAGCGGAGTCGCGTATGACCGGTTGACTCCAGATGTCATGACGGTTGTTGACTTAGATGGCAGGGTTGTGGAAGGTCAGTTCGCTGCATCCACGGATACTGCTACCCATGTCTGTTTTTATCGCGCCTTCCCGAACATCGGTGGCGCTGTGCACACGCACAGTACCTTTGCAACAGCCTTTGCGCAGGCGAGCCAAGAGATTCCCTGTCTCGGCACAACCCATGCCGACCACTTTTCCGGAAGTGTGCCTGTGGCGCGCATGCCGACTGCGGAAGAGGTTGCGGATGGATATGAGTCGAACATTGGCAAGATTATTGTCGCACGGTTTAAGGACCTTAATCCAGATGCGATGCCAGGCGTACTGGCTGCAGGGCACGGACCTTTCACCTGGGGCCCCACACCGAAAAAGGCAGTAGAAAATGCCGTCGCGCTGGAAGCAATCGCACAGATGGCTTCTGCCGCGTTTGCCTTGAATCCGTCCCTTGCCCCCTTGCCTCAGTATTTGCTTGATAAACATTACACGCGTAAACATGGCCCAGGCGCGTATTATGGCCAAAAATGAGCGTTGCTGATTGGATTGTCCTGTTCCATCAATTTTTATAACGAAAGGAATCATACAAATGAACCTCATAAACATGCCCGAGATTAAGCTCGGCGTCGTTGGCGTATCACGGGACTGTTTCCCGGCTGCTCTGACACAGAAACGCCTCACCGCGTTGACCGCGGAACTGAAAAAGCAAAAGATTGATTTTGCGGTTGCCGCAACGATTATTGAAAATGAAACTGATGCGCTCTCTGCCTGCGACGAACTCGTCGCAGCAGGCTGTAATGCAGCAGTTGTCTATCTTGGTAACTTTGGTCCAGAAGCCCCGACCACGATCTTCCTGGAACAATTTCCGGGACCGGGTATGGTGTGTGCCGCAGCAGAAGAGGGTAAAGCTGTTTTGGCAAGTGAGCGCGGTGATGCGCTTTGCGGGTTGCTAAACTGCTCGTACAACATCGGGCTTCGCCGTTTGAATGTTTATATTCCAGAGTCTCCTGTTGGCCTGCCCAGCGATCTGGTGCCGCTGATCGCTGACTTCGCAAAGATCGCGCGTGTCGTGGTAGGCTTGTATAACTTGAAATTGTTTGGCTTTGGACCGCGTCCTCAGGATTTTCTGGCGTGTAACGCGCCGATTCAGCCGCTCTACGATCTGGGCGTGAATGTGATGGAAAACTCCGAGCTGGATCTGCTCGTTGCCTATAAGAAGGCTGGTCAAGACAAGGCTGCGATCAAGGCGATTGCTGCGGACATGGCTAAGGAACTCAAGGGCACATGTAAGTGGAATGATCTCCTGCCGAAGCTCGCTCAGTACGAACTGGCACTGACCAAGTTTTATGAAGATAATTTGGGAGCTTCGTCGTTCGGCGTCTTCGCGAATAAGTGCTGGCCGGCTTTTGAAAGCGAATTTGGTTTTGTACCCTGTTATGTGAACAGTCGTTTGGCTGGGCGCGGTATTCCCGTTGCATGCGAAGTTGACCTCTATGGCGCTGTCTCGGAGTACATGCTCCAGTGTGCATCAGGAATGCCTGCCACGTTGTTGGATATCAATAACTCCGTGCCGGCAGATATCCTCAAGGGCGCGAAACTCAAAGGTGTGCCCGTTAAGGATCTCTTCATGGGCTTTCACTGTGGTAACACCTGCAGCAGCTGCATGAAGAACTGTGCGCTCAAGTATCAACTCATCATGCACCGTCTGATGGAGCCAGGCAAGGAGCCTGACATTACACGCGGTACGCTTGAAGGACAGATTAAGCCAGGACCGACTACGATGTTTCGTTTGCAGAGCACGGCGGACGCAAAAATCGTTAGCTATGTCGCGGAAGGTGAATTTCTCGATGTGAACCCATGTTCCTTCGGTGGCATTGGTGTTGTGGGTATTAAGGACTTCGCCCGCTTCTACCGTCATGTGCTGATCGGTAAACGCTTCCCTCATCACGGTGGCTTCGGCTTCGTCACGTGTGGGAAGGTTATCTTCGAAGCGCTCAAACTTTTGGGTGTCGAGGATATCAATACGCCTTTACCCGACAGCGTGAAGTATCCACACGAAAATCCATTCGCGTAATGTTAACTCAATAAGAAAGGCGACCCGTTCAGGGTCGCCTTTCTTATTGACAACATGCTGAAGATGACGATCATTACGGTGTCACTTCACATTCTTTGACCTTGCGATCATAGAACGACTGGATAACCAGCCCTCTCTCCAAAAGCTCCTTGAGCTCGACTAAGCGGGATGCGACTTGGTTTTTGGTGAACTTTGGCTTTAAGGAGGCAATTACAACTTTGACTTCCTCGTCGCTGATGGCGTGATCAAAAATCATTACTTCATCCATCATGCCGTCAAACCCTGTTGTCTTTTCCTGCCTTGAAGGGTTGGTTCTATTTAACCCAATCGATACGTTATTTGTGTTGACCCCGATCTCGCCTTTCCACGCTGTAATTTGCTTTTGAATCTGGCCATCCACATAAAGTTTCAGGGCTTCCCCATTAAATACAGCAGTGGCGTGATGCCAGGCTCCATCTACAACATTGCTATCGCTCAGGCATTGATGGTTGTTGACGCTAAAGCGTAATTTGCCTTTGTTTTCTGGGTCTTGTGAATATCCAGCTACGCCTAACGCAAATCCTTTTTCTTTCCGTTTTTCGAAAATATATCGGTCAACGCTTGCTGATTGGGAAGTTTTGAACCATACGGCAAACGTTGCTGTTTTGGAATTCAAGGTCGGACTGTCCTTGACCTGGATATAGCCGCTAATCGGTGGAAATTCAAAGCCACCTGATTGCTTGCCTGCAACATTCCACTTGGCTCCAAACGCGCGACCAGTGTTATTGCGGCCCGTTCGATCTGTGACTAAACTTCCAGATTCCCACTGGTCAAAATTGAAATGTACCATCAGTCCCTGAGGGAAATTCACCTTCTTCGACTCGGTTTTTAATTTTTCCTTTTTTGATACCATCTTGGGCGGCGGCGGGGGTGGCGGTGGAGGATTATACACCAATGCTCGTAATTCTTGGGCGGGAACAAGATGACGCCACAGGAACGCCTGCATCCGGTCTTCCGACGGAATGGCTTCATGAGCCCAGGTCTGTTTTCCGTTGGTTGCTTGTCCCTCGATGACAATGGTCGCCGGTTCTTTCGTCTCCGTCAAGCTTGTCTTAATCGTGACCTGGGTCACCGGTTGCGTGCCTGTTATTTTGCCCATCGCGCTGAAGGCGTTCGTATGGTCCTTTATCTGAAACGTGATGGTATTGGTAAACCCATCCTGGCGTAATGCAAAAACCTTTAAACTGGCCGTTGAATTGCTACGCATTGTAATCATGGACGGCACGAGGCGAAGGGTGAAATCAGGCTGTGGCGTACTGATCCGTAGGCGATATCCGTAATCCTCACCTGTCTTGTTCTGGGTATCGTTCAGATGAACATAATACGTTCCGTCTGCAGGTAATTTTGTTCGTATGTAGGAATCCGCATGATGTGTGTTGATCCCTGCGGCTTCATCTTCCCTGTCATCGTTGGTCGCCAATATCTTTCCTGAAGCGTCGGTCAACTTAAGAACTGAATCCAGAGGGGAGTTCAATCTCCGTGCGTAGACTTCTGCAACGATCTCATTGCCCGCGCGGCCTTTGAATTGGAAGATATCTTTTTTGCCGGGGTTCTCAATTCGTCCGTTGATGATGACAGGAAGCGTTACTTTCTGAGCTGTCTTCAACTGGCTGTTGGGTTCCTTTTCCATGCACTCCGGTAGTGAGCCCAGAGCAAAAGGTATGGGGTTGGAAAGGAGAAGGCCTCCCTTTCCGCGAGCTATGACCTGATAGACTCCTGGCACAGGATTCTTGATGTTCGGCGTTATTAGGGTCTCTTCAAGATTCCAGCCTTTTACTTCGACTTGGGGTATCTCGCCTGCTCGTGCGCCCAGCGGGAAAATACTGGTGATGAAGGGTAGCTCGCCAACGGTCATGCGGTAGACAAAATCTTCGCGGCCTCGATAGATGGAGTCGTAAATGGCGAGGTGATAATCACCCTCTTCTGGAATCTCACAAAGTATAACCGGATCGGGCTTGAAACGATAATTATCAGCGTAGGCAACTTCCTTACCTTTAGCATTACAGAGTACAAGAACCGGCTGGAACCAGCCTGGCACAGCATCGGCCATATAAGGGACGAGTTCCCGGGCTTGCACGATCACGACTAACTTCTGTCCTTTCTTTGCCGCGAAACGATATCGATTCACTGCGCCCTGGCCTATTTGCCCATTCAGCACGCAGGGCATCTTGAAGCAGACCTCCTCGTCATCCAAGTCGCTTGGAACTCCTGCACTCCCCATCATCATCTCTTCCTTCATCATTTCCGAACTACTTGATTTGGCGTCACGTTTCCTTTTACGCAAACTTTGCTCTTCTTTCCCGAGCGTGACGAGCGGGCAGGTCATCATGGGTTCAGCCGAGAGTTCGGGAATCTGACCAACGTAAAAAACTAACGGGTTTGATATTCCGCGGGAGGTTGTCACTCGGATCTCTCGTTGGCCGGGCTCGGCATCAGGCGCAATCGTTACTTCCACGAGTACAAGGTTTGCGATCGAAGCGCAGGCAGGTGTCTGAACATTTAGACTCAAGAGTCTCTCTATGCGCGTGATCAGGTTCGAAATTGCAGGGCTGGGTGGGGTCGTCGAAGCATTTTTCAATTCCCTCAACTGCTCACCCAAGAGTTGAGTTTCCTGATTAATCATTTTCTTGTTATACTCGATAATCCTGGCTTTAACACCAGCCCCAGAGACCGTTATCCCGTCAATACCTTGAAAACTCTGTCCACCAAGCGTGACCTTAAACGTAGTACCCCGCTGTCCTCCAGCCGGATAAACAAATCCGACATACTGAGCCGATGCGGATAAAGTCATCAGAAACCCAGCTAAAAAAGAAATGATCAGGTGGCGCTGTTGAAACCTGATGCGCGTGTTGGGGCAAAATAAGTTCAGAGGCATTTATATTCTCCAGAATGTAGGGTTCTACATGATTTCAGTCAAACGGCCAGCGGTCTTTGCACCCTTCTCGTTCGCATTCAACACAGGAGCATTAAAGCCTTCCGGGTGTGGCAGTTTCGCATCGGTATCGATACCCGCCAGATCATAAATACTGCCCAGCAGATCGATTGGATATACGGGGCGTTCCTTCACCTCTTCACCCTTGTCATCCGAGGAGCCGACGATGCAACCGCCCTTAAATCCGCCCCCCGCCACCAGTACAGAAAAGACATTGCCATAATGATTGCGGCCGCCATTCCATGGGGGCTGCCAGTCGACCTTCGGTCCCCGACCGAATTCTCCGCAGCACCAAACGATGGTAGATTCCAGCAAGCCACGGTCAGACAAGTCTTTCAGCAAAGTTGCTAACCCCTGATCGAGCTGCGGACACTGCTTGCGCATGGTGAGAAAATGGTTGGAGTGCGTATCCCAGCCACCAGGGTAGTTGATCGTCACATACGGGACACCAGATTCGACAAGGCGTCTGGCCACCAAGCAATCCTGTCCGAAGGTGTGTCTTCCATATCTGTCCCGTAGCTCTGGTTTTTCCAAGGAGAGATCGAAGACCTCTTTGCCTTTTCCGAGGATAAGATTGTACGCCTGATCCTCAGCATCTTTCGAAATGGCCAATTGCGGATTATTAGGCATAAAGTCACGCATGGTATTCATCTTGCCCAGGAGATCACGTCGCGCCTTCTGACGGTCGTCGGTTATTCCGCGCGCAATCACGCCTTCTACTTCGAACCGCGTCGCATTGGGATCGCCGCCTGTCGCAAACGGCTTACACTTTGCACCCAAGAAGCCAGATTCGGAGAAACGACCCTGCGGCTGTGTCAACACAACGTAAGGAGGAATCAATCCCGTGTAACCAGCGTTGTACCCTTTGAACAGAGCAAACACAGCGCCAATACAGGGATACGCCAAACGCTCGCCGGGCATGTGGCCGGTTTGCATCATGTAAGCTGCTGTTTCATGACCATTGTTATGATGCGTCATACTCCGAATAAGAGAGAATTTATCAGCCTGCTTGGCCATCTCGGGGAAGAGCTCGCCGAGGCGTATCCCCTTCACATTGGTCGGAATCGCTGTAGCAAACTGTCCCGTATAATCATAGCCAGCATCCGGTTTGGGATCCCATGTATCAGAATGCGACATTCCTCCCCACAGGAACACTTGGATCACGGATTTAGCTTTTCCTTTCAGCGCAGGCTTGGGCTTCAACTCTTCAGCCCCTGCGTTTAAACTGAACGGGTCAGACAGCATCAAGCCTGCCGTGCCAGCAAGGCCGTAGCGCAATGCCTCGCGCCTTGAAAAAGGTTTGCCTCTCATCGCTTCTAACTGACTGTGTAATCTGGATTCTGTATTCATGCTACAGCCTCCTTTCATTTAATGTCTATACAGGAACTCTTCGCTGTTAATCAACGCCCATGCCACATCAATCCACATATCATTTCCCCTGACCACGCCTGTCTTGATGTACGCTTGCACATTCTTAAGCTCATCGGCAGTGGGAAAGCGAGAGAGAATGGTGAGATAAAGCTCTTCAAGAATCTCTGGAGTCTTATCTTTGTTCTTTACGGTATTGTCTTTAAGAATTCGTTTGATGATCGGACTGGATTCAAGCTTGCGCTGAATATGGCCGGAATTTAAGAGATGCATCTTCTGGGTGGGCATCGGCTTGTTGACACGCTCATTATCCTGACCTGTGGCCCGCGCGGGTCTGCCGAATAACTCCAGAAAGGTACTTGTAATACTCCCGTCGGGTAAAGCAATGGCTGGTTTGTTGTCCGGTATGAAGGTGAAAGGCTCAGGAATGGCGCTCGTGTAGAGGTCTGACGTGCCCGTAACCTTGTTGATGGCATCGATCAACACCTCGGCATCAAGCCTTCGGAGGGGATAGTAACCGAAAAGGGTTCCGACCTTTTCAGGGGCATTAGACGCTGGAATAATAGAGGAGTATTGGTACGTTTGGGAGGTCAAGATCAGTCGTAAAAGATGTTTCATGTTATAGTGGCTGTCGACGAAGACTTCCTGCAGGTATTCCAGCAGTTTAGGATTGCTGGGCGGATTATCAGGTCGGATGTCGTCTGTTTCATGGATGATTCCGCGTCCCATGACCCATGCCCAGATGCGGTTGACAATAATCGTGGAGAACCATGGATTCTTGGGTGTGATCAGCCAGTCAGCGAACACCTCACGCGGATCCTTGTCAGCCGGCAATCTTTTCAGGCAGGTTCCGTCTGGAAAACGCGCAATCTTGGGAAGGCTGACAACAGCAGGTTTCACTGCTACTATGGGTGTAACGGTCGTTGTGGCCTTCGGAGGCAACGCATTTGTTACAGACGCGGATAAAGCATGGGTAGAACCCTTTGAAACGGTATTCGTAGCCTGTACAGCGGTGATGGCTGCCAGCTCGGCGGCTTTGATTGCATCATTGAATTCCTTGTCGGTATCCCAGTAAACAATCTCCTCTTTCCACTCCCGGGTCGGCTTATAGCTGATCTGGGAAAAGAAGACAGACATGCCTGGCAAATAGTCCTTCTTTGCCCATGACTCAGCTCGTGTCCCCATAAAGGTCAGCGCCACTGCCGCCGCAATTCCTTCCGGCGTCTTGTTCTGTACGGCACGATAAAAATTGACTGGCCCGACCCGGAAGTTGCTGCCATTCGCGGTCAGCATCTCACGAACAAACTGATCATAAGGCTTGTTGTCCCGGAGCGACGTCTTGATCCAGTGATGATAGGCCTGCGCCGCGTTTGGCCAGAGGTTGACTGGAAATTCAGCCTTGACTCGGAGGATGTCACTCCACTTCATGGCCCAATAATCGGCAAACTCAGGCCGTTCCAGCAGTCGATTCACCAGCGCAGTCCGCTTGTGAGTATCCTGATCCTGAATGAATTCCCTTGCTTCTTTTGCCGTTGGAAGCGTCCCGATAACATCCAGGTACACACGGCGTACAAACACCTGATCCGAGCAAAGTGCCGGTTTTACACCCAGTTTGGACAGTTGCTTTTCAACAAGCTTGTCGATTTTGCTTTCAGGCATTGCGCTAGCCGCAGTCTCAAAGATATTTGACGAGGTCGCAACAGGCTTGAGTTGCGAAACAGCCTGAATAGTTGAAGCAACAAAGAATGTTGTAAGCAAAATAGAATATGTTTTCATGCGTCGTTTCCCCACGTATTCTTGAAATCTGAGCTATTTAGGCGCGGAATCTTTCCCCGTCAATGTACTATAATATTCCGTACTTAACAGTCTTTCAACACAGAAATGCTACCATAATCTTTGGGCAGTTGTCCACTGGTGTATGACAGAAAAAGAGAAATATTTTGGCGGCTTTTACGGTTTATGAGGAACGGGATAAAAAAAAAGCACAAACTGTGGCAATAAATGAAAGGGGTACACCGTTTAAGCGAACATAAGAACCGGATTGGTTCTATAACAGTAAAGAAGGAGTTATCCAGATGAAGTATTCATTAATTGTATTAGCGATGATCGCAGCTTTGGCAACGGGGACAATGGCCAAGGATGGCGCAGGAGCTGCAGGCGCAGCACCAGCGAAGAAGGAAATGACAGCTGATCAGAAAGCGGCACACACGGCTAAGATGCTTGAAAACATCAAGGCGAAGGATGAAGCCCTTTATAAGGAATTGATCGCCCTCAAGGAAAAAGATCCAGCTGCTTTCGAAGCTAAGATGGCTGAACTTCGCGCTAAGCACCGTGCAGAAGCTGGCAAGGGTAAAGGCGGAGCAAAGAAGGCATGCAAAGACGCTGCTAAGTAAGCAGTTGCTCTTC
>SESF01016513.1_pt1 | contig 19040 bp, 13 predicted proteins | sample 3171521 | NCBI WGS metagenome assembly SESF01 (sample SAMN10866945, study PRJNA518727) | freshwater metagenome | biome: subpolar coniferous forest; feature: holomictic lake; material: water; isolation source: holomictic Lake 227, 6 m and 8 m depth | place: Canada: near Kenora, Ontario | collected...
AGATTGACGCACTTGCCGACGCCCTGTGCCGATGGGTATGGCGCATCCAGTGCGGCAGGGTCTTGCGTAGCTTGCCTGCCAAGGGAGAGGCGCCTGTACGGACGTCAGCTCCGGTAGCTATCGGACATCACGCCGGACAGCTGTCGCTGCTCAAGAGACAGACAAACTTGAAAATTGCTGTCTGATCCTCAAGAATTCGCTGTCTTCGTTTCCAACTCGAAAACGAATGTCAGCTCTGTCTTTTCATGGATGTCGGAAATGGGCACGTATGGCGATATCTACATCGGGGGCACGATGCCGAAGTTGGTGAGCGACTTCTGAAGGGAAGATCGTTGGACTGCCAGAAAGTTGCCCTTCACCAATACCCACAGTTCTGCACAAGCGAAGTAGATACGGCTCCAAGGCGGTCATCGATTTTGGCGGTCAAACTTGTTGTGATAGTGCTGCCGGTAGTCGGTGGAATTCACTGCTAATTGCATTCATCACCAATCGTAGCAATCAGTCCCCAGAAATTGTCTGACCACACTCACAGCCTGCAAAATGCGAGTGACCAAGATCAGATGCTGTGACAGTCCGATTGGCAGACCGCACTGGTTGTCATTCATGCTCTTCGACAAGGCTTGACGAGAAGTCGAGTGAAGAATACCCGCACAGGTCCTTGTCCAACATTTCTTTGAGCGACTTCAGTCTGGGAAACTCATGGTGCAATGATTCCAACGTAATGCAGCGCAGGGACGATTTGGAGCCGGGATCAATCAAAGTTGTCCAGGCGATGTCGGGGATTGTCAGCATTGCGCGCGCTGGTATATCGGTTTCCACGTAAACCCCCTTTTTCTTAAAAACTGCAGATTCAATATCCAGTAATAATTTTTTCAAGTCTGTCCTCAATCTGCGCTTCCCATAGCAGCCTGGGCATAGTGGCATCTCGTTAAGTCCAACGACGCGTTGTGTTCCGGGTAGCCCGCATTCGCGGCACGTGTGCCCAATGCGCTTCCGAAATTTTCTCAAAATGCCAAACAGTACTGGCTGATATTCTGTCGTCTTCACCACCATGTAGCCTTCTTTGACCGTAAATGGAATGAATCCGATGTGGGCAAAGTGAGGCTGATCCGAAGCTCGTAGCTGTTTAATCAGGTCGGCGAACAATTCACGCCACCCATAAGGGACCAAGTCCGCCATTTCGGAGAGCGTATCAAGTGTTGTGCCATAAAAGCTGTCGCCATCGTTTTCAATTTCGTCGACAGTACATTTTCGGTTAAAGAGTGTCATTTTCATTTTCCTTGTTTGTTAATTTATGAAGCCAATCGAGCGCCGTGCATTCACAACCCTGGTGCGAATGTGCTCTGCGGAAAGCTTTCTCTGAACCTGTGTCGCCGCAGTAGCAAAGGCGTCTTCCAATGCCTGACCAACCTCGCGGGGTGTGTGGTCGCAAAGCGCGTCAATTACTTCCTCCGTAAGTTCCGGCTCAAATGCCTCTGACCAGTCCGCTCCCTGCATTTGTTGACGGTGAATGCTGCGAACGACATTGCGCATTTGCTCGCGGCTCGGATTCGGAATGTTGATCACTTTGAATCGAGACCTCAGCGCGGCTTCAACTGACTCAGCGTCATTGCATGTTGCAAGCCATGAGATATAGGACGCGTCGACTGGAAGGCCGATTGCGCCATCGACAAACTTTTTCGATGAAACGCGTTCGAGCAGACCGTACAGTGGCCCCAAGTGGCTGCTTTGCGTGTCGTTGCCAATTTTGTCTAGCTCGTCAAGCACAATGACCGCGGACATGCATGGCGATTGAAGAAGATCCCAGACCAATCCCGGCTTTGCCGATGTGTAACTGACATCAAGCCCGCTGAGACTGAAGCTTGAGGTCAGCGTACCAACGTCAACTTTGGCAAACGGCACCTTCACCTCTAAGCCGGAGCTCAGCAGATTGGCCAGTGCCTCTGCATAAGCTGTTTTCCCGACTCCAGGATTTCCGGACAGCAATATTGGGCGAAGCTGGAAGAGTTGCTCGGTTCCTAGACGGCACAACGCAACAGATCGTTTTACCAAGTCTGTGACTTCGCGGAAATGCGGAAAATCTCTCTCAAGGCCGCTAAATGCGTCAGGATGGGGAGATATCGCGACTCGCCTCGTGGTTCCAAGTTTTTCCGCCTTCTCCAGGTGAAGTTCGACTGTTTTCTTAGCATCGCCGGTCAGTTGCGCGGCCCATTCCTTTCGGTCGTCCAAATCAGCTTGCTTGAACAGCATCCTGTGCCCAAGTTGGATTCCGGTTTCGGTAGATTTTTTGGATGCAAGAAATTGAAGCGTATGCGCCGCGACCAATTCGCGAATGCTTTTGACTTGAGCCAATGAGTCAGCCTTTATTGGCAGACGGCGAGCGGTGGTATGTGTTGAAGTGATCGTCATGTGCGTGTGCTCCCTTATTTGAGTTTTCTCAATTTTTTGTAATATTTTTCGCGTGTCACCCACACTTCGGCTGACAGTCCATTGCGTCCAGGCAACACACCCATGCTTCCCGCTACCCAGAAGTCCAGAGCGGCTTGAGCTTCGACAGATTTTCGAATCAAAAAAGGCATCAGCAAACGCAGTGCGGCAACTGAGTGAAGTCCGTCAAAGCGGAGGTCATAGATCTGTCTGTTGTGTTGAATTTTTCTACGTATTTCAACAAGACAATGTGGCACGCCTAGAACCGTTCGAAAATGGTTTACGGTGGCATAACAATTTTGCACGAGACTCAAAGTCAGGCGGTAGCTGAAATTTTTTCGCCCCGGCTGCCGTTGCTTGGAAATAATCACGCAGCCATCGCCATCGAACATGCCCGCGCACCACGCAATTTGAAGCATGCGTTCTCTCTCAGGTGAATCCCCCTTTGGCGTGCCCGATGTTGCCTCCTGCTTCGGCTCTGTGGCGTTGTTGTCTAGATGCTGAAATGGATCAGCGCCTGTCTTTAGGTTGCTATACAATTTAATCTCCTTGCTGCTCGAAATGATCAGCTAAGTGATAATGTAACTGATTATAATGATCAGCTAGTAGATTATTTTGTATAGGTTGTTGCAAATTAGCAACAGATTGCAGATGGAGGTCAATCGTGATCAAAATTCATTTATCCCGACTACTTGGCGAGCACAAACAAAAGATTGCTGACGTGCAGCGAGAAACCGGTTTAGCACGAAATACGATTTCGGGGCTATATCAAGAAACTACTGCGCGCATTGATCTGGCAACTCTTGATACGCTGTGCAAACACTTCGGCTGCACAGTGGGCGAACTGGTCGAATACGTTCAGGACGAGGCTTCTGGACTTGAATGATGTGTCAGAACTTGTGTGGCGGTCGTACAAAAAAGGCGCTAAAAATCGCATCTTGAGTCCAAGTCAAAAATAATGCGATCGATGAAGATGACCTCGTCAAATTCAGTCGATCACCGTCGTCGACCATCAACGTGTGCGCTGCTCGTTTTATCCCGTTTTAAGGAATCCAAGATTTGAATCTCAAGGTCATCTGGTGAGCCCGCTGTACTCGATACTCTGACCAATGGACTTTAAAGGCTTAGATGACATCCTCTGACCAATCAAATCGACGAACCGGCTTTATGGTTCTGCATGGCAACCGGTTGGAAGATCTGCGGGATTTATTAACCTACTTTCTGAAGTCTCAACCCTTGCCGCCGATGCAAGCAGAGGTTATTCTGGTTCAGAGCAATGGCATGAAGCACTGGCTGGAAATTGCGCTGGCCGACGATGCCGCTTTGGGCATTTGTGCCGCCACCCGGATGGAGTTGCCGGGAAGCTATCTTTGGCAGGTTTATCGTAGCGTGTTGGGGGCAGATGCGGTCCCGCATCACATGCCCTTTGACAAGGCAAGCCTTCAGTGGCGCTTGATGCGTCTGATACCGGTGCTCGCTTGCACCAACCCGGTATACGCGCCCCTGCAGCGTTACCTGAGTGGGGGCAGTGACGGCCGCAGGCTGTACCAATTGGCCCAGCAGATTGCCGATGTGTTTGATGGCTACCAAAGCTATCGCGCTGATTGGTTGAGCGATTGGGCCGCAGGCAATAACTATTTGCGATCAAACGAGGAAAAGCCTGGCATCCTGGATGACGCGCACGCTTGGCAAGCTCAGCTGTGGAGAGATATCCGGTCGGATGTAGGTGAAGCGCTAGCTGATGCATCGCGCGCGGCTGTCCATGACCGGTTCATGACGAAGCTTAAAGGCCTTTTGAATGAGTACAAGTCATCCGGCACGGCCCCTCAAGGATTGCCGCCGCGCATCGTGGTCTTCGGGATTTCCTCTTTGTCGATGCAAACAGTGGAAGCGCTGGCCCTGTTGGGCCAATTGAGCCAGGTGCTGATGCTGGTGCAAAACCCTTGTCAGTATTTTTGGGGTGATATTGTGGAAGGGCATGATCGCTTGCGGCAACAGGTGCGCAAGCGCCAGCAAGCCAAGCCACAACGAGCCGGGGCATTGAATTCTGCACAACTGCAGGCTCCCACGCATCCTCTGTTGGCTTCTTGGGGCAAGCAGGGGCGTGACTACCTGCACTTGCTCGACGAATTTGATCGGGTGGAAGACTACCGGGGCAAGGTTAATCGCGTGGATGCCTTCGTTGATCCCGTGTCCGTTACAGGAATTCCGACGCAACTGGCACAGGTGCAATCAGCGATTCTGAATTTGGATCCTGTTCCGACTGACCCCATTGGTCTGGCGCAAGGCGATGGATCCATCACCCTGGTCACGACCCACTCGGCGCAGCGTGAAGTCGAGGTTCTGCACGATTGTTTGCTGGGTTGGTTTGAGGCCAATCCCGATCTGAATGCCCGCGACGTCATGGTGATGGTGCCGGATATGGAAGCCTTTGCACCGCACATCCACGCCGTATTTGGTCGCTTCTCCAGAGGCCAGGCACGCTACATTCCCTATTCTGTGGCCGACACCACCGCGCGCCAGTCACCCATTGTTCAGGCTCTGGAACTCTTGCTGTCCTTGCCGGGCTCCCGCGTATCCCTGGTTGATTGGCTAAGTCTCTTCGAAGTGGCTGCTGTAAGAAATCGATTTGGTTTGGAACCATCCGATATCGAGCAGTTGCAAATCTGGCTTACCGCTGCAGGCGTTCGCTGGGGACTTGATGCCAGACACCGACAGGCATGGGGCGTTCCTGCAGAGGTGCCGGACGCAGACCAGAACACCTGGGCGTTTGGCCTGAGGCGGCTATTGCTGGGTTACGCAGTGGGACAGGGCAGTTCTTGGGGCGGAACCTTGCCGCAGGCCGCGATTAGAAGCTTAGATGCAGCTTTGGTCAGTAAACTACTCAATTGGGTGGATGCCATCAGCTTGACTTTGGCTGATCTAACGGGTGAGAAAAAACCTGCCCAATGGTGTGCACTGATGGGGGAAATAGTCGATCTCTTTTTTGAATCGAATGATGAAGCACAGGAGCGCTTGATACAGCGAATGCTTGAACCCCTGGAGGTCTGGCAAAAGACGTGCGATGAAGCCCAGTTTGAGTCGCCATTGTCTTTGGACGTTGTCCGTGAGCACTGGTTGTCGCAAATCTCAGAGGGTGGATTGCATCAACGTTTCTTTGGCGGTGGTGTGCAGTTCAGCACCCTCATGCCGATGCGCTCCATTCCCTTCAAAGCGATTTGCTTGCTGGGCATGAATGACGGCGACTACCCCAGGCAGAGTGCGCCACGTGACTTTGACCTGATGGCGCAGAGCTGGAGGGCGGGCGATCGATCCCGGCGCGAGGACGATCGCTATCTGTTTTTGGAGGCGATTCTGTCGGTCCGTGAGCGTCTCTACATCAGCTGGCAAGGTCACCGGGCCACCGACAACACCGAGCAACCACCGTCGGTGCTGGTGGCTCAACTCATCGACTATCTCAACACCGGTTGGTCACCCAAGCGAGCGCCGCAACAGCAACCGCTGCAGCCGTACTCGGAAGCCTATTTCCTGAAGGACTCAGCTTTCCAGACCTTTGATCAGGAATGGGCGCGCGTTCATGGAAACGAAAACACCGAGGGGGATAGCCAACCTGGTCAAGCAAGCCAGGCAGCGCCTCCGACAGCCTTGACACTCGATGACCTGCGGCAATTGGTGCGACAACCGGTCGAAGTCTTCTTTCGGACCCGTCTGCGTGTACGGTTTGACGATTTGACTGAGGCGCAGCAAGAGCTGGAACCCTTCTCCCTGAATGGCCTTGAAAACTACCAGATCGGCCAATCGCTGCTGAAAGCCAGTGATTCCAGGCGCGCACTGACTGAACTCAAACTCGGCGGCAGCTTGCCGCTGGCCGCGTTTGGGGAGCAAGAGGTGGTCAAACTGGGGCGTGAACTCGATGTCGTCCTTGAGCGCCAGGCACTTTGGCGAGAGAAATTCGCCTTTGAAAGTCCTCCGCTGTCGATTGCTTTGAATATCAACGGCACCGCCGTAACCGGTACCTTGATCGGGCTTTGGAGCGCGCAAGACTGCAGTAGCACCTCCTTGAATACGGGCTCAAACCGTTCGCTTTTGCAGATCAGCCAGCGTCTGGGAGCGGTCCTGGAGGGCGCGCGTGAGGATCAAACTGCACGGGGACATATCGTTGCGGGTTTGTGGCTCAATCATCTGGCGGCTTGCGCCAGCGGTATCAGCATGACCAGTGCCCAGTTGGGGTTGGATGGCCAGGTCGTTTTCGAGCCATTGCCCCAGGAAGTTGCTTTAGCCATCCTGCAGGGATTGGTCGATGCCTATTGGGAGGCGTGGAAGCGCCCATTGCCGGTGGCCTGCAAGACTGCCTGGGCCTATTTGCAGGCGCAAGCCAAGGCAGAGCGCGTTGCCGTGGACAAACCAGACAAGGTGAAGGACCCGCATGAAGTGGCACAGGCTGTTTTTGAAGGGGGATTCAAGCGGGACAGCGAGTTGACATCGTCCGCCTATCTGGCACGCGCCTTTGATAGTTACCAGGATATTGAGGCTGAATTGCCGCACTGGGCAGAGCTGCTGTATGGCGCGATGGCGTCGCATGTCAGCCTGCAGGTGGAAGAGGGGGCTGCAGCATGATAGAAAGACTCAACCCCCTGACGATGCCACTCAACGGCTTGCACGTCATTGAAGCATCGGCCGGCACCGGAAAGACTTGGACCCTGGCTGCACTCTACGTGCGCCTGGTTTTGGGCCATGGCCGAAGCAGCGCGCAGGACGCAGGGGCGCTCTACCCACCGCAAATTCTGGTTATGACCTTTACCGACGCGGCAACATCGGAGCTGCGTGGACGCGTTCGCGAGCGCTTGGCACAAGCGGCACGTTACTTCAAAGACCTTGAGGGGGACCCAAGCGAGGTCGATGATTTCTTGCAAAGTCTGCGGGCCGAGTTTCCTTGCGACCAATGGCCGGTGTGCGCCCATCGTCTGGACATGTCCGCACAATGGATGGACGACGCGGCCATCTTTACCATCCATGGTTGGAGCAGTCGCATGCTCAAGACCCATGCGTTTGACAGTGCCAGCCTGTTCCAGCAAAGCCGGGTGGAAGATAGCGACAAGCTTCGCCTGAGTGCCGTGCAGGACTATTGGCGCAAATGGTTCTATGCAATTCCTCTGAGCCAATTGGGTGCGCTCAAATCGGTGGGGGCCAATCCAGATGAGCTGTTGAAGAATCTGAAGAGCCTCTGGTCGGCAACAGAAAACGCCCCCGGAGTAGTCTTGCCGGTGGGAAGGGATCCACAGACCCTGATTCAAGAATGGGACACTTGGAACCTCCAGTTTCAAGCCTTGGAAGCAGCTACACGTGGAGCCTGTACGCCAGAGCTGATTGCCTTGCTCGATGACGTGATCGGTGCAAAGTCCCTCAAAGGCTATTTGAAAATTTGGCCTGCCAAGCTGGCTGAATGGCTGCAAGGCGAATCCATCGTTTTGCTCAACAAAAAAGACAAAGAGGCCGCTACCACCTTGTTGAATCGTTTCGCGACTCCGGCACTGGTTGGCAAAGGGTGGGCCAAGGCGGGAGACCACCTCCTGTTCGGGCACATTGAAGCACTCTGCCTGCATCTCCAATCTGAGCCGGACGTCGCAACCGACTTGCTCAACCATGCCGCTGTAAACGTGGCCTTGGCGTATCGCAGTGCCAAAGACCAGTTGGCGCAGTTCGATTTCTCGGATTTGCTGCAGTGCCTCTACTACGCACTCCAGGCTCCGGATGGGCGATTGGCCACGGCCATTCGACAGCAATTTCCCATTGCCTTGGTGGATGAATTTCAGGACACCGACCCCTGGCAATATGGCGCCCTGTCCAAAATCTATGGCGAGTCCGAGAGCCCAGACACGGGTCTGATCATGATTGGGGATCCCAAGCAGGCTATTTACAGTTTTCGTGGTGCCGACCTCAATACCTATCAGACAGCGCGCAAGCAGGCGCAGGCGATTCATACCCTGTCTGGCAACTTCCGCTCGACGCATGAGCTGGTCACGGCCGTCAACCACGTATTCGAGTGCGCACAGCAACCCTTTGGCGAAGTCCCGTTCGACACCGTAGTGGCGTGCAACGCGAGCGTCAAGCCACTGTTGGTGGAGGGACTGACCCAAGCTGCGATGACGGTGTGGCACCAGGCCAATGACAAGCCACCCAGAAAAGATATCTTCATTCGGCAAATGTCCGAGCTGTTCGCCACCCAAATGGTCAAGCTGCTCAACACCAAGGCGGCAGCGCCTGGCGAAATGGCGGTACTGGTGCGCAACGGAATGGAGGCGAGAGGCGTTCGTCTTGCCTTGTCCAAACGGGGCGTGCGCAGCGTGTACTTGTCCGAGCGTGACAGTGTTTATGCAACCTTGGAGGCGACGGACCTGTGGCGGCTGCTGTGTGCAGTTGCCAATCCACGGTCAACCCAAGGCGTTCGTGCGGCGTTGGCGACCCGGCTATGGGGCCTGCCTTTCCATGAGCTGGAAACACTGTTTCAAGATGAAGAAGCATGGGACGACTTGGTGGATCAGTTTCACGGCTGGCAGGCGGTGTGGCAAAGCCAGGGTTTCCTGCCCATGCTGCACCGTGTGCTGCATGATCAATCCATTCCCAGTCGCATGCTCAGTACGGACGCCCTGAATTCAGACGGCGAGCGGCGCTTGACGAATTTGATGCATTTGGGTGATCTTTTGCAAACCGCGAGTGCCAGTCTTCAAGGTGAGGCGGCTTTGATCCGATACCTTGAGCAGCAAATACAAAATCCCAAGGCCAGTGGTGACACTGCGCAATTGCGTTTGGAGAGTGATGCCAATTTGGTGCAAGTCATCACCATTCACAAGGCCAAGGGCCTGCAGTATCCCTTGGTGTTCCTGCCGTTTGTTTCAACTTTTATGGCAGAAAAGAAGGACAGTGGCAAAGACGACGCGGATCGGCTGGCCGAGGATATTCGTTTGTTCTATGTGGCCCTGACCCGCGCAGAAAAGGCATTGTGGGTCGGCATGGCTGAGGTCAAGGGGGATGTGGATGGGGCATCACCACAAGCCAAAAGTGCGGTATCCAAACTGTTGCAGCGCCAAGCACAGGGTGATTTGGCACAAAGGCTTCAGACTTGGGCTGCTTGTGAAGACATCGTTGTCGTGTCCGCACCCAAACCGGACACAACGCAATACAACCCTGTGGTGACCAGTAAATCCTGGAGACCGGTGTTGCAGCCCCAACGCAGCTTGATGAGTCGGTGGTGGACGGCGAGTTTTAGCGCCTTGACCCGAGACTTGGGCGCGCATGCCGTCAGCACACCCGTGCTGGCAACGGACCGTGATGCACGCATCGACGACGCACAGATCGACAGCACCACCAAAGTCAAAGCCCAAGTGGTTGAAGTTAACCCTCCTGCGGATGCGGTACTGGCTTTCAATGATTTCCCTGCAGGCAGCACCTACGGGACTCTTTTGCACGACCTGCTGGAGTGGCAGTTTGAGCGCGGTTGGCCTATCGCGGATGAGGCGCCATCACTGGTGATGACGCGTGAGTGGATCGCGTTGTTGCAGAGAAAGACTATGCGTTTGAAGCTGGATGAGGCACAGTGCATCCTGCTTGGCGGGTGGGTCAAGCAACTTGCGCAGGCTTCTTTGAAATTGCCTGGGCCTTCGAGCAGCGAGAAGTCATTGGTCCTTAGCAGCCTGAATCGCAGTAATGCGTGGGCTGAAATGGCGTTCACGATACCAGTTCATACCTTGAGCGCGAATCGAATCGATACGCTCATTGGCCAGCACATCCTTCAAGGCCAGACACGTATCCCTTTGCAGCCATTGCAACTCGAAGGCATGCTCATCGGCTTTATGGATCTGGTGCTGGAGCATGACGGGAAGTATTTTGTGCTCGACTACAAATCGAATCGACTGCCCTCGTATGGTGCCGAGCTCCTGCCGGGGGCGATCCTTGCACACCGCTACGACGTGCAATACACGTTGTATGTTCTGGCTTTGCACCGCCTGCTGAAGTCCCGACTGCCCAACTATGACTATGAGCAGCACGTTGGGGGTGCCATTTATTGGTTTCTCAGGGGCATCGACCAACCAGGATCGGGACTGTTTTTTGATCGGCCTCCCAAGACCCTGATTGAAGCCCTCGACCATGCATTTGCTCACGCCGCTCATGTAACAGAGGTGATGTCATGATTCGGGAAGACGCAAATGCCGAGACTTTGCAGCTGCCATTGACTGGTTTGGACAAGGCGTTCGCCAAATACCTGCAGCAGGTCCAAGGCAGCGCCGACCCCCGACATGAGCTGCTTGCTGCGTTGACCAGTTACCAGTTCGGTCGCGGCCATGCCTGTCTGGATCTGGAATTGTTAGTGCAAAAAGGTGTTGATGTTTTGGGATGGGATGCCAAGCTAAAGACATTGCTGCCCTCAGACCTGGCAGCATGCGCCGCCTCGCTGCCTTGGATCTCCGGTGACGGGAGTCCGTTGGTGTTGGAGGGAACACGCTTGTATTTGCGCCGGAACTGGAATGCTGAACAGAGCATCCGGGCGGCCGTTCAAGCACGATTGCAACATAGCTGTGATGTTCCAGAAAGCCTCGCAGAATCACTGGACTTGCTGTTTCCCAAGCAGGCTGCGGCGAAAGGATTGGACGGACTTCCCAGCGATGCGCCTGATTGGCAAAAGGTCGCTTGTGCTCTGGCGGCAAGAAAGCGGCTGACCCTGATCACCGGGGGGCCTGGAACTGGCAAGACCACGACGGTAGTGCGCTTGTTGGCGTTACTGCAGTCCAGTGCCAACAAGGCAGGGCGTGAATTGCGGGTTGCTTTGGCCGCTCCTACCGGTAAAGCTGCTGCGCGCTTGAGTGAGTCGATCGCTTCAGCGGTCGATCAATTGCTGCCTGCTATGCGCCCACAGACTCTGGCCAAAGCCGTGACCCTGCACAAACTCCTGCAGATTCGTCCGAACCAGGTTGATCTGGCATCCCCAGAGTTGGCCGTTGACCTGGTCATCGTCGATGAAGCGTCCATGATCGATCTGGAAATGATGGCTCGCCTGTTGGCTGCGGTGCCATTGACCGCCAGTTTGATTTTGCTGGGGGATAAGGATCAGTTGGCATCCGTCGAAGCCGGGGCCGTGATGGCCCAGCTGTGCGAAGGAGCGGATGCAGGTGAGTACTCCTCCGATACGGTTTTGTGGATTAAAGCAATCACTGGGTGTGATCTTGCTCTTTGGGCTGGTAGCGGTGGCATCTTGGCTCAGCAAACGGTCATGCTGCGGTTTAGCCGGCGGTTCAAGGTTGACAGTGGTATTGGATTGTGGGCCAAGGCCGTGAACGCGGGGGATAGTCGTGCCGTGAAGGCACTGTGGCGTGAATCGCCTGAATACACAGCTGAATCGGCCTCAGTGGTTGACAGGCTTTCGTGCGCAGCACCGCAAGACGCACGTTTAAGCGCCCTGGTCAGGAATGGCTGGCTGGACTGGCTGGCACATATGCATGCGCTACAAAAAGAGAGCAATGTCGAGTGCACGGATGAGAGTGCCCTTCATGCCTTGAAGACGTTCGCAGAGTTTCAGGTTCTCTGCGCCGTGAGGGAGGGCCCATGGGGTGTCGAGATGCTTAACCAGCGAATCGCCTTGAGTCTGGGCTTCAAGGACGACGGCTGGTATGCCGGTCGTCCTGTCATGGTGACGCGCAATGACTACAACCTGTCACTGATGAACGGCGATGTGGGCCTGTGCTTGCCGCACGCAAACGGGCTAAGAGTGGCGTTTCCGAATGGGCAGGGCGGTATTCATTGGGTACTGCCATCGCGTCTGGACGGCGTAGAAAGCGTCTTTGCGATGACAGTTCACAAGTCCCAGGGTTCAGAGTTCGATCATGTCTGCCTGGTGTTGCCAGACAAACCAGTGGCCGTTTTGACACGGGAGTTGCTCTATACCGGCATTACCCGCTCAAAGGAGCGCCTGACCCTGGTGGTGCCAGAGGTGGCGGTGCTGTGGCGCACGGTCGATTCAAAAGTATTGCGCAGTGGTGGTTTGCATCAAATTCCTGGTTGTTGAAGTATTGATGTAATCGTTTTGATGATGTATAATCACATCATCAAAACGATTATGTATTGATGCAAATGGAGGTAGATTTCCATGACCAAGAAAGCAATTCGAAAAGCCGGAATCAACGCCACAGTCACTGCAGTTGACAACGAGAACACTCAACCGACCGAAGCCTTCGTGGCGTCGATTGGGGAATCTGTTGACCCCAAATCCGATCCTGTTTTTAGTGAAGAAGCAGATTTTCATGGCGCTCCGGACGCAAGCGCATCAATCCAGCGCCTTGAAGCGTCGGCCAAAAAGTGCAACGCCAAGGCGCAGTTTGATTTTGGCTTGCGCCACCTTCATGGCAAAGGCGTTGAGAAAGATGTCCAGGCCGCCGGTTACTGGTTCGCCATGGCCGCAGAGCAGCAGTATCCGCCAGCGTTCAGAGAACTGGGTACGCTCAGCCGCCTTGGGTGGGGTACCGAGCCTGACCTCGCTGAGGCCTGCTCGCTCCAACTGATCGCGGCTGAATCGGGCGACAAGCTTGCGTGTCGAAATTTGGCTGACTACCAGAGCGATTTGGTCGCACTTGCGCTCGTAGGCGATCGCCAGATGGCGTCGTTTTTGGTCCAGATCTATGACCATGGTCTTGGCGTTCAAAAGTCTCCGGCACTGACGTGGGCGTGGCTGCGCTGGGCGCATGACGGGTGCGGGCCAGTGGCCGCCGATATACCTGATGCCCAGAGCATCAATGGCGACATAGACGAAGCCTTTCGATTCTTTCGCATGGTGCTGGACAAAAGCGTCATGGAGGAGGGGGAGGCGTTATTGGTCCAATGGCTTAAAGATGCCAGGCCGAATGGGGTCTGGAAGTTTGACTGAGCCAGATCTTTTGTGTCACCGAACATTCACAATCAACTCACTGGAAGACTTCTATGCACAGTAACAACGAAGTGAAGCCAACTCGCAGGTATGGGCAGAGGTCGTCTTCAAACGGTCCAGGTGTCAAGACCAGCCTGACACACCCTCTGCGAATCGACGAAGTAAGGGCAGGGGATGCTGGCGGACGAATTGGAATCACGTTCTGTCCAGGTAAATGTGGTGCCAGTCTCGGCGGTTCCCGTTGGGATCGCGATCTCGGGTTAGACCTTGATGCCATTGAGTTGTGGCGTCCACACGCAGTCGTGACCCTAATCGAGGAACACGAATTCAAAATGCTGGGCGTCAGTCAGCTAGGTGAACAGGTCCGTGCTCGCGGCATCGAATGGCATCATCTGCCGATCAAGGACGTTTCGCCACCAGATTCCCGGTTCGAATCGAGTTGGCTGGCCAGCGGCCCTACTTTGCTCGACTTCCTCCGCCATGGCGGGCGGGTGTTAGTTCATTGTCGAGGCGGACTCGGACGCGCTGGCACGGTGGCAGCGCGCCTGCTGGTCGAGCTTGATGTGCCCGCAACCGAGGCTGTAGCGCTCGTACGCTTGGCGCGCCCCGGAGCGATTGAAACGCCTCAACAGCTGGTGTACGTCCTCAACCTGTCGGGCGGTCACGAAGTTTTAAAGGGGAATTTCTATGGACTGGTTTGAACGCCTTACCGGATTTCGTGAAACTGGCTACGACGAAACTCGTAGCAAACTGGAGGTCGACGGGACCCAATTGCGCTCCCTGGTGAACGGGAAGAGCTATGGTGTTGGCAGTCTGGAACTCGTGTCGCTTAAGACTTTACGCGAGCGGGTGAGCGCCACCAACGGTCTTCCAGGGCAACTCAAGGTGAGCGTGGTGCGCGGAGATGTGCGCCAAATGCATCATTTACCCGAGAACGTTGGCGCACTGTTTCAGGTTGCATCGCAGTTCAATTTGCTGGAGATGGTGTCCTCCACAGTGACGCCAGAACAGGGCGTCACACGATACGAGCATGACGGGACGCAAGGTCCCGCCTGCGCCATCGCGGCAGGCGCAGCGACGATCTATCGAAATTACTTTGCACCGGTAGGCAGTGACCACGGTCAGACGAAAGATAGGCAACTCGATGGACTCGCTGATCTGGGCCATGAGTTGGGAATAACCTTGGGCCAGCCGGTTGACGCCTTGTGGGCCATGAAAAATGGTTACGCAATGTGCAGCCTTGCTGGACTAGAGTCGATCTCGGGGTATTTGGACTCGCTAAAGCAGGAGCAGGTCGATGCATTGAGCAGCAAACTGCGCATTGGTGTGCACCTGGACGTCGAAGTCACCGATGGCAATGGGCTTGAAAAACCCATAGTCTCGCAGGCCTTTTGTTCCGCACTGCCAGTTGCTTACAGTTCGATCCCGGCTATGTACTGGAAATCGTTCGCGACACTGATTCTGCAAGCATCCTACGAAGCCACGATATGGGCAGCAGTGTTGAATGCGCAACGCGGTGGGTCGAAGGTTATTCTGTTGACGCGACTCGGTGGAGGCGCATTCGGCAATGACGATGACTGGATCCACTTCGCCATGCGGCGGGCACTTAAGAAGGTGGAGGGTTTCGACTTAGATGTGAAACTCGTGAGCTATGGGTCACCGTCGCCAGCGATTGTGGAAATGGTGGCAGATTTCAGATGAAGTCACAGTTCTGCAGGGCCAATGGAGAGGCTGGTGGGATCGGCATGTAGGTAAAAAACATTCGCTGACCTGAACTCAGACGGCTGCGCTATGAACTTGCTGGATGTAAGTTTTATGTCCCAAACGCGCCGTGAGCAATGCTTTGAACTGCCACGAGTACATGTCGCCCCCCACGGTAGCGCAGTGAAGTGAAGTTGCCATGTTGTCTTCTGTATCTTTCAACGCCCGGCATTGGGTTCGAAGAACGCCATCATCTGCAGCGTGCAGGGGTGACTCTAAGCCACGAATATGTTCTGCGCATGCCATTCGAGGAACGGCAATATGTCCTTGTCGGCCCCCGATTTGAGCCGCATGTTCGCATCCACTTTGAGCTCGAGTGCGACACCCAACTTTAACTTAGGACTGAGGCGAATTCGGAACTGCTTATCGAACGTGATGAAGCCTCGGTCGAACAACTTGTCGAGATTCGGCGTCAGCAGCAACCCATTGGCTGCGCCTAGTCTCTCTGCCGGAGTTGTGCATTGGCTCCACGGCTTGATGTGACTGGCAATTAAAAGGTCGAGCGCCGAGCAACCCGTGACGGAGCAGCCCTTCCATCGGGCGATCAATGCATCTCTGAATGGACCCTGGCCGACGCGCGCCTTGATGATGGCTTCGCGTTCGGTTACACCCAATTCTTCGACGAATGACTGAAAGGCGGCTTCGAGGCCCGGATCTTTGAGGTCGGCGAACGGGTCTGCGCTTATAGCCGGCGGCTGCTCTATTCCGCGAATGACCCGATATGCGCCGGTGTAGGGGTCAAAGGCGTGCACGTACCACGGCACAGCATCGAGTTCGCGAAACCTGACCTTTGAAGACTCAGTAGCGGCGTCGTCGATGTCTGTGCGCTTCCCTACTAGGAGAATGATACGAACCGGTTGCCGCTTGCTGTATGCCTCGTACAGCGCATTCTGAAAATCTCGGGTCCGGCGGATTTTTATGCCAAAACGGCTCCGCACCTCGGTGGAGACGGCCTTGTTAGCTAAGGCATTGAGGTCGTCCTGCTGGTCTTTTGTATTGCCGGTCAGGGCCGGCGGGGTGACTGCCCAGTCGATCTCCTCATGCCAAACGCAAAGCGCAACGGGTTCCCCCATGCCGCCGAAAGACCACTTGAAGCTTCGGTAGATGTTCTCGTTCGGGTTCTTGATTGCTACGCCGTTGCGGTCGTGGGCCCAGTCGGACACGTCTATGCCTGCGGCTGCGACCAACTCTCGAACCGCATGATGAACTTTTGGCCTCAGAATCTCAGAAAGGTTTTCACTCAAAATGCACTCCTCCACTATGTGTTCTTGGAGAGTGTATCGGGGCGGCTTGGCGCGAGCGAGGTTAACGAGCGTTCGGAATTCGTGGGATGACAACCTGTTGAGCCAGCCGATGCCGCGCACATACAAACAGTGACCATTCGACCATTGCCAAACGCCAAACGCCAAACGCCAAACGCCAGGCGGCTGGGGCGCGGCAATCCCAGAGCGCTGCCCGCGTTCGAAGCAGAGTGATGACGGGAAACCGACACTGGTGGAGGCTTGAGTCCACGATTTGCAAACGGAAGATGGCAACGGCATGCCCAGCGGCAATTAGCGAAATTTTTTTGCCTCGGGACTAATATGCCTACTTTGGCGCCCGATACCCTGGCGCCAGAATTGCATTCTGCACCCCATAGAGCACCAGCGGATCCTTTAACCATAGTCGATACCTGGTCGGCTCCAAGCTGTGGTCAGGGCTGCAATCCACGCTCCATTGCTGCAGCACGTAGCCTGCAATGGCGGCGCGCACCTTTAGGATCAGGCTGCCATTCTTCATGCCGAAATCGCGGGAAACGATCTCCGGACGCGGCTGGCCAGGGTGTGGCACCAACTCCAGCGTCACGATGCGTGACCATTGAATATCTTGACTAGCTTGCTCATGTGCCGGAATGTCAGCAGATTCCAGGAGAACAGGCTTTTCCATGCGCGTGATAACCAGATCACGGAATTCCTGTGACTTTCGGTCATACACGCGTGCATGCCAGCGCAGGCCGTTATCAACAAGGGCGAAAGGCACTACCTCACGTTTGGACGTTCCCGTGTTCAAGGAATGGTAGGTCAGGCGAACTGCAAGGCCCTGGTGGATGGCCCGCGTGATGATTGACAACGTTTGAAGCAGCGGTTGGTTCAACCTCAGCGGAAAGTCGCACGGCAAGAAGCCGGACGAAGCCCTGCCAAGACCCTCGCCAAACCCCCGCGACAGAGCCGACAGCACTCTATCTGGTTCGTGGTCAAAGATGGCCACGAAGCCCTCAGTCGGGACGTAGACCTTGCGGCTCCCGTCAAAGTCGATGTTCTTCGGCGCAAGTTCGCGATAGGCCGCCAAATCACGCGTCGCCACCGCCGGCGCAATGCCGAACCGATCCATCAGGTCTGGGCGTCCCACATCCCCGAGAAACCAAAGCCGAAATTCGATAAAGGCAAGCCTCTCGCGCTGGGCCTGGCTCAAGTCTTTAAGCGTTCGTATGTCCATGTCACATTCCATTGAATTTTCGAAGTATATCAAACTAATCAATTAGTGCCTATTGACATCATCTAAATGGTGATGTAAACTACATCATCAAAAAGATTATGTAAGCAACAGATTCGAATACTTGCGATGGCTCCAGCCTTGAATCGTACCAATGGCTAAGAAATTCAAAAGGAGATGTGATGACAGTACAAACAACGGCAAGCAAATCCAAAGCGGCAGGCTATCTTTCCGTGGCGTGGCCACCTTTTGCGGAGAAGCTCGCGGGTGTGCTTGGGCAACTTCAGGAAGATCAGTACCTGATCGTGTCAGTGAAGGACTCCAATCGATTCGTGCAGTTCGCCGGCCAGGGCTCGTTTGGGATGCGGGTCGAAACTACCAGCAATAGCTATCTGGCCAAACCCGAGCAACTCAATAAGCGGCAGATTGCAACCTTGATTGACTCCGGGTGGAATGACCCGACCGGCAATCCCGACGACTCAACACCCCAGAATGATCCAGATGGGTCACCAAACTTCTTCGTAGAGTTCTCGGTGCCTGTGTCGTTTCAGTCGGTCGCTGATTTGACGGTACGCACCTTCGCCGAGATCCTGCGCGTGCCGTACCCAGGATCTCTGCAGTACCAGGCATTTGAAAAGGGCGGCGAAGTGATTGCGTTGCCGGAGCTGGGACTCAAGCTTGCATCGCCTCTGTCAGCGGCTACCGAGCAGGAAGATTTGCCGCAGATGTTGCTCGCTGCGCTCAAGGAAAAGACCGGTCTCACCGATCTCGAGTATGACGGCGATGGTGATATCGGGCTCAGCTACGGCAGCGCCCTTGTCTATGTTCGTCTGATTGGAGATCCCCCGTTTGTACGCTTTTACTCAAGGATTTTGTCTGAGGTGCAAGAGGGTGACGGCGTTTTGTCTCGACTCAATGACATAAACGCCAGCGAGCCCATGGTGCATTTTGTTTTCCGCAACGATGCCATCTTCGCGCTGGCAGACATTTGCGCCTCACCCTTCGTGGGCGCCCACGTTGTCCATGCTTTACCGCATTTCTGCGCCATCGTCGATGGCATGGACAGGTTGTTGCAATCGGAGTTCGGCGGTCAAGCAGCGCTGGTCGAACCAATGCCCAGTTCAATGCGCCATTGAGAGTCGCTGGAGCGTGATTCGAAGGTGTGATGACGAGGCAACAACTTTAAACGAGAGGAATTCACAATGATCCCAATTTTCTACCGACCGGAGCAGTCGTGTGATGATGCCATCAGGGTCAGCCCATCCGCTGGCAAGCCTGCACTCGTGATGTCAGACTGGATGTCCAACCCGGCAATCGCGCAATTCATCGAAGTCAAATCGTTTGACCCCGCAACCAACGCGCAGCTGTGTGCGGCCCACAGCCAGTCGTATGTCGATGCGGTGCTTTCATGCGAGCGATCAAATGGTTTTGGTACCAAAAGCGAAGCCATCGCTGCATCGCTGCGATT
>SESF01026296.1_pt1 | contig 19008 bp, 13 predicted proteins | sample 3171521 | NCBI WGS metagenome assembly SESF01 (sample SAMN10866945, study PRJNA518727) | freshwater metagenome | biome: subpolar coniferous forest; feature: holomictic lake; material: water; isolation source: holomictic Lake 227, 6 m and 8 m depth | place: Canada: near Kenora, Ontario | collected...
CGAGGCTCTTCTGCCGGATTGGCGCGCATGCGCTCAGTCGGAGCGGAGATGCTAAACGACCGGGAATGGGAGTGGCCGAAGCGTCCACCCGGCGACGGCAGAGCGCCGCAGCTACAGCGCCAGCAACCCGGCCCGCATCACTTCCAGTGGAGCGTCCTGGTTGAACCACCGCTCGAACGAGAGCGCTCCCTGGAAAAGCAGCATGGAAAGGCCGTTTGCCGCCCGTGCCCCCGCCTCTTCGGCAGCGGCGACGAGCGGCGTGCGATGCGCGGTATAGATGGTGTCATAGACCATCAGGTGCGGCTGAAGGATGGATGCGGGCAGAACAGCCGGATCGGTGCGCTTCATTCCACACGAGGTGGCATTGATCACCAGATCGGTGGTGGTCAACCGCGGTGCCAGGGCGGCCTCCTCCCAGGGCACGGCTTCGAGTCGCGGAGCAGGACCGAGCAGGCGCGCCCCCTTGAAGAAGATCTCCAACTCGTGGGCAAGCTGCCGGGCTTTTTCAAAAGTCCGATTTACCAGAATCAGCTTTTCGCAGTTCTCAATGGCGCACTGGGTGGCAATCGCGCGTCCGGCCCCGCCGCCCGCCCCGAGAACCATCACGCGCAAATCCCGGAGATCCACCCCGAACTCGGAGCGCACCGCACGGGAGAGGCCCGGCCCATCCGTGTTGAACCCGAGCAGGCGACCGCCTTCGACGACCACTGTGTTGACCACCCCGATTTTCCGGGCGTGTTCATCGACTTCGTCCATCATCGCCAAGGCAGCCGCCTTGTGCGGGATGGTGAGATTGGTGCCGATGAAGTTCGCCTGCGGCAGTAACCGAAGAGCCTCGGCCAACTCTTCGGGCCGGATGTGCAGCCGGCAATAGCGCGCCGGAATCCCGCACGACTCCAAGGCGGGATTGTGCATCTGGGGCGAACGCGAATGGGCGACGGGATCTCCGAAAACCGAAAGCCGGATCGGATGACTCTCCCCGGCCGTGGCCGCCTGCCACTGGCGTAAATCTTCGAGCGTGTACACGTCTTTCATGATCAGCCGCAAGTTAGCGGGTCAAGCGCCCCGCAAGTCAATGCTGGGGGTGTTAAAAATCTTGATCGGGAGCGCCATGAGACCAATTTTACCAACTTCCCCTCGCGCCAGGGCTAAAACGAGAACTCAAGCTGGTTCGCTTCGCTCAGCGCCCAGGCTTCGATCCCACGGGCGCGGAGATCCCGTGCAAAAGCGGCGGCGAATCCATGCAGCGTGAACACGCGGCGGGGTTGCACCCGTTCCACATACTGGAGCAGATCGTCATAGTCCGCGTGATCGGAGAGCGGGAAAGCGGCATCCGCCCTGTAGCGAAAGCGCGTCCCCTTGTTGACGGCCCACCCCGTCAGGACGGCGGTGCGCCGTTTCGAAATTCGCTGAATAGCCGGGGAGCGCATTGCGTTTGGCGGACAAATGAACACTTTTCCCTCAAGTGCGCTTCCATCAAATGCGGTATACCCATCCGGAAAGCCATCCCGGTTGACGCGATAGATCTCCGTCATTCGAAAAACCGCGGGATGCAGCGACGGCACGAGTCCTGCCCGGATGAGCGCACAGATGATTTCCTGTGATTTTCCAAGCGAATAGCTGAGCAGGATCGGCACGGCTTTGTCTTCGAGTGCCTGGCGGCAAAAGCAGATGATCTCCGCGAGCACCTCCGCCGTGGGCGGAAACCGGTATTGGGAGAGCCCAAAGGTTGTCTCCATCACAAGCGTGTCCGCATAGCGACATTCCGCGCATTCCGCGGAAAGCCCCGGGCGAAGCTTGAAGTCGCCACTGTACAGAAGAGAACCTGCGTCCGATTCCAGGTGAAACTGCGCCGACCCAAAGATGTGTCCCGCCGGGAGCAAGGTGATCCGCATCCCAGGCCATTCAAAGAGTTGGCCGAACGGCACGATATGTTCGCGCCGTTCCCCATTTCGGTCCGGCAGCCGTTCCCGCATCAGGTGCGCGGTGCCCGGCGAGAGGATCACTTCCTGGTGCCGCCCGATGTGGTCGCTGTGGGCATGCGAAACGAACGCCAGAGGCTGCGCAGTGTGCGGGTCCAGCCACATTCCGTGCGCGGGGAGTTCCACCCCGCCGCGCTGAAATCTGACGTGGACCTGCGTGCTGTTCACGAAGGGAGTATAGCACGGGGGGCATCCGGAATCCTGTCCCGCCCGATTAATTCAATGAGGGCGTTCAATTAACTAGGTCGTAAAAAGCCTCCGCGATTGAACGTTCCTCTTTTTTTTGTGGGGCTGTGGGGTGTCTCCCGAGGCGTTGTAAATATTTTCCCCTATTGGCAACCAGCGCCCGGGAGTTCATAAAACCTTTGCGCATTCACCAAAACGGCCCTAACTAATCCCATGTCCGAAAACAACGAGCCCGAACCCGTATGGGATGAATACGATTGGGAGCGGTTCCTCCAGCAGCAGGATCGCAAGACCGAGCTGTACATGGACCTACTTGAGAAATATATCGATCACCCGGAGCGCGACCAGATCATCGCTCAAGAGATGGGGTGGTCTCATTTCATGCAGCCGGGCGAACCGGATCCGATGGAACTTTCGTTGCAGGAAGAGGACGAACAGGAGGAAGAGTTCGCTGAGGAGCAAGAGGGGGAAGAGGTGGCGGAAAGCTTTGAACTCCACCCCCTTTACCAAGCCAGCTTTGCGCTCACGGTCTGGCTCGACCAGTTGCTTGAGGAAGTGGGCGACGTGGAAAATCTCCCATGCGCCGTGAAACTCGCCACCAATTGCGCGGTCACCAGCGCCAAACTGGCCGCCGCACTCAGCGACGATGACGTGGACGAAATCGGGATGACCATCGCTTACCTCAAGCGGGCGCTCAAGGCGATCACCCAAGCCATCGATGCCAGCCTCCAGTTCGGCCAGGAAGCGCAACTCGATGGCAAAAAACGCGTGGAACTCCACTATCGCCTTTTTGAAGTTCGGGACGGGATCATTTTGCTCATGGGCGAATTCCGCGGCGAATGGCGGCGGCGGTTTGGCAACTAAGAAAGCGGAATCCGGGCGAGGCGCTTGGTGGAGATGTTCCAGCATGGCGGCCTTCGCGCCTTCGGTTGAATGAAATCCCGCTGAAACCGTCCAATCATGCGACAAGACGATGCCGGCCAGCTTGAAGACGCGCGACTCGTCGCTCGGTGTCAGGGGGGTGACATGGCTGCTTTTAACGAATTAGTGACCAAATATCGGAACAAAGTGCACTCAACGATCTTCAGTTTGGCGCGAAGCGAGCAGGATGCCTGGGATTTGTCCCAGGAGACCTTTCTTAAAGCTTGGCGTCACATTGACCGATTTCGCGGGCAATCCTCCGTTTTCACGTGGCTTTACCGGATCGCGACCAACGTGACCATCGACTGGCTGCGCCGCAAACAGATCGAAAGCGGCGTGGAGTTCGACGACACGTTGGGGATGAAAATCGAATCTGGCTCGGCGACGGCGCCGCATCCCGAACAACTTCCGCACGAACGATTGCAACAGGAGGAGGTGCAAGCGAGGATCGATGCCGCGCTGGGCCAGTTGTCCGCTGAGCATCGCGCCATCATCATCCTGCGGGAAGTCGAGGGGCTGCGGTACGAGGAGATCGCGGAAGCGGCCGGGTGCTCGGTCGGAACGGTCATGTCGCGGTTGTTTTACGCCCGGAAGAAACTTCAATCCTTGCTGCGCGATGTTTATGAAGCCATTTGAAACCCGATACACCGAATGGGTGGATGGCTTGATGGCCGAGAGCGAACGGACGGAGTTCGAAGCGGAGCTTGCGCGGCGCGGAGTTGACCTGCCGGAAGCAGAAAGGGATCGGCAGTCAGCCAGGAGGCTGGGAGGGATTTTGCGCGAGCATTTCTCGCAGGCAACAGCCCCGGCTTTAAGTTCCGCCGACTTTTTCAACCATCAGCTCTTCCAGCAGATCGAATCCGAAAACAGCCGGCAGCCTGAACGTATTCCCTCGCTGCCCCTGGGACGTTTGATTTGGGCGGGGCTTTCCTGCTTGGGCGCGGCGGCGCTCTTCGCGGTTTTATTGCTTCCCGCTCGTCAATCCCATACGCCGCAACCGGACTACTTCGCCCAGTTTTTCAATGCCCAGGCGGGCGATCCGAGCATCAGCGCCGTGGCCTTTAACTCGGAAAAAGAAGATGTGGCGGTCCTCTGGCTTGACGGACTGGAATACCTGCCGGAGGAGCCAAGGAAATGAGAGTTCCCAATCAGAGATGGGGAACGAGCGCGTTTAATGCGCGGAGCGCCTTGTGCCGCGCGCCAGCGTCTTTTAGTGCGTGCGGTGCTCTGCCGCTTTGGGTGAAAGCTTTGCTTTTCTTAGCGATCCTCTGCCTGGCTTTTGGCTCCATCGCCAAGGCGGAGGATGTGGTCTGGAGCGGCTTGGTGTACGCCACCAACGAGGAAACGCCGCAGCCCGTGCCCAGGCAACTCGCCGGATTCAGCGAAAAGCTGCGCAACGTGTTCGGCTACAATCAACTGGAACTGCTGAGCGAACACCGAGAAGTGATGGATGACGACAAGGAGCGCTGGCTGCTTCCCGGCAATGGATTTTGCCTCAAAGTGGATACCCGGAAAAATCCGGGGCGGGGTTACCTGATGAACATGCAACTCTTTCAGGACAAAAGGGTGCTCGTTCAAACCGAAGCCCGGCTCGCCCGCAAGTGCCCGATCTTTTTCCGCGGCCCGCTTTGCGCCAACGGGCAACTCATCATCGTGCTCTTAATCGAGTGACGCCGGCTTCCAAGCAGAAACGGGGTGCGCCTGCCGGCATTCCGGACATGTGGTCACCGATGATTGCATGCCGCACTGCGGGCATCCTGCGCTTTCAAAGGCATCGAAGCGCTGATTGCAGCGGGAACAGACCCAGATTGCCGCCTGGATCGGTTGCGCATGACAAGACGGGCAGGCGAACTCTGTATGGCGCGCCATTTTCGCCAACTTCGCCAGGCTTTGGGCTTCTTTAAATCCTCTCCAGCACTGGCTGAGGATGAAGGCCGCCATAATGCCCGTCCACATCGATCTCGCATAAAGAGCGAGTCCAAGGAGGCCGATTGCGCCCACAAGACCGATACCCGCCGCAACGGTTAAGCTGCGGGCGCGGCCAAGCGGAAACCAGAGCAGAGCCCGCAGGATTTGGCCGCCATCGAGCGGATAAATGGGGAGCAGGTTGAAGATGAGCAGGCCAAGATTAATGAGCGTAAGCTGCCCAAGAAAATGAAGTGCCGAGAGCGGCAGAACCATCCCGCCCAGAAAATGATTTCCGAAGCCGATGGCTGCCAGGAGCGCCAAGAGGACGACATTGACCAGCGGCCCGGCGGCGATGCTCCAGAGGACCGCTCCGGGGCGAGGGGGCGGGCTGACGAAGGCCACGCCGCCCAAGGGCCAGAGGACAATTTCGTTGGCGGTTCCGCCCACTTGCCGGCACGCCAGCGAATGGCCAAACTCATGCAACAGCACGATCACAAACAGCGCCAGATATTCGGCGATGTTCCAGCCGAAGGAGCTATATTGCCCGGAGCGTCGGTCCAGTTGATAAGCGGCCACCAAAAACCACGACCAGTGGAGGAAAACGGTGATTCCAAAGACGCGAAAAAGGCGGATTTGCTGGCGCATTGAGGAACCCATAGACGAGATTGTTGGCGTAAACAACCCTTGAATCAGAGAGGCTCCAGGCCTTGAAACGCCTCAATTGCCTTATGCACCGAGGGAAAGAAATTCTTCTCCCCAAGCTCTCGCGTTACCCCGCTGCGCTCGAGGATTTCCCTCAACGGTCGATTGGCTCGGGCAATCTTGAGTTCCACTCCCTTTCGATGAAGCTCTTTCATCAAGATGCGGAGCGATTCAGCGGCCGTGACGTCAATATCCGTAATGGCCTGGGCGTCCAGCAAAAACCAGCGAACCCGCGTCGGGCTATTGGCGACCAGTTGGCGAACGTGCTCCACGAAATGCTCCGCGTTGGAAAAGAGCAGGGGAGCGTAGAACCGGTAGGCGATCAGGCCGGGTACGGTCTGGCCGGTTGGGTTCTCGCCGATGTCATGGAAGCCATGGCTCGGAATCGGCTGCAACACGGCATCCATTGGGCGCGAGATCCGATTGATCAGTCCGACCAGAGAGATCACCACGCCAAAAAGAATTCCGGGAATCACCCCGGCTGCGAGCACCCCGGCCGTGGTGATCGCCGCCAGGAGGCCGGAGCGCGGATAGCACCCGTAGATTCGCCGCATCACGTCGAATTCGACCAGGCTGAACCCGGCGTAAATCAAAATCGCGGCCAGGGCGACTTTCGGCAGGGAAGCGATCATTGGCGTGAGAAACAGGATGAACAAAGCCAAAGCGCCAGCCGCCACAAAGCTCACCAGTTGAGTCTTGCCGCCGAAGGCATCGTTGATGGTTGTGCGCGACTGGCTGCCGGTTACGGAAAAGCCTTGGAATAGCCCCGTGACAACGTCGGCCCAGCCCAGGGCCACCAACTCCTGCGTGGCGTCCACCTTATACTGATTCTTTGCGCCAAACGCGCGCGCCAGCAAGATGCACTCCGTGTAAGTCAACAAGGCGATGCCCAACGCCGCGGGCAGCAACCCATGGATGTCCCTCAGGCTGACCTCCGGGATCGAAAATGCAGGCAACCCGCCCTTAAAAGAGCCAACCACCGCCACCCCCTCCGCCCGCAGGCCCATTGCCCACGATACGCCGAGCGCCACCGCGCAGGCAACCAGCGCTCCCGGCATCTTTGGAGCCACCCGTCGCAGCAGATTGAGAAGGCAAAGGAGCAGGATGCCGAGCAGCAGCGTTGGGCGGTTCGTCTGGGAGAGTTTTCCTGCCAATTCAGAGAGCAGCGGGAAGAACTCGGTGTGGTGAATTGGAACTCCAAAAAGCGTGCCCAACTGCGACGACATCAGGATGAGTGCCGCGCCGGTCATGTAGCCCACCAAAACGGGTTTCGAGAGAAAGTCCGCAGCCGCTCCGAACTTGGCCCGTGCGCCGAGCAGCAGCAGAATGCCGCTCAACAATGCGATGATCGCCGCCAGCACGGCGGCGCGGCCGGGGTCGCCTCCAGCCAGCGGGCCCACCGCGCTGGCGATGAGCAAAGAAATGGCGATGTCCGGACCGACGATCACCTGGCGCGAACTCCCAAGCAGCGGATATACGAGCAGCGGCACCAGCGCCGCGTAAAGCCCGTATTCCGGCGGGATTCCGATCAGCCCGGCATAGGCGATCACCGAAGGGATCATCACCACCGTCACGCTGACCCCCGCCAGGATATCCGAAGCCAGCCATCGCCGCCGATACCCCCGAAACAGCGCGAGCCCCGGGAAGAGTCGGGTCAGTTTGATGGACATGGGCTAGTTCTTGGAGGTTAGGTTCGGTCTTGTTTTTCCCGCTTCCCGATCAGCCGGGGCAAGCGCTGGGACGAGAAGTTCGTGAATGGGCCAACTTTTTGCTTGTTGGGCGTCAAAAGTGTTTGCCCCTCGGGCTTTTCCTTGTGCTTGTCGTTGAGCCGGAAGGACATAGCCCCCAAAACCACGTCAAGACACTGGGCGAGCACGTGGTCGTGAGACCGAATTTCGGCGATGTCTTCGTCGCGAATGGTCAAACCGGCGCGGCGAAATTCCGTATTGTCTCTAAGGCCAAGGATGAAGCCCTTGAATTGTGTAGTCGCCTCCTTGGTTTCGGGGAATTCGTCGGAAAAAAGCTTTAAGCGCACAGGATGCCCTGCCGGTGGATGGAAGGAAAGCCCGAAGACGTGTTTGATGAATTGATAGTAGAGGCGGAAGTATGCGCCTTCGATCTGGTCTTGATCCAAGCCGATTGGGAAATGGGCATTTTGGCGAAACATGATGCGAACGCGAATATAACCCTCCCGCATCTCTGAGAAAAAGACACTGATCAATTCCTCATATTTGGCGAGGTAGGGCGCGGAAACCTTGGACCATTTCACTTCTCCCAATAGATTGAGTCGCTGTTTCTTCGCATTCAACCGGGCCGTAACCCGCTCATACTGTGAGGCTCCCACGAGAACTCCGCCATAGAAGTTGGAATAATATTCCCCCGAGGAGTCCGACTCGTCACAAAAGATGATGTATTCTTTCTCCGGCATTCTCAGGCGACATTTCTTGATTGGCAAAACCATCTATTGAGTGCTTTGGGGAATGGATGGGGTTCGATCCAGTATCGCCGGAGATGTTGACGGGCGTTGGCCGCACTTTTCATCGAAACCTGGTCGGAGATCCAGTGCATCTTCATGGTGGCGTTCTCGCAGATCACGGTCGCAATGGCAATCTTTCGTGCGCAGAAAAGGTTGCGATGGGCTCTATACACTTCAAGCGGACCCGACGACTCACGAGTTAAAGCAAGCCGCTTGAGCGGCTCACTTTGACAAAGGCACCGGTTTTGCCGCCCCTCCTCATTGTGTTCAATTTTTGATGTTGACTTGAACTGTCCTTTTAAACAAAATTATTGAAAAGCTGTAAAAAGAGCCCATTAAAGAGTGATTGCATCTAATATTTTACAAAACCGCGTCGGGGTTGGGATCGCAGCGCTTCTGCTTTGTTCCTGCGCGACGGATGTAGCCAATCGTTACTATTCATCCGAACGATTTCCGGCTAGGAATCCAAAAGATGTCGAAATCCTATTTCGCCAGCCAACCCAAAAATTTGATGCGATTGCTGACCTGCAATCTCGGAATGAATCACCCCGTGGAATGCGAAACCGTGCCGCAAAGATTGGGGCCGATGCCGTAATTGTTACCCCTTTGGGAGGTTACTATAGTCTAGGCGATGAATGGGCGGGTGCGGACTCGATGTCCGGCACATATACACGCCTTGTCGGAACAGCAATCAAATACAAACCATGAAAATTCGAATTCTAAGAGCCATTGCCGGGCTTGCACTCATCATTACGATCACCAGTTGCGCAACAGTGGACGTCACTAAAACCGCCAAGGGCTATTTTCCCCCTACCAACCCTAATGACGTCGAAATTCTCTACACTATCCCTGCTCGCAGATACAAAGAGCTTGGATCGGTTTCTACCTCTGGCCACGACATGCACGAGGAAGCAAAGATGCACAATGCTATTCGTACGAAAACCGCTCAAATGGGCGCTACCGCTGTGATTCTCCAGAATCAAGGCATCGTACCTGATGGTTTCGGGGGCGGAAAACGATGGGCGACTGGCGTTGCAGTCCGATACGAATAAGCCTCCTCTATTGAAGATCTGAGGCTCATTCCCAATCTCTCTCGGTTGGGAATGAGCGCGCAAAGGTCGCCAGTCGGGATAAAAGGGCTCCCTTTTCGTGACTTTGTTGACCTTCTTTCTCCGTCACGCGTTTCAATTTTCCTTTTCGGTTCTTGGCTATGGCAGGGGTTCTGACGGATATTGCGCCATTCCCATGACTCGCCAGTACACGCTTCATCCTCGCCCGGTTGCTACTCTGCGGATCGACTACGCCGCGGAACTCAACCCGCAGCAGTTGGCTGCCGTGCAGGCGCCGGATGGCCCCGCGCTCGTTATCGCGGGGGCGGGCAGCGGCAAGACCCGCACGCTGACTTACCGGGTGGCGTATTTGCTGGAGAAGGGCGTTTCGCCCTCGAACATCCTCCTGCTCACGTTCACCAATAAAGCCGCCCGCGAAATGCTGGAGCGCGTGGAGGCTCTGCTGCCCGACCGCACGGCGGGATTGTGGGGCGGCACTTTCCATTCCGTGGGAAATCGCATTCTTCGGCGGCACGCGGAGGCGGCCGGGTTCCGATCCGGCTTCTCGATCATGGACCGGGAGGACCAGGAGGATCTGCTCGAATCCGTGATTGCCTCTTCCGGAGTCAATCCCAAGGACAAGAGTTTCCCGAAAAGCGCGGTGGTCGGCGATATCCTCAGCTACGCGCTGAATACCGGCAAGAGCATCGAGGCGGTGCTGGATGAGAAATACGACTATTTCATGTCCTATCTTGAGCAGATCGCGGGGATGCGCAGTCGGTATGAAGCCCGGAAGAAATCCGCCAACGTGGTCGATTTTGACGACTTGCTCGAAAAGCCGCTCAAGCTTTTGGAAGCCAACGAAGAGATCGCCCGGTATTACCAGGAACAATTTCAATACATCCTCGTTGACGAATACCAGGACACCAACCAGATCCAGGCGGCTTTCATCGATGTCCTTGCGCGCAAGCATCGCAATGTGATGGTGGTCGGCGACGATGCCCAGTCGATCTATTCCTGGCGCGGCGCCAATTTTCAAAACATCCTGCAATTCCCGAAACGCTATCGGGGCGCGACGGTGTACAAGATCGAGACGAACTACCGGAGCATCCCCGAGGTCCTGAACCTGGCCAACGCCGCGATCGCCGCCAACACCGAGCAGTTTCCGAAGGAACTCCAGGCGTTCCGGGAAAACTCGGGCGTTAAGCCCGCGCTGGTGCCGTTGGAAAATTCCAACATCCAGGCGCGCTTTGTGGCGCAACGCATTCAGGAACTGCACGACGACGGGATCGACCTGCGCGAAATCGCGGTGCTCTACCGCGCTCACTTTCATTCCATGGAATTGCAGATGGAACTGACCCGGCAGGGCGTTCCGTTTGCGATCACCAGCGGTCTGCGGTTCTTCGAGCAGGCGCACATTAAAGACGTGGCGACGTTCCTTAAATTTGTGGTGAATCCGTTCGACGAAGTCGCCTTCAAGCGGATGGTGCGGCTCCTGCCCGGGGTTGGGGCGCGCTCTGCCGGGCAACTCTGGCAAGCGGTCGAGAAATCGGTTCAGGCGGGGGCGGAGCGCTCGGCCGACAACGACGGGCGGACTCCGATTGTCCCCTCGTATTGCGACCTGTTGTTGCCGCTCAAGGTTCCAGCCAAATCCAGGAAAGCCTGGGAACAGCTCGCCTACACTTTGGACGAAATCGCTCCCGGCGGCGATCCGGTCCCGCCCGCGAAAGCGATCGAGAGCATTATCGAAGCCGTCTATGACGAGTATATGCGGGCGAAGTTTCCCAACTACGACGCCCGGCGCGAAGACTTGAACACGCTCAGCAATTACGGCGGGCAGTTTCTGGATGTCGCCTCGTTCCTGGATCAGCTTGCCCTCATGAGCAGCGTCGATAACGAGCTGGGGGAACCCGAGGACGAGCAGGGGAACGTCACCCTTTCCAGTGTTCATCAGGCCAAGGGGCTGGAGTGGCGCGTGGTGTTTGTCATTTGGATGTGCGACGGCTCGTTCCCCAGCGGGCGCTCGCTGGAAAGCCCGAGTGCGATCGAGGAAGAGCGCCGGCTTTTTTACGTGGCCGTCACGCGCGCGAAGGACGCCCTTTATCTGACCTATCCGCTGATGCGTTCGAATGCCAGTTATGGGGATATGGTCCAGCGGCAATCGCGTTTCCTCGAAGAAATCCCGAAGGCCCGGCTGGAGCATTGGCAGGTGGGGTGAGGGGGGCACCCACACGGAGGAGCGGCTGGAAGCCGCTTCTACAGTAGAAGCGGCATCCTTTCCCTCGTTACGAAGTTTTACTTCGTAATGCCTTGTCTTCGAAGTTGCACTTCGCAGACCTCCGTAGGCAGGGAGGCCACGGCCATTCTCCCGGCCTTCGAGGGTGCATTTGTAAGGATGGAGTCGGTTCCTGCGGCCACCGCCGCGAAGTGCAACTTCGCTCCCAAGTGCAACTTGGGAACGAGCGCGCGTTAGGCTTTACCGGGCGCGTAAAAGATCGACAGCACCCGCTCGCCCGGAGTAAACAACTGGGAGGATGACTACCGCCGACTGGTATGCCGCATGGTTGCCCGAGCCTCTCGGCGGGTTTCGAGAGGAGAGCTTTCCGTTTCCCACAAATCCGCCTTCCGAATTGGAAATACAAGCCCGCTGGTTTTCCGGCGAGTTCGGCTCCACCTTTTTCACCCTGACCGGCGACACGGTCGAGATCGTTCAGTTTGGCGAGTGGAACCGGGAAGCGGGACCCGATTTCCGCGAAGCCGCAGTCTCCATCAACGGCGCTCCTGCGGTGCGGGGGTGCATCGAACTCGATCCCGACGTTCGCGACTGGGAGCGCCACGGGCATGCGGTCAATCCGGCTTACTGCAACGTGATCCTTCACGTTTTTTTTAGCGCAGGCAAAAGCGATTTCTTCACGCAGACCGCCATGGGCGGTGCGGTTCCCCAGGTCCGGCTCGATCTTGCGCGGCTCGACCGCACCTCGCTCAACCCTGTTCCCGCAGCGAAGCTGGGCCGATGCTCGGGGCCGCTGGCAACGATGGAGCCCTGCCAGATTTCCGGGTTGCTCGCCGCAGCCGCCCATTACCGGATGCGCCGGAAAGCGCAGCGAATCGCCCAAGCCGTCGAGGTTCATGGGGAAACCGAAGCCCCTTATGAGTTCATCGCCGAGACGCTTGGGTATAAGGCGAACAAGCTGCCCTTCAGGCTGCTCGCCCAGCGATTTCCCGTCGGGCGGTTGCGAAAGAATAGGACGGAGTTGGAAGCGGTGCTGTTTGGAGCGAGCGGCTTCCTGAATGCGGCAGATATGCACGACGTTCGACTCGACACCAAAGGGTACCTGCGGAGCCTTTGGGAGAACTGGTGGCCTCGGCGAGCCGAGTATGGCAATCTGGTTCTTCCGGCTAAGATGTGGAAATGCGGTGGGGTGCGTCCGATGAACCATCCGCACCGTCGCGTCGGCGCGCTCGCCGAGCTTGCGCGGCGCTGGCCCAAAGCGAGGGAGATTCTGCGCTCGGCGGACCCGGTGCTCATCCACCGGTTTTTCGCGAGTCTCAGCCATGAATACTGGGACCATCACTATACCTTGACCTCGGCAGCTTCCCCGGCCCCGATGGCCTTGGTCGGGCCGGAACGGGTGAACGCCATCCTGGTCAACGTGGTTTTGCCCATGGCTTTGCGCGAGCATCCGGCCAGTTTCGAAAAGCTCCAGGCGCTCGCCGCCCCGGACTTCAATCTTCGGGTGAAAACCGCAGCGCTCCGGCTATTCGCGACCGACGCCAAGCGCGTCCCACTCCTGCGAACGGCCATCAACCAGCAGGGCCTGTTGCAAATCTACGATGATTTTTGCTGTCACGACGTCTCGGGCTGCCTCAACTGCAAACTCCCCGAGCAGCTCTTGCAATGGCGTCCCATGCCGGTGGCGCTCCCTTCGGGAGGGGTGCCGGAAAGCTAGAACTGCATGTTAGTGGGCGAAGTAGAATCGGTGGCCATCCACATTTGTGGCCAACTCCGAGTCGGACGGATACGGCGTCAGCGGATAAACGCTATCGCTCCCAAGGCCTCCCTTTACAACCGTGTCCGCGTTTCCGCTGTAAACGACATATTGCCCGGCAACAGCGTTGCTGCCGGAGTAATTCAGGAAATTTTGGTTGGTGGCCAGGATTGCCCTTACGGCGGAAACCCGGGGAGCGGCACCGCTGGCCAGGATCAAGTCGCCCCCGGTTGAAGCAAGGATCACCTTGCCGGAAGCGGACACGACCGCGCCTGATACCGTCAGATCGCCCACGTTGTTTCTGATGTCGATGTTTCCAGGCGCACTCACATTGAGGAGGTTGGAAAGGGCGTTATCGGCCCTTGATAGGGCGATGGAGCCATAGCGTCCCGTTATGGCGAGCGACGCGGTGCCGTTCACTCTCAGGCTGCCGCTCTGAGTGAGATTCCGAACAGAGTTCACGCTAAGATTCCCGGACACCGTCGAATCTCCGAAAGCGGTGCTTCCGTTGGAATTTACGGTGAGATTTCCGCTAATGTTAGAGGCTCCCAAAGTGGCGTTTGCGCCGGAGGTCACGGTGAGGTTGCCGCCGATGTCCGAAGTTCCCAAAGTGATGTTTCCCTTTGAGGTCACGGTGAAATTGCCGCCGATATTCGAGGTTCCCGATGTGATGCTGCCGGTGGAATTGACAGTGAGGTTGCCGCCCAAAGTCATCGTTCCCAACACCGTGTTCGTGCCATTGACCAAGAGCACTTCCCCGGAGTGGGCCGGATCGAAGGAAACGGCGCCGCCAAACTGGTTGGCAGTCGCAGCCAGGGTGATCGAGCCATCGGATATGAAACGGGATGTCCCGGCTATCTTCAGCGTTCCTGCCGAGGAAGCGGTGGTGATCGAGGCCGTTGAATTGACCGTCAAATTCCCGGAGATGGTGGAGGTCCCCAAAATTGTATCGTTGTTCTCGAACACAGTGGCATTGCGCCCGATCAGACGCAAAACGCCGAGATTGTTTTGAGTGGCATTCAGGAGAATGTCCAAGCCCGCCATATTGAAGGTTGTCAGGCCGGAAACATTCCAAGGGGAGGTTGCGCCTTGTGTGAACCCGCTCGAAAGGCTGGTGAGAGTGAGCGCCGCCAGAGGGCTGTCCGAAGTGCCCACAGCGCTCCTGAACGAGATGGCTCCGTTGGTTGCGGTCAGTGTCAAGGCGCGGCTGTCGCTGCCATTGGAAACCGTGCCTTGGAATGAAATAGCCCCGCCCGCTTTGAGGGTCGGATTCACAAAGAGCTTTACGGGATTGCCAAAGGTGAAATTACCGCTCGTCAAGAGCGTGGTCGCGTAAAGAGCAGTAGTCCCGGTCGTGCTGGTGGTGATGGAGCCGGCCGCGATAACCTTGCGGAAGGCGATGGTTCCTAATGAAGAGAGAGTCATATCTCCGCTCACTTTGCAGGCCCCAAGGTCGAGATCGCCATCCTCGTTAATCGTGGCGTTTGCCGCGGTAACTGCGAGCGTTCCGAAATTGTTATGCGCGCCCAGCAGAATATTCTGTCCTGGAGCATTGAGCGTGGTGTTTCCTGACACATTCCAGCTCCCCGTTTGGGTCAGATCGGATTGCAGGCTGGTCAGGGTGAGAGTCGAGAGCGGGCCGCCCCCTGCTGTTCCAGATGTGCCGACGGTGCTTGCAAAACTGATCTGTCCGTTGGTTGAGGTAACCGCTAAAGAGCGTTTGCTCGAACCGTTTGAAACCGTATCGGCGAAACTGACCGATTCGCCGGCTTTGATGATGGCACTGCCCATGAGCTTGACGGCGTTCCCGAACGAAACCGAGTCACTGGCAATCAGGGTCGAGTAAAGCGCCGTCGCCCCCCCGGAGCGGGTGGTCAGAGAGGTCAAGTTGAGTTTGCTTTGGAGAATGGCGGTGCCGGAGCTCTGAAGATCCAAGGCCAGCGGAGTTGTTGCTCCGACCGTCCCTTTAAAGAGAATGTTTCCGGTGCCCGAATGCACGGTCAGCGAGTTGCCGGAGTCCGCGCCATCTATCGAAGAGGCAAACGTGATGGGTCCGCCGTTGGAAGAAAGGGAAGCGTCCGGTCCGGTCGACAAGGTTTTGAGCGTAAGAGCCCCGCCATGGGTGACAAGGCCTGCGTTGAGTTCGTTTGTAACTCCCGACAGGGTGAGAGAGGCATTGGGCCCAGTCGTTTCAACAGGAGCACCGATGACCACGCGGCTGCCAACTCCAGTCGTCGTAAGCGTCAATGAGTAAGGAACGCTCACGGCATCCTGAACAGTGACCGTGCCGTTGTTGCACCCGATTGTTAAACTGCTTACGCTTCCCGTGGCGAAAGCCTGGAGCGTTGCATCCGTGATCCTCATGACGCCGGGACCGCCCGGGCCTGCGCCTCCCACCACCACTTGAGTCGAGGATCCAGGTGTCAGGCTGATCGTTCCTGCGGCGTTGACCGCTCCGTTGAAGCTTAGGCTGTCCGCGCTTGTGCGAAAGCCGCCCGAACTGATCGTGAGCGGGCCATTAAACACCACCGAAGGGGCGTATGCCCCCAGAGTCGCTCCGGACTTCGCCATGACCGCCCCGTTGAAGGTGAGCGTGCCCGCTGTGGAGATAAACCGGCCGCCACCAATGCGCGTGAGCGTCCCGCTCGTGGTATAAGTTTGGTCGCCGATGGTTCGGATATCGGGCTGCAGATCGATCTGGTCGGCAGTTAATGTAAGCGATTTCAACACTTGGTAGCCGCCGATGCTGCCCCAGGTCAGATTCTTTGAGCCCCCGTTAAACGTGATGCGGCTCCCGTCGGCCACCATGCTCAGGTCGTTGGTTCCGCTAATCGTGCCGCGTTGGATGATGTTTCCCCCGGAAACGATCGAGATTGGGTTCGATCCGGTGAGCCACACGTTGCCGTCGAAGGTGACGATTCCCCCGGTGCCGCTCGTGGTAATCATGGGGGTCGGGTCAGCGCCCTCGGGGACCTCGGCCTTGAAGGCGATGTCCTTTGAAACGAGCGAAACGGCTCCATTCGTCGCCGTGATCGGGCCGCAAATGAAGGTTGTCCCCGTGCCCCCGGAAACATTGAGCGAATCCGCGTTCATCGAGCTCGAACCTGAAATGACGACATCGTGGGGCGTTGTGATCGCCACCGCCTTGAGAGCCGTGTTGCTGCCTACAGGGAGGTTGAACGACACATCGTTTCCAGAGGCGTTTATCGTGAGTCGCTTGGCTCCATCGAGTGTGCTTTGGAACGCGACCCCGCCGGTGAAGAGGGCGTCTCCCTGAAGGATTGTCGGGCCCCCGAACCGGGTCGTTCCGGTTGCGTAGAGCAGTCCGGCCATCCGGATCGCGCTTCCGGCGGGAGCGGCGTCGTTGTTATTGAGGAAAGTGCTCCCCTCCGTCACGATTTGCGGATTGAACGTCGGACGAAACGCCGCTGCATCAATCACGATGCTGTCAACAATGCCACCTGTGGAGATCAAATCCGAACCATTGATTGCCACGTCGCCGACGCTGGTGATCTGGCCCCAGGGCGCAATGCGGACCCCGCCCGCCCCGGTTCCCTGGGAGTCGGCTGTCAACGTGACCCGCCCGGTCAGATTCTGCAGCGCGCCGTTGAGGAGAATGTCGCCAGAACTTTGAATGGATACGTCCCCGCCGGTTTCCGAAAGGCTTCCAATCGTCATCGAAGAAGCCCCATTGGAAATAGCGATACTTCCACCGTTGTTCGTGCCGGTTACTGCCGCGAAATTGTTCGCCGCATCGGTCAGAGCCGCGCCGAGGGAGGAGGAAAAGACCAGCGTGCCAGTGGTGGCAATCGCCCCCGCGGTAACGGTCGAGCCCGCCTTCAAGGTAATCGGGCCGGGACCGTTTGTGGTGAGGTTGCCTGTGGTCACTGAGTCGTGAGTCGAAGTGACGGCAATTGGCGCGCCATAGGTGGTCACGGAACGGACCGATACCGAATTGTGCCCGACAAGCGTCACCCCGGCGCTTCCCGGGCCGCCTTCGGTTCCTGAAACACCAGTTGTTTCCAAGTTGCCCAGATTTAGCGATCCGGTATCCGCGCGGAAAGTGATCCCGCCGCCTTCGGTCTGGAGCGTGTCGCTAAGATTATGGAACGCGATGTCGCCATCCAACGAGTGAAAAGTCAGGCTGTAGGTGCTTAGGTGTAGAGCGATTGTACCCGTGCTCATATCTTGAATCGTAATATCCTTCTGAGCTTCCAGAACAACATTGGCCGTCGCTCCGATGCTGTCGATCTGGCCCCAACTGATCGTCATTCCCGAAGGAGTGTCGCCGGCATGAATTTCATTTGTCCCGCTGAGCAGCGTGTCCCCGTTTCCTGTGTCTTCGATTATATCAATGCTATCCGGGTCCATCAGGAGGGTTCCCTTTGCCCCGGCGACGGCGGACAGATTGGCGATCCCTCTGAAATCCAGTGAATGTTTCCCTGAAACCTCGGCTAACCCGCCGTTTCCGCCGCTCGCCCCGCCCCGTGCGCTGAGCGTTCCGTAAAAACGGGTGGCGTCATTCGCCCAGAGCACCACTTTGCCGCCGTTGCCGGATGCGGTTGCATCCGCGGTGATTCGCGCGTTTTGCCCGACGAACGTATTCAGGGCATTGCGAACGGCTGGATTTGCCCCGTGCAGGTCGCCGCCGATCAAGGCCGTGCCACCGCCCAGGAAACCCGATACGTTCACCTGGGCTTGGTCGATCAAAGCCAGCGAGTCCCCTAAAACTTGCACGTCTCCACCTTTGCCGATTTGGCTCGATGCATCGATCTGGCCGGAAACAGTCACGCTGCCGCCCGCGCCGCCATCGATCCTGACCGCGCCACCGTTTCGCGCCGTGATCGATCCGCTATGGCGGATAGCACCGCCCGCGCTGGTCAAAAGAACCCTTCCGCCACGAGTCGCCGCCCCCGTTGCCCTCACGATGCCGCTGTTATTGATCGCCAGGGCGTAAAGATTGCCGTGCGCCTTGAGTTCGGCCTGCACCGCTTCCACTACCCCCGAATTTGTCACGCCGCCGCCTGCCACTCCCGTGGGGCGGACTGCGACTCGTTCGTCTCCGGCTTGCTTCAGCAGGATCTCGCTTCCTGCCGCCAGTCCCACGGCCCCTGCACCGGCGTTAAGCGAACCGGAATTCTCAACGGTGCCGCCAAACAGGAGGATGTCCCCGCCAACCGCATGGATTATGCCTCGATTGATCACCGCCGCCGTGCTCGAGCCCGAGAAAGCAAGGTCGTTCCCGCTCAGGAACTGGCGGTCTGTCACGTCCAGAGTGGAGGCGAGGAACCCGGCGGTATCGATGCGTCCGCTGGCCCCCACTAGCACCCCGTTCGGATTGATCAGGTAGATTCGTCCGTTCGCCTCCAGGTTTCCATAGATTGCGGACGGATTGCCCGATACCACACGGCTGAGGAACACGGAATCGGACGAGGGCTGCTGAAAGCGGGTGGTTTCCCCGGCGTTAATGGAGAATCCCTGCCAGTTCACAATCGCCCGGTCGTTGGGGGTCGCGACCCGGAGCGTTGAGCCAGTGCGGTTGAACGAAACATTGCCAGCAACGACAGATTCACCATAGGGATTGGCAAACCCGCCGGGAGCCATTGCCGCCGAGATAAGGACCAAGGCGACTAAGGGGCTGCGAAACAGGGGCTTCCGCAGATAAAAATACGTCCGCATCTTTGAATTTATATCTGGAAATCCCGCTCAGGGTCAAGATTTGAGCAGGGCAAACGCATCAAATTTTGGACGACTCCTTCTTCAACGCTGAAGGCGCCCCATACCAGCCTTGGGCA
>SESF01022820.1_pt1 | contig 18991 bp, 9 predicted proteins | sample 3171521 | NCBI WGS metagenome assembly SESF01 (sample SAMN10866945, study PRJNA518727) | freshwater metagenome | biome: subpolar coniferous forest; feature: holomictic lake; material: water; isolation source: holomictic Lake 227, 6 m and 8 m depth | place: Canada: near Kenora, Ontario | collected...
ACTTACTTTGTCCATTGACCGAAAGTATATGACAAATCATATGAGGGGGCGGGGAGAGGAGAATTGCGTTATTGCCTTATTGCCTTATTGCGCGAAGCGAATACGCTAATTCCTTATTGCGAGATTGGCATCTTAAGTTAAAAGTCAAAAGTCAATACAGTCAATCCGGTCAATACGCTCATTCAGTCAACCGGTCACTCAGTTAAACAGTCAAAGAAACAATTTCTCACAGAGGCACGTGGGGAGAGGAGGATTGCGTTCATTTGGGGCTGGCCAGGAGCCATTTCCACACCGGGAGGATATCGATGGATCGGGAGTCTTCGCGAATAGTTTGCTCCTGATGCAGGGTGAGTATAAGACGGCGGGACTGCTTGTCCGTTTCGAGCAGGGAGCGGACTTCGCGTTGCAGCGTCTTGGGATCGCTCAGATCGGCGCATACCTGGATAGCCAGAGGATGCCCGTCCGGTTCTTGGACAACGAAATCGATCTCGTGACCCTCCGAGGTGAGGCCATATGCGGGCTGCATCCCACGGCGCTGAAGTTCAGTGAAGACCAGATTTTCCAAGGCGTTGCCCTCACCCCAGGCGCCGCCGGACGGAACGGACGCCCACACCAGACCATGGTCGGCCGCATAGATCTTGCGGGGGTTGACCATGCGGCGCCGTTCGGATGGGGTATCCAGAAACACGCCAGAAAAAAGGAATACATCTTCCAAATGTTGCAGATATTCGTGCAGCGTGTCCTTGCCGCAGTTCAAACCCTGGGATTTCAGTTCATTGTAAAATTTGTTCACGCTGAAATGGCACGCGCTCGATGCGAGCAGACGGCGCGTGAGATAACGGAGCACAGTAATCCCGGTGACCCCATGACGTTCAACGACATCCCGAAGCACGACCGTATTGACGTAGCCCTGCAGGATCTGACGCCGGTCTAGGTCTGACACGTTCAGCGTCGCCGGGAACCCCCCGATGCGCAGGTATTCCGCAAACGCATGCTCCAACACGGCGCGTTTCTTGTGGCCAACCAGGGCGGGACCGGCTGGGACGTCCAGCCCGCGCGCATCCAAAAACTCGGAGAAACTAAACGGAAAGACGCGGGTTTCCAGTGCGCGTCCGCGCATGGCGGTGGCCACTTCCCGGCTCAGCAGGCGCGAAGAAGAACCAGACAGGTAGAAACATACGTCATGGCGATCGAGGATGCGGCGTACGAAACGTTCCCAGCCCGGCACGTACTGGATCTCATCGAAGAAATAGTAACTGACCGCATTGTCCTTGGCTGGGAAAGCCCGAAAATAGGTTTCGTCAATCATTCTCAGAATGTCCACGGTCACATCCCCGAGCCGCTCGTCCTCGAAGTTCAGGTAGAGCAGGCGCTGTCGCTCGATACCCTTATCGAGCAGTTCCCGCATCTTCTGAAACATACGGTAGGTCTTGCCGGTACGCCGCATACCGATGACCACGGAGGCCGTGTCAGGCAGTTCGGGCAATGCACCCCGCCGGGGCGTAAGCACGGGTATCGCCAACTCCATCGAGTCGGCTATCATCTGACGGACGATGGGTTCCATGGGTTTCTCCTTTTTGACATTATGAAAAAGGACTATTTTTACTTATTTCATCCTATTGCGCAAGGATAATATTCAATTTGTTGGATGGAGAAGACTATTTTTCCGGAGGAACGTCCACGCGATAAACACCGCGCTTGCCCGTTTTGTCTGACGTGAAGTAAATCGCATGGGCGGCGTGGTTGAAAATCGGATGCGGATGGCTGTCCTGCGACTTCCAACTTGAGCCATGCCGACAGAGCGGTTGCCAGTCATAACTCTTGGCCACCCAATCCACGTGCAACAGACTGATCCACGCACCGCCGCCACGCGGATCATCGGCTTGCTCGTAACAACCGTCCGTCACAAGCCAGCCTGGCTGGCCCACGGTGAAGTGGCCGTAGCGTTTCCATTCTGCCGGCAACGCAATCTCGACGAGATCGGAGCCGTCAGGTTTCACGCGGCCGATGTAGCTCGGACCGTTCTTGTAGCCGCCATGGTAAATGATCGCCGAACCGTCGCGTTCCCACATCTCATGACAGGTCCAGTCTGTGTGCTTGCGACCCTCGCCTTCAGTGCGCAGGCGGATGTGCCGCTCCCCGTCCCAGAGCCACATCCGCCGGATGCCGCAGTCGGCCGGCCATTCGTGGTTGTAGAGGATGAGATTTCGATCGCGCGGCGAAAACTGCACGTGTGTGATCCACGCACGTGGCACGCGCTCACAACGAACCTCCTTGCCCGTGGCGGTGTCATAAACGCGCAGGTATGACGAGAGATTCTCAGCTTGCACGCGGGCATCAATATCAAAGGGCGGCTTGCCTTTCAGCAGCGTATCACCATCGAGAGCGCGAGCGTCAGTGGTTGGGACGCAGAGCCGCGTCCCATCGGCGGAGATGTGTGTGAACGCCGTCATCTGGCCCTCAGGGTATTCTGCCAACACGCGCTGCCGGCCCAGCGTGTCCACGGCACAGATCCGCCGGCCCTGGATGAAATAGACGACGCCGCGATCCGGATCCACGCTCACGCTTGCGAGGCCGAACCCGTGATACGGTTGGCCATTGAAGTAAACGTAGGACTTCAACCGGCCTTCCTTGTTCGACGTGAGCTGACGTTCCTCGCCAGTTTTCATGTCGCGCAGAAAAATGTTCGGATGCCCTGTCCGGTCGCTGATAAAAACCAGCCGACAATCGTCAGCGAGTAAACTGGTCGAGGTAAAATAGAGCAGTTGGTCGTTGGCCTGCGGGCTGCCGGTGACACACCGAGGCTCTGCGGCTTTGCTTTTCACGTCGGCGGTAATCGTCTCGGCCTCCGTGATGGCCAGCGTCCGGCGATGCGCATTGTCCGGTTTGCCGCCCCGGGTGAGATCCGGCGGCACGTCGGCCGCCCTACCCGGCAGACTCAGCAGCAAGGCCACAGCCATCAGGATAACCCCCCTACGTTGTTGCTCAATCAGACATGTGTTCAATTTCATTGTTATTGTTTTTTCCCATCCAGGTACACGACTTGTTTTCTATGGTTGATCACCACGGCAAGATGTTGCCAGACTCCCGGTTTCAGGACATTATCAAAACTGCACTGGCGTCCGCCAACAATCAGGCGCAAACTGAGTTTGGGCCAGGCATCCAGCAGAAAACCATCACCTGTGCCCGCCGTAAGTTTATCAAGGATGCGTCCGGATTCGTCTGCCCCTGGCTGTATCCAAGCCTCAAACGAAACGGCTTCAGCAAAATCTTCAGCTTTGGTTGGAAGCTTGTCACCTGCATTGGTATTGAGCCAGGAGCCCACCACGTTTTCACCGCTCACCCCTTTACTGCGGTCGCCCGCGGCCAACTCGCTGACCCTGGCCGCGGTAAGCGTTCCGCGGAACATGGTGACACGTCCGATCTTTCCCTTGAAACAATTTCCTCCGGTATTGTCCGACCCGACGCGCAGCGGGTGCGCATTGGCGGGCACTGCCGGCCCAGTGAGAGCAGCACCCTGCTGCGGCGCCCCGACCACGACATCGCCTCGGCGCGAGGAGGGCTTGATCTTCCACGACTGCAACTTGCCGTCCTTGACGCATCCGCTCACCACCGCATTGCCGCTCAGGTGCAACTTGAAATCCACATCCCAGTTCGCCGGCCAAGCAGGCAACAAATAGATCTTGCCGCCCCCTTCCTGCACCAGCATCCGCTGCAAGGCGACTGCGCCGGAACCGAACTGGTCGAAATCAGGACAGGAATCTGGGCTTTCGCGACCATAGAGCGGAAAACGGCAGATCTGGGCAGCGATCCGGGCACGCTGGACCAGACCGCGGGCGGCTTCCGTGGCGTTGCCAGCAAAGGCCCAATGGATCTGATCCTGGGTCCAGCACGCGCAGCCGAAGGAATCCTTGCAAGCACGGTGTTTCATCGTCCAGTCCACCACATCAGCACTTCCCAGAGCGAGCCCGAAGCAGCGGAAGGGGAAGACTGGATAGAGCTCGCCGTTCTCGGAGTTCGACATTCTTTCATATTTTTCTGCCGGGGCTACGGCTTGGCGGCCATCTAAAGTCCGCATAAATATTTCAGGTATTTCGGCGCGGAATGCCTTCCAGCGCGCCTGATCATCGGCGGAGCCGGCCTTCATCGTCAACAACTCGTCGAGGCAGAACCGCAGACCACCGATATCCGGCGCCGGGTTGACGGCAATCCACCACGTTTCGAGCACCTGGGCCGGATCGAGCCGCAGTTTGCCGTCAGCGCCGCGCTGATAGTGTTTATCGAAGAACAACAGCACCTCGCGGGCGAACGGGACCAGCACGTTATCACGGAACGCGGTGTCGCCACTGAAGTTGACGTAATCGAGCATCATAGCGGTCGTCTCCAGGCCACCGGTGAAGTAGTAATCGTGGTACCAGCCCTTGTACTTCTCGCCGACCTTGGTCTTGAGCGGCAGAATGATCTGTGGAGTAGGACAACTCTCCCGCTCCGCGCCGGTCGGCTCGATATTCTCACGGAAGTAGGCTCCTTCGTGGCCGAACCACGCCTTCGTGATGGCGCGTCTCATCTCCAGCCTGCTCGAATAGTAATCAAAGAACGGCTTCATCAAATCGAAATCGCCGCTGGCCAGCATCGGCCAGTAGAGCAGCCGCTGATTCTGGTAGGTGAAGCGCCGGCCCCAGAGCCGGTCATCCTCATGTGTCAGCGATCGTCCGTCCGGCTGGTCAGCTGCAAACGCCCGCTTCTCCTTCAGCATCAGTTGCTGGGTAAAGAGCCCACCATTGAACTTGGTCTGTACACGGCCGCGGCTCTGGCAAGCCATCAGGAACCGGAAGACATTGTAGCTTTGCGCTACCAGCGCGCCACCATCCTCATCCTCACGCTGGCCCGAAGCCGCCTCGCCGGAAAGCTTGCCACGCGAATCGGCTGCAACCGTGATGTCCGACACCGAAATCCAGCTCCGGTCCCAGAATGCCGACCACCAGTGGCAATGTTTCTTCCAGTCGGCTTTCGTTTCTACCGGCTTGGCTGCCAGTCCTTCGATGGCCTCGATCCATTTGGCGGTCTCCGGTGCCTGCAGAGTCAGCGCGTGAATCCGAATATCGAACACCTTCCCCGTTCCCGCCAAGACTCTGTCCTTTTGCTCCGGCGACGTCTGACCTCTGACCTCTGCCTTCTGACCTCCGACCTCCATCTCCAGTAGGTTCCCGAAGGTGTTGAAGCGAAACGGGTCGGCGAACTTCGCCGCCATCGACTCCACGTTGTAGGCCTTCAAGTCGTCGGCATAGATGCTGCGATTGCCGACCGCGTAATACCACAGGATGCGGCCGTTACGTTCCAGCTTCACGTCCTGGGTCGGCTCTTTCGCCGGAACCGCATCGGGCAACGTGTACCCGCCATTGTTGAACGAACAGTGATTGAACCGTTTCCAGAACTCCGGCCGGGCCGTCACAGTCAACTCTTCCGGACCGGTGATCTCGACATGATAAACCGGCCGGTTGGCATCGGCCCAAATCCGCAACGTCACACCGTCGGCTTCGATACGGATCGAGCCGGTCGCCAGGTCAAGCGTTTGGCGGAACGGTTTACCCGCCTGGAAAGGGTTGGGTGAAAGCGAGACCCGGACCCGGCCGGTCTTGAAGATGTCGCCCTGGTAGGTATAAGCGTCGTTCTTGGAAAGCAGCAGATAGAGATCGCCATTCTCAATCGCGTAGACGCCCGCCGCAATATCGCCGTTGCCCAGCGGCATCACGCCCGAGGCATCCTTGGAGGGACTGTCCCAGACGACGTTATACCGCGCCACATCACTCGCCCGAGCAACTCCGCAATAACCTGCGGCAATCACCGCAGCGGCAACCACACCCTTTATAAATTCATCTGTCATTTTACGCATCCTGCTTATTCCTTTCACTTCACTAGCAGCCCATAGGGTTCACCAGAAACACTCCATCACCTATGAGTGACGTATATTATGTGGGGGGGGGCAAAATAGTCAACCCCAAAAGTAACTTTGAAAGGATTTCACCTTTGAAAGGCGTGATCATACAAACTTAATTTGTTTAAAGACTGGGCGACGTCTTCTTCGTATCGATTTATAATCACTTTCCGAATGTCACTTATAGTCTATAGACTTAAAGTCTGCATTAATCAATAATGACGCACATGAAAACGAAAAAATGTTTAATTCAAGTTCGTTTCGGACAAACGTTGCGGGCCAAACGACTTTTTCTCGATATGACGCAAGAATTACTTGCAGAGAAAGCAGAACTGCATCGTACCTATATTGCGGATATTGAGAGAGGATCTCGAAATGTTTCTCTGCGCAATATTGAACGCCTAGCTATTGCTTTAAACTGCACACTCACAGAACTGTTTTCAGGTATAGAGAAAGGTCAAAAATGAAGGTACTGCGAACAACATATTTGATTAAAGCCGGTCCTTTTGGTAGTAGTCCTGAATGGGAAACAAGACACTCACAGATTTGTAAAGCGATTACTAATGTTGAATGGCCAACTGGAAGTGGAACCTTTACCCTGCATTCCAAGAAGCAAAGTAATGGCGTTGTACCTATTAAGAAATCCTGTATGGGAGATTTGAAGAGACATGGATGGAGCTTAGAAACTCGGTTTAGCTCGACAACTGAGAAGAGGCCAGGGCCAATCGATGCCACATGCGTAGAAAAGGGCAAGTTGTTGTGCTTGGAATGGGAGACTGGAAATATTTCATCAAGTCACCGAGCCCTTAATAAGATGGCATTAGGCCTTATCACTGGAGAGGTTGTCGGCGGAGTACTGATTATTCCCTCTCGCTCCATGTACACCTACCTGACGGACCGTATTGGAAATTATGCCGAAATCCAACCTTACTTTCGCATGTGGCAGGCACTGACCATCAAGGAGGGAGTGCTCGCCGTGATTGAAATTGAACATGACGCCCTCAGCTTGGACGTTCCTCATATCCCCAAAGGTACGGATGGACGCGCCCTGCGCTGAGATCATGTTTTCTGAAGTAGCAAAATATGTTCGCTGCGCATTGTGTTCGACATGCCCACAATACTGCGGTGCATCGTACGGATGAGTGACATACCTTTTTCTTGACCTATGCGCACCAACATTTCGTTAAGACCTTCGACCTCATTGGGTGGCTGACGAAGAATTTTGCCGATCTGGTTGGTGTTGGTGCCCACAATGATTGTACAGATTTTTCCGCGTTTTAAAACCCGTGAACACTCTGAGACTACGCATTTCATATCTTCTTGATAAAGCGCAAATTTTTCCGGCAATGTCTTTCCTCTCAACCCCACCATCGTTTCCTGAAGTTTCTCGATATCAACGCCCAAATAATTCAGGTGGAATGCATCGTTGTCCAAATAGTCAATTGCAAAACTGTAGGGAGGTGAAAACAGTATGCCGTCAACACTCTCGTCACCGATAGGCAGAGAACGAGCATCGCCCTGTGAAACATGCGCTCGTCCGAGTGTCACATGATCCTTACGGAGAAACGCTTGAATCTTCTCTGCTACAAACAAATAACGATCAAGGATTGATCGGAACTGTTCGATGGGGAGTTTGCGAGTACTGCGCTCTGAGTAACCAGCTGCATCCAGATAAGCTAGAAGCAGGAAACTATAAGCCTCAGCTGTTTCACGATCACTTCCAACTGGCAGTTGTGGGTTGCCAGCTAAATATTCCACAGGCTCTTCCATGACTTCGTCGCCAAAGTGTAAGTGTGCAGTTCTGGTAGGTTTGCGACCGCTTATAGGAGCGCCTCGTTTTCGAAAATATTCGAAAACATTGTCAGCATTAGCAACTGCTTTACGAACCCGTTCTAAAGGCATGGTTAGTGCGTTTAGTTTGGTTTGGGCCATGAACCGACAGAAAGGGCTGGCATCAAAACCATAGGAATGAATGCCCATTAGAGATGCTTCGACTACAACGGTCCCAGATCCCATCATTGGGTCAATCACCGTGTCTCCCGGCTTGAGCCCCATGACATTCATAATCCCTTTGATCATCTGCGGGTGAAACTTTCCACGATACGGAAAAAGGCCGTGGGTTGCATAACCCGTCCGAAAAATATTTTTTTCGAAAAATGATTTTAGGCGCGAAGAAGAGTGCCCTGGCAGTCTTAGGGATTCGCCTGCGCACATTAAAAAATGTCGCGTTATACTGTCGCCGACTTTTGCGAAATAAGCCCCATTCTGGAGCAACGCCTGTTCATCAAGGATCTGGTTCTCATAGAAAGCTAGTTCAAGTTCGTAATAGTCATCAATATCTGGTATTAATTCGCGCTGAGTCGAAAATAAATGATCCGCAAAACTGTTAGAAAGAGCTTCTGAGGGAGTTTTCATGGCGATAATCATCCTTGAATGAAGTCATCAGAAACATGCTGACATATTGGCAAAGTAGAAAGTCTTTCGACAATCGCATCGCAATTCTCTTTTTCAATGCCTATCCAGTAGCGGTTGCTTCGTTCGCATACGTCATAGGTCGTTCCGCTTCCGCCGAATGGATCGAGTACAATATCACCTTCCTGTGTAGACATCTGAATAACGCGGTTTAGCAATTTAGTTGAAAGCTGGTTTTCGGTTCTTTTTTCACTTTTAAACTTCCTGTGTCTGACAGGTGGAATGTCATCCCAAACATCAGTTAGATTAACTCCATTAGGATTCATGGCATCTCTATGACCACCGTAATCCTTCAGTTCCTTCAAGCAATGTCGACAAACTTTGATAGGAGTACGAATTTTTCTGAATGTTTTAGGCTTGCCCTTTGTATAGTAGAGTAAGCTATAGTGTGATGGATATAATCGCCCTTGTATAGGGAGGCACAACTTTATATTTACCGCAATCCAGTGGCGGAACAACATTCCTTCCGTCACTAAATAGGAACCTAATAAAATGTTCCATTTTGGAAGGTTATAAACAAAAAGGGAACCTCCTGGCTTTAAGATGCGAATGCATTCCTTAAGCCATGCTTCACACCATACAAGGTATGCTTTTTCAGAAAGATTGTCATTTACCTTCGAGCCGTATTGCTTATCAAGGTTAAAAGGAGGATCTGCAAAAACCGTATCAACTGAAGCAGTTTGTATGCCTGGCAAAACTTTAAGGCAATCGGCATTAAAGACTACACCGCGTTGTGTTTTGAAGATTTGAAGATCCGTCAATTCTGGAGAACAAAGGGATAAAGCATGAAACTCGCCAGTATTCATTACTGACGGTAGGTTCAGAGGAAAATAATTAAGGGCAAGATTACTCATAAACTTTTCGTTGAGAAAATGCGGGTTTGTATAGTTGGTTCTTTTCACCATCTTGGGCTGTATGGGATAGATAACTACACAACATTTCAATGAGTTGAACAAACAAAACCCAAATCAGCTTTAGATATATGTTTTATATTACTAATAACATGATGGCTTGTCGAGCTCTCTAGTCGGTGCAATTTGAAAATGTCTTATTCCCCTCAAACCATTTACTCACCAGATTATTTCAATATCTCAGTTCTCACTGTTTTCACTTCGCCATTCACGCGCACATTGACTGGGCCACGTTCCTTTGCCGCGATCCGGTAGGAGGTGACTTTTCCATCCTTCCATTCGATATCGACGGTGAACCCGCCCCGGGCGCGCAGGCCTTTGACGCTTCCGGCGGACCAGGCTTTGGGCAGGGCGGGGAGCAGGTGAATTTCGTCGAGATGGCTCTGGATGAGCATTTCGCAGACGCCGGCGGTGTAGCCGAAGTTGCCATCAATCTGGAACGGCGGGCAGGTGTCGAATAGGTTGGGCAGAATGCCGTGACTGAGGAGGTCGGTGACAAGTTTGTAGGCACGATCCCCATCCTGCAGGCGCGCCCACATATTGATCTTGTTGGCAATGCTCCAACCGTTGCTCACATCACCCCGTGCATTGAGCGAAACCCGTACGGCTTCGGCAAGCGCAGGTGTCTTTTGCATGGAGATCTGGCGACCCGGAAAGAGTGCGATCATGTGTGAAAGGTGTCGGTGATCATTTTTGGGATCGTCGCGGTCAACCATCCACTCCTGCAACTGCCCCCATTTGCCAATCTTTGGCGGGAGAAGGTGGGCTTGCTTTTCGATTAACCCCTTGCGGAACTCGCCATCCACGCCGAGGATGCCGGAGGCTTCGATGGTATTATTAAAAACATCCCATACCTGTTGCTGATCAAAGGAAATTCCGATTTCCTTGGGTCCCTGTTCCGGGCTGAGGCCGATCGGGGTTACCAGGGTGCCGTCGGGTTGAGCAATGAGGCTGTCGAGCCAGTATTCGCACACTTCCTTCATCGCTGGGTAGGCCCGGTTAAGCAGGTATTCTTTGTCGCCGGTGAAGCGGTAATGGTCGTAGCTGTTTTGGAGCAACCAGGCGCTCGCTCCGGGAACCCAGTCCCAGGTCGAACCGCCGAACAGTCCGCTCTCCCCGCGTATCAGCCAGCCACGCTTATTGAATTTCTTTTGGGTCGCTTCGGTGCGAACCGCACGGATCGACTGAATCCAATCGGAATACGGTTCAAAACATTCCGAAAGGTTGGCCACATCCGTGGGCCAGTAGTTCATCTGAACATTGATGTCGGTATGATAATCGCAGCGCCAGGGCGGGTTATTGGAATTGTTCCACTTGCCCTGTAAATTCGCTGGCAGCCCCCCTTTGCGCGATGAGGCGATGGTGAGATAACGGCCAAACTGGAAGAGCAGCGTCTCCAGTTGGGTATCCCGTTCCTTGGTTTTTTTGAAGTTTTCCAATCGGACATCGGTGGACAGAGACGTTGCTGGGGTCATGCCAAGGTCAAGGCTCACGCGATTAAACAGATTTTGGTAATCGTGGAGATGCTCAGCCAGCAGGTCGTCCCAACTGCGCGCCGCCGCCGCCTGAATCCGGGTGGTGACTTGGGCCAAACAGGAGGGATCCTTCCAGCCCTTCGTCCGATCCTGCACAAAATCAGTTCCGGCTGACAGCAACAGCGTGAGCGTCGTCACGTTTTCGAAAGTGATCGTGTTGCCGTTAACCGAGACCTTGCCGCCATCATGAAGGACGCGGACCTGGGCCTCGTAGGCAAGGGCCAAAGCGTACCCTTCGCCGGGTTTCTTATTGGAGGATCCGCCTTTGTAGGTGTAACCGGCCAGCGATCCCGCCGAAGTGAGCGTGTTGTTGGCGGCGCTGATCGCCCCTTTGTGCATATCCGTCAGCTCGACGGATCCGGTGAGCGCACCGGGTTTGTCCGCCGTGTAGCGAAACACCATGACCTTGGCCGGATGGCTGGCGAAAGCCTCGCGGTGATAGTTGACACCGTCTTGCATATAGGTGACGGTATACACGGCGCGCCGGAGATCGAGTTCGCGCCGGTAAAAAGTCGGATTCGGGGCATCCTTCACTGCTGGCTTCGCAGTGTCAGCACCCCATTTTATAAAAACATCGCCAAAGGCCTGATAGGCCCCCGTATCTTCCTCATCACCGATCCACAGGCTTTCTTCGTTGAACTGGATTTGTTCGCGCTGAACACCGCCAAACAACATGGCACCCATGTAGCCGTTGCCGATGGGCAAGGCCTCCTGTTCCCAGCGGGTCGCGGGTTTCCCGTACCAAAGGGTGAGGTCTTTTTGCTGAGTGGGCGGCTCTGCAGCAGAAATGGAAAGCTGGTACGATAGAATTGTGAGCGCAGCAGAGGCAAGTATCATTGGTATTTTCATAAGGTCCGAGTATTTTAGTGCTAACGAACGTGCCTGTTTTGTCCTACTTGTCTTCATGGTTTGGGTTCTTTCTATTATTGGGGTGTTAACGAAATGGTCTCGGCAGGTGTGGTCTCGAATTTCAGCCGGTCGCCGGAAAGCGTTTCGGCGTTTTTACTGTTTCTTGTCAACATCACTTTCTTGCCGGGCCACGGATTTTCCACCACGCAGGGGTGGCCTTTTTCGCTCACGATGCGGACGTAACTGACCACGCCGTCTTTCAAAGCCGCCGAGCAACGGAAGGCGCCGTAAGCCCACAGGTCGCGGAAGCTGGCGTTGGGCTCGATCTTTTTCGGCCAGCAACGGAAGAAGCGCAAGACATTTTCATGGCTCTGCAGCATCATCTCCTGGAGAGTATTCGGCACGAACATCCAGCTCTCAACACCTTGCCAGATACAGCCATTCGGCTGGGCGTTCCTGGAAATCCGGGTCAGGTTTTTCCAGATGATTTCCGGATCATACCCGACCCGCACCGCGCCACCAAAGAAGAGCGGACCGCCGTTGTTGTCATTCCAGGCACCGCGTCCGTAGGGTCCGGAAACATTGTGTTCCTTTTGCCATTTCCGTCCGTCTGCCGATTCCATGAATGAGCGGAGCGTAATTGTGTTGCACGCCGCCTCAAGAAGTTGCGGATCAGAATCCAGTCCCACGTTCCCGCATGGATAGGCGGCATACATGGTGCCGGCAAAGCCTGCGAACCATTCATTGCCGACCTCCTCCGTGCAAAAGACCTTCCGGTCGCCACCCAGTTCCGGCGGAACCATGGGCCCCAACGGCACAGCAGGCAATTGCGGAATCTCAGCAGTCGGATGCCGGACGAGCCGCCGCCACATGATCTGGTTCACCGGCTTGATAGGATACGGACTGAGCTTGTCGAGCACCTCGCGCCATTTCGGACGCAGCTCGGCGTCGAAGCCCAGGGACGCGCTCATGTCGAGCGCGAGCTTCAAGGTGCTGCGGATTACGGCCAGTCCGGCGATGTTATTACGGCACGGGGTGTCGTTAAAGAAGCCATCCTCCTCAAAGGCGTCATCGAGCAGAACATAACGCCCATTTTCCAACACGAGATCGTGCTCGAAGAATCGAGCCACGCCTCGGACGAAGGGATAAGCCTTGGCCGCATAGGCGTCGTCATAGGTCCGGTACCAACGGTCGCCGACTGGCATCACTGCCAGTGCAGCCTGCGACTTCTGGCAATAAAAACCGGAGGTGGCAACGTGACCCTTCGGCCCGAGGGCCATCGACAGGCGCCAACCCGCCGGATATTGCGTGAAATAGCGGGGATGGTTTTCCAGCCGGCCAGGCGTTTTGCTGATGTTCTCGAAGCTTTGGTTGAGTGAGAGAATCGGCCATTGCTTCGGATCCACCTTGTCGGCGATCTCTGCCTGAGCCAAGAACGGGTTCAGGTAGGGATCCGCCTGCTCGAAGCGACCGGAGGTGACCCAGCCGAGATAGGTCTGTTCGTGGTTATAGTTAAGATGGTAATCCGAATACCACAACGGGTTGTCGGTTGTGACCACGCCGTCGAAGTAGGTCGGGAAATCAGGATCACGGCTCAAACTGGCGATGTGGTACAGCGAACGGTAGTAGGACATCTCCAGTTGAGGATCGCCCAGCGTGACGGCCCCCTTGTCCCAATATTGCCGCCACCAGCGCACGTGCATCTGCCGCAGAAGCCCAGCGTCATCGGCACTGAAACGTTGCGCCCGACGCCGGGCATTCTCCAGCGGCTGTGTGGTTTTAAACCAACTGCGCAGGGCGATCACCACGACCACTGGCTTGCCGGGGTTGACCGTGAACTTCCCGTCGCTCACGGGCACGTCAAGGGCGCGGGCGGCTAACGCAAGACGCGTGGGCTGAAAGACACTCTTATCGAATGTGCGTTGCGCCCACAGCACGTCATGGGTCCAGCCTGTCTCCTCCACCGGCGCGGGATCCTTGGCGCTCCGCTTGTAGGCATCCGGAGGCTTGCTCTCGGTCACCTTTTCTGCACCGAGCGATTCATCGCCGGGAAAATGAAACGAGAGACAAACCTCAAGCGGATTTTTCTCTGCGGAACATTCGACGAGCAGGAGGTTCTCCGTCGCCGCAACCCAGGCGCGGATGACCAGTGCTTGAGCGTCCTTCTCAAAACGTCCCGTCGTCGTCGCGGTCAGAAAATCCTGTTCCACGCGATAACTCGCACCCGCCATGGCTGGGGTTTCAAACACCAGTCGCCCCAGCGACTTGGGTGCGCCCCCGCGATCAGGGCTGCGGAACTCCCAGAAGTCATTACTCGTGAGCCAGAATTGCGGGTATTCCGGCTTGCCCGCAAATGCGGCCAGTAAATCGCCATTGCCTAGGATTGGAGCATCGCCCGGATGCATCCGGGAGGGAATTTGCTGCGGGGGCTTTGTGAAGGCGGCCTTGTGCTTGGAGACAAGATTAAGCGTATCCGAGCCGACATCAGGCGCAGCCGAAACGACCGATACCAGGCCGACCGCGCAAAGCAGCACCGCCACATTTCTCACTTTTTGTTTGTTTTTCATAGTTTAAATTTTTCTTTCAGAGGAATGCTATTTGATCATGGTTTCGGTTTGTCATTGTGGGGTCAATGAAATGGTTTCGGCAAGTGTGGTCTCAAATTTCAGCCGGTCGCCGGTGAACGTTTCGGCGTTTTTACTGTTTCTCGTCAACATCACGTTCCTGCCGGGCCATGGATTGGCCAGATGGCACATCTCGCCCGCCCGGCTCGTGATTTTCACGTAATCAATTTTTCCATTCGCCTGCCGGCTGCTGACGAGGAATCCCCCGCAGGCCGGAAGATCGCCAAAGGTGGCATCCATGTCTTTCGGCCAGTTTGGAAAGATGTGAATATTGGTTTGGTAGCTTTGCAGGAACATATTGTGGAGTGTTCCCGGGACAATCGCAACGTTTTCGGTGAGCCCACCGGCAGTGTTGATCGTGAAGTCCGATTTTTCGTAGGTTTCAAGCAGGCCATCCAAATTCGCCAAAATCTCACGAGGATCATAACCAATGGCCGCCGCAGAGGCGTAGAAGTTACAGTTGTTATTATAATCGTACCATTGCGCCGCAAAAGTCACGGTATTGAGCGCCGCATTTCGCTCCATGTCCGGGCTCTCGAGCCCGAAGGACCAGCCCGGGAAGATTGTTTGCACGCAGCTCATCCCCGCGCTGGAGTTGGTGATCTTTCGATTCTTATAGGTGAAATAGGCTGATTTCGGGAAGTCTGGCCCTGATTCGCACGTGCGGATGACCTGCTTGTCCTTGATCGCTTCTGGCGGAGCCTGCTTTAGAAGATCAAGACTTGAGGCGGTGATGTAAGTGAAAGGACTCAGCTTGTCCAGAGTCTCCTGCCATTTGTCGCGCTGATCCGCATCCACATTCAGGCGCGCGCTGATTTCGATCAGACTGGGATACAAAAGCTTGAGGAAACTGATCGTGGTGGCTGGGTTGGTGTTATCTCCACTTCCTTCGTGCACGGCATCTTTCAACGAGGAGTAACGGCCGTCTTTCAAGACCAGGTAACTATCCCAGAATTCCGCCGTAGCTTTGAGGAAAGGGTAGGCCTTCCTGGCATAAGCTAGGTCGCGTGCTAACCGCCAGCGCTGGACCATGTTTACCGAGCAGAACAAGGCGGTGCTCTTCTGCCCCCAAAACGTGCCGTAATCGTTGCTCCAACCCGGCAGAGGAATTAGATGTGCATAGAGGTAAATGCCCTTGTAAGATGCCGTGTTTGGATTCGGCTGCGTGGCGGTGCGTTGGGCGACGTATTTCTCCAGGGAAAACGGCTGGAAGCTCGGATGCAATCTCCATGCGTTTTCTGCAATCGATCGGCCCCGGCTCATGTGATCGAGCAAAAGCGGTTCGTAGTTGTCTGCCAACTCGAAATGGCCGCTGGCATAGGCCGCCCAGAATGGGGCCTGATAATTATAGTTCAGCGTGTAATCGCCGTCCCATCCTGAGTTCATCTCGCGATGGAAGTTGTACCAAAGCCCCGGAGGCGGACAATCCCCGCGGCTGCAACACGCCAGAAGATAGAGCGAGCCATACCAGCTTTCCATGATTCGTTTGTTCGGAATTTCGATGAAGGATTTCGCCCAGAAATCGCACCACCACCGGTCATGCGCTTCGCGGAGTTTCAGGAGGTCTGCCTCGGAGGAATCGGCGAGGCTTTTTGCTTTGTTCCTGTAGTCGGAGGTATTCCGGTCACTGACCAGCGAGACCAGGAGTTTCACTGTCTTCCCCGGCTCAATGGTGAAACTGATTTGCTGGCCGTTCACGGTCGGGGTTGTTCCGGCAATCCGCTGGGACAAAATCGCTTGTGGGGCGCATCCCTTGAAAGGCAATGCCGGATCGCCGGTTCGCAGGACTGTCTTGTCCCATCCCATCTGGGCGGACGCGGGCGGGTTGTCGCCTTGCGCCACCTGCACTCCGTTCACATACAGCGTGAGCAGTTGCTTTTCATAAACCGCCTTGATCTCGGACCATTGATTCAGCGGAACGACAGTCGCGCTTGCAGCGGTAAAATAGTTCAGACGCACTTCCGGCTTTCCATCGACCAAATGGACCAGGAACCCTCGGAAATATGGGTGTTTTTTAGGCGTTTCCCGGGCGATTCCGGCGAAGACAGTGGCATCCGGTGTGTGGAGGCTGGGATTGATCCACGCGCTGAACGTAAACGCTGTTTGCGGAATGCACCCCGAACGCATGATCAACCGGTGATCCGCTTCACCTTTGAACTGGGCCGCTTTGCCATGCCCCGCATCTGGCCCAACTTGGATCTTGCCGATGTTTTGCACGTCCGGATCGTTCGGGGTCCATGCAAAGAACGGTTCGGGGTATTCGGGTGAAGCTATTTTGACATCCGCGATGCTGCCGACGAACGAGGCGCGGACGACCGAGCCGCCGTTGAACTCCTTTTCAAATGAGCGGTTGCCCACTTGGAACTCCACCAAATCCGGTGTGACTTGCAGCCAAGTGGAATCGGCGGTGAAACCACGGCAAACGGGCGCCATGGGAAGCGACATGCCATTCACCAGTTCGGTTCGGCAGTGGAGCGGTCCGGTCCCAGTATTCTTCAGTTCGGTCACCACCAGATTTTCGGGATAAGCAATCCAGACGGTCGTTGCAAGTTCGAAGCCTCTCTTGCCAGCCTTGCTCGTGATGGTAGCCGGTCCCAGATTTTGCTGGACGCTATAAGGGGCGCCTTTCAATTCGTCGCACGTCAGGTGCAGATGGCCGGCCGTGGTAATGTTGCCGCGTACGACTCCCCAAAAATCGGCTTTACCAAACGCGAGTTCGCCATTCGCGGGAGACCCGAACCACATCAGCGAAATATCCCCGTTCCCTGTAACCATCCGGCTGTCCTTGTCTGTGGAATGAACGATCTGAGCAGCGAGACGGGGACCCGCTTCCTTGGAATCGCCCGGAGCGGTCGTTTCGCCACCGAAGGCTCCACCGGTCAGGCAGGTCAACATGACAAGTGAGAGAGTGAGAGGAAATGGAGTCTTCATGAGTTTGGTTTGTTCTATTATTGTGGTGTTAACAAAATGGTTTCAGCAGGTGTGGTCTCAAATTTCAGCCGGTCGCCAGAAAGCGTTTCGGCGTTTTTACCGTTTCTTGTCAACATCACTTTCTTGCCGGGCCAGGGGTTTTCGACCACGCAGGGGTGGCCTTTTTCGCTCACGATGCGGACGTAACTGACCACGCCGTCTTTCAAAGCCGCTGAGCAGCGAAAGGCGCCGTAAGCCCACAGGTCGCGGAAGCTGGCGGTGGGTTCGCTCTTCTTCGGCCAGCAGCGGAAGAAGCGCAAGACATTTTCATGGCTCTGCAGCATCATTTCCTGGAGGGTATTGGGGACGAACATCCAGGCCTCAACTCCCTGATAGTTACAAGGCCACAAACACCCATTCGGCCGGGCTCTCTTTGCGATATCGGCAAATTTTTTCCAGATGATTTCGGGGTCATACCCGACCCGTATCGCGCCACCAAAGAATAGCGGGCCGCCGTTGCAGTCTTCCCATGCACCTCCTCCGCAGAGTCCCACGGGGATATTGTGATCTATTTTCCATTTCCGGCCGTCGGCCGATTCCATGAATGAGCGGAGCGTGATCGTGTTGTGCGCCGCCTCAAGGAGCTGGGGATCAGAGTCCAGTCCCACGTTCCCGCAGGGGTAGGCGGCATACAGTGAACCGGCCCAGTTCCCAAACCATTCGTTACCGACCTCCTCCGAGCAAAAGACCTTTCGGTCGCCACCCAGTTCGGGTGGGACCATGGGCCCCATCGGAACGGCAGGCAATTGCGGAAGCTCCGCAGTCGGATGCCGGACGAGCCGCCGCCACATGATCTGGTTCACCGGCTTAATGGGATACGGGCTGAGCTTGTCGAGAATCTCACGCCATTTCGGGCGGAGCTCTGCGTCGAAGCCCAAAGACGCGCTCATGTCGAGCGCGAGCTTCAAGGTCGCGCGGATCGTGGCCAGTCCGGCAATGTTATTACGGCACGGGGTGTCGTTAAAGAAGCCATCCTCCTCAAAGGCGTCATCGAGCAAAACATAACGCCCATTTTCCAATACGAGGTCGTGCTCGAAGAACCTCGCGACCCCGCGCACGAATGGATAAACTCTAATCGCATAGACGTCGTCATACGTCCGGTACCAGCGATCCGCCACCGGCGCGACCGCGAGTGCGGTGTGTGACTTCATGCAATAGTATCCCGAGCAGGTGACGTGCCCCTTGGGTCCGATGCCGATCGCCATTCGCCAGCCAGCCGGATATTGTGTGAAATAGCGAGGATGGTTTTCCAGCCGGCCAGGCGTTTTGCTGATGTTCTCGAAGCTTTGGTGGAGAGAGAGAATCGGCCATTTCTTCGGGTCCGCCTTGTCGGCGATCTCAGCCTGAGCCAAGAGCGGGCTCACGTAGGGATCCGCCTGCTCGAAGCGACCGGATGTAGCCCACCCGAGGTAAGTCTGCTGGTGGTTGTAGTCGAGCTTGTAATCCGAAAACCACAATGGATTGTCGGTCGTGACCACCCCGTCGAAGTAGGTCGGAAAATCAGGATCACGGCTCACACTGGCGATGTGGTACAACGAGCGGTAGTAGGACATCTCAAGTTGAGAATCGCCCAGCGTGACGGCCCCCTTGTCCCAATATTTCCGCCACCAGCGCAAGTGCATCTGCCGCAGAAGCCCCGCGTCATCAGCCGTGAAGCGTTGCACCCGGCGACGGGCATTCTCCAGCGGTTGCGTG